>Ga0067045_1003159_pt1 | contig 30404 bp, 33 predicted proteins | sample TerdegcTABiofilm_FD_59184 | JGI IMG/M metagenome (GOLD analysis project Ga0067045, IMG submission 59184) | Combined Assembly of (Gp0054472, Gp0054536) Wastewater bioreactor microbial communities from Singapore -Terephthalate degrading...
TTCTATTTGAGAATTTCTGATTTTACGCTGATAATCCCTGTATTTGATAGAATACGTTACAATCAATCTTTGTTCAAAACCATTTTCTTTAATCCAACGTTCCTTGAAAAAGACTTTTGCTCGTATTTTTTCTTTATCTTCAGGATTAGCTTTATCTATCATTTCATCAAGTTTAGAAATATCATATGTTTTATCACTACCAGAAAGTTTCCAGCCATCTGGAGCAAGAGCCCATCTTTTAAGATGTTCTTTTAATTTTTTGATAGACTGTGTTGTAATAAACGCCCGGCCATCTTTGTCGTTAAACCTTCGATTATCTTCTGAAGCTAACCCGGCATCAGTACAGACGATGAATTTAGACAGCTCAAAATCAGATATAATTTTCTTTTCTAAGGGCTTTAAAGTCAACTGTTCATTCATATTCCCCCTGTTAATGCTAAAAGCCAGAGGGATGCCGTCTCCATCCATAAATAAACCCATTTGAACGATTGGATTAGGTTTGTGATCTTTAGAAGGGCCATATTGCTTATTGCCATCCTCCTGTTCAATTTCGAAAAAGTAATTGGTGCAATCATAGTAAAGTATACCGGTATTTCTTTTTGAAACTTTCAGGCTGTTTTCATACAAAGAGGACTGAATAAAATCAGTTTCCTTGGCAAGAACTTCAAGGGCTCTGTAGATTTGATGCAGATCAAAATTCGGCTGTTCTAAAAATTTTTTAGAAAGCTCACAGGTTGCAAGTTTGGAAGAAGGGAAGATCACTCTGCCGTAAATCAGTCTTGATAGAATTGAATCCAANTCAAAATCAAATTTATACTTTTGTGATATTTCCTTGCAAATCTTGTGAAGTCCGAGTTCATGGTATATTTTTTGAAGAAATAGATAACCACCGTTAAAGGAGCGCTGNTCGTTTTTTGAAATAATTTTTGATTGCTCATAAGGAACAAGTATTTTCCTTGTTTGTTCCTTTTCTTTCTCATTTAATTCTTTAATATATTCTTTAGCCCACTCGTATGGATCTGCTCCATTAAGTTTTTCTCTAAGCTCAGCTTCTGTTCCAAGTTTTTCAACGATCTTAGAGGAATTTGATTGGGTTTTACTGTTGTAAACAGATTTTATCACATATAGCGAAGCTGCATTTTTGGATTTGGTTACCTTGAGTCTCATTTGTTAACATCGCCTCCTTACCCTTATATTATATCANAGTACGATAAAGTGCGATATAGTAAAATGATAAAATTGACAAAAAAATATAGCCATTTCAAGGCTTATATGCTTTTTTCTATTCACTTAACTGTCAAACTCCCGGCATGGATGCGGATATTGTTATTCTCAACAAAGAGGACCTGAGCATAGACATGGTAATAGGTAAAGGGAAAATATTGGTGGAAAACGGTAAAGCCTGTGTCCGGGGAACCTTTGAAAAGTTTGACAAGTGATACATTGGATGCTATAATAATACCGAAAACAAAGTAGAAGCCTTCCGCTTCTCACCCTGTGCCTTCGGTTCCAGGGTTAAATCAACGGGAATGCTATTGTTGATTTATGCGGATAGGTCTTGCCTATCCGTTTTTAGTTACCAGAGTTTCAGTGACCAGTTACGAGAGTATAGTTACCAGTTATCAGATGACAGACGTCAGGGAAGTGCTTATGGGAAAACCTTTAAGCCTTACCCTGGTAACTGTGAACCGTGATCTATGAACCGTGATGTGATCTACGAACTACGAACTACGATCTGCGGAAGGGAAAAACAAAATCAGGAGGTGATTTCATATTACTAAGGAGTTACAGGTCAATGAGCAAATTAGAGACCGAGAAGTAAGGCTGATTGATGCAAATGGTGAACAGTTGGGAATAATGTCGGCAAAGGAGGCTCAAAAGATAGCCTATGACCGGCAGCTGGACCTGGTCAAGATTGCTCCCCAGGCCAAACCACCGGTTTGCAGAATCATGGATTTTGGCAAGTATAAGTACGAAATGAGCAAAAAGGAAAGGGAAGCCAGAAAAAACCAAAAAGTAGTCAGTATCAAAGAGGTTAGGCTTTCTCCCACCATTGAAGACCATGACCTTAACGTAAAGAAGAGGAACGCTGAGAAATTCTTGAACAACGGGGACAAGGTCAAGGTTAGTATCAGGTTCAGAGGAAGACAACTTAGCCATGCTGAAATTGGCCAGGAAATAATGGAAAAGTTTGCTCGTGACCTTGAAGGTCTGGCCGTTATCGAAAAGAAACCCAAACTTGAGGGTAAAAATATGATAATGATAATAACACCCAAGTAGACTTATAACTAGGAGGTATACGAGATGCCAAAAATGAAAACACACAGGGGAGCGGCAAAAAGGTTCAAGCTCACCAAGAATGGTAAGGTTAAAAGGGCGAAAGCCTATAAAAGCCATATTCTAACGAAGAAGTCTGCGAAGAGGAAGAAGAACCTTAGAAAAGCAACCTATGCAAGCAGGGCAGAGGAAAAGAACATCAAAAGATTATTACCGTACGCATAAAGAGAAGAACGAGGAGGATAGATTATGGCTAGAGTAAAAAGGGCAATAAATGCAAAGAAGAAGCATAGGAAGATATTGAAACTCGCTAAGGGATACAGGGGAGCTAAGAGCAAGCTCTTCAAGACGGCAAATCAGGCTGTAATGAAATCCCTTATGTATGCTTATGTCGGTAGAAAGCTAAAGAAAAGAGACTATAGAAAACTGTGGATCGCAAGGATTAATGCAGCTTCCAGGGCGAACGGGCTTTCCTACAGCAGATTTATCAGCGGTCTGAAGGATGCCGGGGTGGAAGTGAACAGAAAAATGCTTGCGGATATGGCGGTGAATGATGCCGAAGGGTTCAGCCAGCTTGTGGATGTTGTAAAGAATCAAATAGCCAAATAGAACAAAAGTGAACCTAAGGTTCACTTTTGTTCTGTTAAATGCCATATCGAAATGATATAATAAGAAAATGACGAATGGGAACAGCTTCATGTATGATTAGAGGTGGTTATCATAACAAATCGGCATGAATATGATAAAGATGGTCCTGAAAGGTTGAAAAACGGCAGGCTGAGACTGGAGCCTCCGCAAATCCTTGTCCTTGGATTTGCAGCCGTCATTCTTCTCGGTACGTTCCTTTTAATGCTGCCAATATCCACCAGAAGCGGGGAAAACGCCGGTTTTTTAAACGCTTTGTTTACTGCAACCTCTGCCGTTTGTGTAACCGGTTTGGTCGTGGTGGATACGGGCACTTACTGGTCGACCTTCGGACAGGCTGTTGTGATGATGCTGATTCAAGCCGGAGGGCTCGGATTCATGACGGTCGCAACCATGATTTTCATGGCTCTGGGAAAAAGGATCAACCTCAGGGAGAGGCTGGTAATCCAGGAACAGCTGAACCAGTATACCCTTCAGGGCGTGGTTAGGCTTACCAAATATATAATCCTTGGGACTCTTATGATAGAGGGCATAGGTGCTATCCTGTTGTCTATACGGTTTGTCCCCGAACTTGGATTTGCCAGGGGGATATACTATGGAATTTTCCATGCGGTTTCAGCGTTCTGCAACGCCGGTTTTGACATCATCGGGGAATACAGGAGCCTGACGCCCTATGTGAGCGACTTTGTGGTCAGCGGCGTGGTGGTCACGTTGTTTATAACCGGCGGCCTTGGTTTCTCCGTATTGGCAGAGGTAACACAGTTGCGCCGCTTTAGAAGGCTCTCGCTCCATACCAAGCTGGTCCTGTCAATAACAGGGATACTGCTTGCTTTGGGAACGGTGCTGATTTTTGTTTTTGAATACACAAACCCGGCGACCTTGAAACCGTTGCCCTTTGCAGCGAAAGTTCTTTCATCGTTTTTTCATTCTGCGGCACCGAGAACAGCCGGATTTAACACTCTGTCAACCGCTGACCTGACAAACGCATCAAAATTCCTGAGCATTGTCCTTATGTTCATAGGGGGTTCTCCCGGCTCCACCGCAGGGGGGATAAAAACAACCACGGCGGGTGTCCTTATCTGGACTGTAGTATCTGTTATAAAGGGAAGAGAGGATACCGAGATTTATAACAGGAGGATTACAAAGGATATTATATACCGGTCCTTATCGGTGGCAATAATATCAATGCTGCTTATAATTCTTACCGTGACAATACTCAGCTTAACCGAAGCAGCCAGCTTTATCGAAGTGTTTTTTGAAACTACTTCAGCCTTTGGCACGGTCGGCCTTTCACTAGGAATAACACCGCACTTATCTCCTATTGGCAAGGTCATGATAATAATTACCATGTACGCCGGGAGGGTTGGACCCTTAACCATTGCGTTTGCTTTAGCGCAAAGACAGAGGAGAAGCAGAGGAAAACTCAGGTATCCGGAAGAGAAGATTCTAGTGGGATAGGGAAGGTGATTGGATTTGAAACAGTTTGTTATTCTGGGGCTAGGAAGGTTTGGGTCAAGCCTGGCCAGAACTTTGTATTCCCTTGGGCATGATGTGCTGGCTGTAGATGAAAACGAAGATATTATACAGGACATTTCAGATTCCGTAACCCATGCGGTCCAGGCCGATGCCACCGATGAAAACTCGTTGAGAGCCTTAGGCCTTCGAAACTTTGATGTGGCTGTGGTAGCCATAGGCTCCAGTATACAGGCGAGCATTCTGGTTACGCTGATCGTAAAGGAACTGGGTGTGAAATACGTTGTGGCCAAAGCCCAGAGTGAGCTTCATGCAAAGGTCCTGTATAAGATCGGGGCTGACAGGGTTGTGTTCCCGGAAAGGGATATGGGAGTGCGGCTTGCCCATAACCTTGTATCATCTAATGTTTTGGATTTTATAGAACTGGCTCCGGATTACAGTATAGTAGAAATTGCTTCCCTGCCCGAATGGGAAGGGAAAACCCTTAAGGAGCTTGATATGAGGGTCAAATACGGTATTAATATAATGGCGATCAAGCGGGATGAGGAGATAAATATTTCACCCAGGGCGGATGAGGTGATACAGGATAACGACATCCTTGTGGTTATAGGAAGCAACGAAGACCTTACGCGGCTTGAAAACCTGCACTAGAAGAGGGTGTTGTATTTGATATCCAGCCAAAGCAACCCCATAATAAAAAAAGTAAAGAAGCTCCATTCGCGGGCGGGAAGAAAGAAGTTTAAGCAGTACTTCATTGAAGGCATAAGAGGTGTGGAGCAGGTGCTGGATAACGGGGCGCCTGTCAGGGAAGCGTTATTCAGCAGGGATGTATTGGAATTTGCCGGCGGGGAAGATCTGATTCGCAGGCTTGAAGAAAAAGGCATACCGGTCATAGAGGTCAGCAGGGAGGTTTTTGATAGTATTGCCGATACCGGGAGTCCCCAGTATATTATGGCAGTTTTGGATATAATACAGTATGAAATAGAGAGCGTCATAAGCGGCGAAAACATACTTGTTGTAATAGTTGACGGTATACAGGACCCGGGAAACCTGGGTACCATTATCAGGACTGCAGATGCAGCGGGGGCTGATGGAGTGATACTGCTGAAGGGCACCGCCGACCTGTACAACCCCAAGACCGTACGCAGTACCATGGGATCTGTATTCAGCACCCCTATTATTCATGCGGATGACGCCGCAAGTCTGATTGAACTGCTCCACAGGCACGGGGTTGCTGTGGTTGCAACGGGCCTGGAAGGCAGCAAATATTATTTTGAAGTGGATTATACCGGCAGCACGGCAGTAGTAATAGGAAGTGAAGCCCATGGCGTTTCTGACGGTATTATGGAGCGCTGCGACGAATGCGTGCGGATCCCGATGCAGGGAAAGGCGGAGTCATTAAACGCTGCGGTAGCAAGCGCAGTAGTTCTGTATAAGGCTGTGGAACAACGGTTGACATAATAAAATCCCTTGTAATGCTGAATTGCCTGTGTTATAATGATTTACAAAAGCAGGCAAACCTGTTGTAAAGCAAGGGGTGGTCTTATTGATGCTATCGGCAGAAGTCTTCTGGAAAATGTTTGAGGCTACCGGTTCTATTGTTGCATATTTGATATATCGCAGTCTGATTACGCAGTAATAGCTTGTTTGAATATATAGATAACGCGATGAAGAAGGAAAGTAGAAGGGTTTCGCATGGCAGAGAGGAAGTGTCACCGGCTGAAAGCATTTCCCATGAAGGTATCCTTTGAAGTTCCCTTCCGAGCGGTAAGGCTGAATTCCTTATGGATAATAGGCCTTAACGTTGGGCAAACGTTACATTGCACGACTTATTTCAACGAGACCGTTTTTACGGTGAAGTAGGGTGGAACCACGGAGTACAGCTTCGTCCCTTGGACGAAGTTTTTTTATTTACACCAGAATCATTATAATGAGAGGAGACATGCCTCAGTGGGAGGAATGTCTCCGACGAAAGGAGCTGTGGAAATGCAAGAGAATCTGAAAGCAATACTTCAAAACGCTTTGCAGGAAGTCAGCAAATCGACTGATATGAATCAGTTGGAGGTCTGCAGGGTAAAATATCTCGGTAAGAAAGGGGAACTAACCGTCTTCCTGAGAAGTATGGGGGATTTACCCCCCGAAGACAGGCCGTTGATGGGCAAACTGGTCAACGAAGCGAAGGATAGGATTGAGGGCCTGTTGAGTCAACAGAAGGAAGTAATACTGCGCGCTCAGAGAGAAGAGAGACTGAAAGAGGAAGAAATCGATATCACAATCCCGGGGAAGAGGCTGCTTAGGGGTAAAAAACATCCCCTGACAAAGACCCTGGACGAAATCAAGAGGATTTTCATGGGGCTGGGGTTCAGCGTTGTGGAGGGCCCGGAAGTGGAATGGGCATACTACAATTTTACAGCCCTCAACATTCCCGAGAACCATCCGGCAAGGGACGTCCAGGATACTTTCTATATAACCGATGATATCGTATTGCGCACCCATACGTCGCCGGATGAGCCGAGGACGATGGAGAAGACCAAGCCGCCGATAAGGGTGATCATTCCGGGAAGGGTTTACCGCTCCGATGATGTCGATGCTACGCACTCTCCTGTTTTCCATCAGGTTGAAGGACTGGTTGTTGATGAAGGCATAACCCTCGGCGACCTTAAGGGAACCTTTGACCTGTTCGTAAAGCAGCTCTTTGGGGAACACATTGAAACCAAGTTTCGGCCCAGCCATTTTCCCTTTACGGAGCCATCCGCAGAGATAGATGCAACTTGTTTTGTCTGTGGAGGTAAGGGGTGCAGGGTATGCAAGGATACAGGCTGGATTGAGCTCTCGGGTGCAGGAATGACACATCCGAAGGTATTGGAAAGATGCGGTATAGACCCGCAGAGGTATTCAGGCTTTGCTTTCGGAATGGGTCTTGACCGTCTGACTAATATGAAGTATGGGATAGACGATATGAGGCTTTTGTTCGAAAATGATATAAGATTCTTAAGGCAGTTCTAAAGGAGGGATTAAGGATGCTGGTACCGGTAAATTGGCTGAAGGATTATGTGGATATAGATATGGATGTAAAAACCCTGGCTGATACTCTGACCATGTCGGGAACCAAGGTGGAACTCATCCTGGACGCAAGCCAGGAGATCAGCAATGTGGTTGTCGGGAAGGTAATAGAAATGAAACCCCATCCGAATGCGGACAGGCTGCTTATAGCGATGGTTGATGTGGGTGATAGGGTGCTGCAGATAATAACCGGGGCGCAGAATGTGAAGGCGGGACACTATGTACCCATTGCCCTTGACGGTGCGGTGCTGCCCGGTGGCATGGAGATTAAGACGAGTAAAATGCGCGGAGAGGAATCCCAGGGGATGATGTGTTCAGCCCTTGAACTTGCGATGGACCTCAACAGCCTATCCGAAGATAAGAAGGAAGGCATCTATATTCTGGATGGCGAGCATGCACCCGGTACGGATATAACAAAGGTGCTGAACCTGGAAGAAAAGGTTATAGAGTTTGAAATAACAACAAACAGGCCGGACTGCCTGAGCATCATAGGTATAGCAAGGGAAGCTGGAGCTGTATTGAAGGTTCCTTATCGCAAGCCGGTTATCGAGATACGGAAAACAAAGGGAAATATTAATGATTATGTTAAGGGTATAACCATAGAGGAACCGGAACTGTGCTACAGGTATGTGGCAAGGGTCATCGACAATATAAAAATAGAGCCGTCCCCCCAGTGGATGCAAAAGAGGCTCATACAGGCAGGTATGAGGCCAATCAACAACATAGTGGATATAACAAATTACGTTATGCTGGAAACCGGCCAGCCGCTGCACGCCTTTGACCTTGATAAGGTTGGAGGCCGCGAGATTATAGTGAGAAGGGCGAAGGACAGGGAAGAGATGGTCACACTGGATGGCAAGAAAAGAATCTTAGGCGCAGAGGACCTGGTTATCGCTGATGAACAAGTTCCCGTTGGCATTGCCGGGGCTATGGGCGGAGAATTCTCCGAGATAACCCGGGGAACCAGGACAGTCCTGTTGGAATCCGCGTCATTTAACGGGTATAACGTAAGGATGACCTGTAAGAGGCTTGGATTGTGGAGTGAAGCATCCTTCAGGTTCGTACGGGGTGTTTACCCAGGATTAGCCGAAACCGCTGCCAACAGAGCCGTAATGCTCATGGAACAGCTGGGAGCCGGAGAGGTGGTTGAGGGTGTCATAGACATATACCCGGAGCCGGTTAAAACAAAACATGTGGAGGTAAGCAGCGACAGGATAAACAGGCTGATAGGGATTGACATTACTGCCGAAGAGATGAAGGATATGCTGGAGAGGCTGGAGATGGCAGTCAAGGCTGATAACGGAATGCTGAGTATCACTGTCCCTGCCTTCCGCCAGGACATTGAGGTTGACTACGACATTGCGGAGGAGATTGCCAGGTTATATGGATATAACAATGTGCCGAAGACGATAATGGAAGGCAGCTGGGTTCAGGGGAAGAAAACATTAAAGGAAAAGCTGGAAGACCAGATCAAAGACGTTTTGTGCGGTTTGGGGTTGTACGAGATCCAGACATACTCCTTTGAAAGCCCGGGAGTCTTTGACAAGCTCAGGCTGCCTGAAGAACACCATCTAAGGAGAACGGTAGAAATAAAAAATCCCCTTGGGGAAGAATACAGCATTATGAGGACTACTTTGCTGTCCTCCATGCTGAATGTGCTCTCAATCAACTACAACAGGGGAATAAAGGGTGCGGGCCTATATGAGATTGCGCCAAGGTTCATTCCCCGGGAAATCCCGCTCAAACAGCTCCCTGACGAAAAGCTGACTATAAGCCTGGGCATCTATGGGGATGAGGATTTCTACTCTCTGAAGGGGAGGGTAGAGGTTCTTCTTGACGAACTAAAGATACGTGACTATTCTTTCCGCAGGGCACAGCACCCGTCCTACCATCCCGGCAGGACTGCGGAAGTGGTTATCGGAGAAGAGGTGGCGGGCATCATAGGAGAAGCCCACCCGGATGTTGCGAAAGCCTACCAGATCGACACAAGGGTGTACATGGGAGAGATTGACTTCAGCCTTCTTATGGAGGCGTCACAGAGCGAAATAAAATATTCGCCTCTGCCAAAGTACCCGGCAATTACAAGGGATATAGCCGTTCTGGTCGATAAGGAAACTGAAGTAGGCCGTATAGCTGAGGCTATTGAAGAAACCGGGGGAGAACTGGTAGAGAAACTGGAACTCTTCGATGTATATACGGGTAAGCAAATACCCGATGGGAAGAAAAGCGTTGCATATTCTATCACACTTAGATCGAAGGAAAGAACGCTGGTTGATGAGGATGCCAATAGAATAGTGAAAGATATACTTGACAGCCTTATGGATTTGTTTGGAGCCAAGCTGAGGTAAACGAGTAGGATTCGACAGGAAGTATCAAATTCGAGTTAATTTGATACTTCCTGTCGGTTTTTTGGGAAGGAATGTTGAAAAATAAGGGAGGATATTTAATATTCATGCAGTAATATTGTATATAGAACATTATTTCACATTATATAATTGCACACATCGAGGTGAGGTGAATTATTTTTTTAAGATGTAAGGAGCGAAGCGAAGGATGTGTATGGATTTGGAAGAGGCCATTAAACGTCTCAAAGAAAAGCTGAGTTTTTTGATTGAAGAGCAGGACATAAGCGATGAAACTGTACTGAAGTGCAGCCAGGAGTTGGACAGGCTTATAATCAAGTTTTATGAAACGATAGAGAAATAGAATAGGATTGCCTTGATGTGGAAGTTCCTTGAGCAGCGCCGCTAGCGAAGGCGCTTTTTTTATTACATATTTTATTCTTTGAACAAATATTAGCTACAGGATTCAGGATATGCTATAATATTGTTTAGAAAATACTGGGGGAATTAATATGCAGGAAGACAAAAGGGTTAAGGTTACCGTCAACATTATGGGAAATGAATATACCATGGTCGGTTATGATTCGGAAGAACATATACAGAGCGTAGCTATGTATGTGGACAAGAAGATGAGAGAGCTCCATAAGAAGAACGGTATGCTGAATAACCTGATGGTAGCTATTCTGACTTCGCTCAACATTGCCGACGAATACTTCAAGCTCCAGCAGGAGCTGGAGGTGATAAAAAAAGAAGCGAAGAAACCCGGCAAGGAGCTTGAGGATTCCAGATACCAGCTGCGGAAGGCGAAGGAAGAGATATCCAGGCTTAATGGAGAAGTTGAAGACCTGAAACAGCAGCTTGCCAACTCCCAGGAAGAAGCATCAAACATATACAATGAATGGCTTAAAGCGCAAAAAGAGGTCAAGGATATGGCCGAAAGAGTTGAATTTATTGAAGAACAGAACAAAGACCTTGAAAACATGATAAGCCGGATGAAAAGTGAAGAGAGAAGGTTGAGGGAGGAGCTTGATGAATTTCTCAGGACCTTTGATAATAAATAGTGCTTATAACCGGCTCCGACGGAGGGATAAGGATTGTCAGTCGTACTAACCCACGTAACCAGAGGCGGTGAAATCGAGTCTGTCCATAGGGGCAACCTTGTGGTAGTAGACCGGAGCGGCAGAATTGTATATAGTGCGGGGGATGCGTCCGGTTATACATACTGGAGGTCCGCAGCCAAACCCTTTCAGGTACTCCCGATGATTGAAGCGGGAGGGGTGGAAAGGTTTGGCTTCAGCGAAGAAGAGATTGCGGTCATGACCTCATCCCATGGTGGAGAGGAAAGGCATATAGACGCGGTCGGACGGATATTCAAGAAAATGGGCTGTGGAATTGATAAGCTCGACTGCGGTGCCGCAAAACCAATGCATCCGGCGGCTGCCAGAAAGCTTCTTCAGCAAAACATGCCATATGAACAGGTGCACAATCCCTGTTCGGGTAAGCACAGCAGCATGATTGCACTGGCCCTTATCAGGGGCTATGTGGTAGATGGATACGTACAGCCGGAGCACCCTGTTCAGAAAGAGATGCTGGATGTTGTAAAAGATGTTTCCGGAATAGAGATAGAAAGCATAAAAATTGGTATTGACGGATGCGGGGTTCCGGTGTTCGGTCTCCCCGTTTACAATATGGCAAAGGCCTATTCGCTGCTGGCAGACCCGGAGACCGCCGGCGGCAGCAAGAGAAGGGACGCCCTAAAAACTGTTGCATCAGCCATGTCAAAAAACCCCTTCTATGTTGCAGGCACAGGAAGGCTTGATACAGAGTTGATTGAGGTAACCAACGGGAGGATAATCGCAAAGCTGGGTTCGGAAGGGGTCTACTGCGCTGCTGTAACAGGGGCGGGCCTTGGCATTGCAATCAAAATAGAAGACGGTAATTACCGGGCAATAGACCCTGTAATAGTGGAATTGCTAAGACGGCTAGGATTGCTCACCGGGGAAGAACTGGAGAAGCTCGCGGACCGGTGGGTGGTTAAGATTAAAAACCATCATAAAGACGTTATAGGTGAGATTAAAGCAGTGTTCTAAAAGAGGCAAACAGGGACAGTTTGAAGTCCCTGTTTGCTTTTTGAATAATTATCCGGGTACTGGACGGTATATTGCTCAAAGATGCATTACGCTCCTTAAGCCTTTCTGAGGCATGGTTAATGCACCAACTGGCTAAACAGAACATTAAGGATATAGGTATAATCTCTCTGGCCCAACTGGATACCGAAGGCTACTTATACGTAGACATTAAGGGGGATGGGGCTTATTTTATAATACCCGTCTCTAATTGACAGAGGAGGTTTGACAATGAGAAGATACGGAAGCCTTATCATACTATTTTCTATTATTTTGCTGTCAGTTAATTCCTGTGCTCCGGTGAAACGTCCGATCGATTCAAGCAGCGGCTTTTCAAAACATCTTGGAAGACTTGAGGAGAGTATAAGGCAGGAAGACTGGGAGGCAGCCGCGGAAAGACTGGAAAACACAAAAAAGACGTGGGAAAGAATCAAGCCTATTTTGCAGCTGGATATAGACCATGACTATATTAACGATATGGAGAATAACTTTGTGCGGCTGAAGGCTTACATTGAGACCGAGGAAAAGCCGGATGCCCTTGCTATAGTATTACTTCTGCAGAAATCATGGGAGGATATAGGTTCCATGTAAAAAATGCAGACAGGAGCCCCGAGAACTTACCGGGGCTCCTGTCCAAAGAATTAAAAAACAGAGCAGTCGTCTATTTTTCCGCCTTCTTGCCAAGGTATGCCATCTTGACTTCTTCATTGGCCAGGAGTTCTTTGCCGGTACCGGTCAGTGTAATCCTGCCGGTTTCCATTACATAACCGAAGTCGGCAATATGCAGAGCAGCATTCGCGTTTTGCTCTATCAGCAGTATGGTAACCCCCTGCCTGTGAATCTCCTTAATAATCTCAAATATACCTCTGACGATCAGCGGAGCAAGTCCCAATGAGGGCTCATCCATCATCAATAGTTGGGGCCTTGACATCAATGCCCTGCCTACCGCAAGCATCTGCTGCTCTCCGCCCGAAAGGGTTCCCGCAAGCTGCCAGCTTCTTTCCTTCAGTATAGGAAACAGTGAGTAGACCCACTCAAGATCTTGTTTAATGTTTGTGTCGTCGGTCCTTGTGAAAGACCCGATCTTCAGGTTTTCCAGTACCGTTAGGTTGGGGAACACCCTTCGGCCTTCCGGTACAAGGGTGATGCCATTTCTGACAATGTTTTGCGTCTTTTCGGTCAGGAGATTTTTTCCTTTATAGGTTATAGACCCACTCTTCGGTTTAACCAGACCCACTATGGATCTTAAAGTGGTGCTTTTACCCGCACCGTTTGCACCGATCAGGGTTACTATTTTACCCGCTTCGACCTCAAGACTTATTCCCTTAAGGGCTTCTATTCCACCGTAGGATACGACAAGGCTATCTATTTTAAGCATCTTCACTCACCCCCAGATAGGCTTCAATTACCCTCGGGTTATTCTGTATCTCATAGGGGCTGCCTTCGGCGATTATTACACCGTAATCCAAGACATATATCCTTTCGGATATTCCCATAACGACTTCCATATGATGTTCTATCATAAATATACTGAGATTATACTCATCCCTGATCTGCTTGATAAACTCTGTAAGGTTTTCGGTTTCCTTTGGATTCATTCCCGCTGCAGGCTCGTCAAGAAGCAGTACCTCGGGGTTTGTGGCTAAAGCCCTTGCAATCTCCAGCCTTCTCTGCATTCCGTAGGGGAGAGAACTGGCTTTTTCATTACGCAGATCAATAAGGCCAACTTTTTCTATCAGCGATAGGGATTTTTCACGCATCTGCCTATCTTCCTTCCAATACCTCGGAAGCCTGAAGGTTGCTTCTATGAAGTTGGATTTAATATGAAGGTGATTTGCTATCAGTACATTGTCAAGAACACTGAGGTCCTTAAAGAGCCTTATATTCTGGAATGTCCTTGCTATTCCAAGTCTGGTTATCTGGTCGGGCCTTAGGCCGGTTATATCTGTATCCTTAAAGTAAATCTTACCCTTGGTTGGTCTGTATACGCCCGTTACCATGTTAAACGCCGTTGTTTTACCAGCACCGTTGGGTCCTATAAGGGCGATTATTTCACCGTTATTGAGCTCCAGACTGAAGTCCTTTACAGCGGTGAGTCCTCCGAACTGTTTTGTTATATTATCGATTCTCAGCTGCTTCATTATTTTGTACCTCCTTTAACAAGAGGTCTTTTGTTTAACCTGTTGATTAGCTTATCCCAACTGAATTCATTTGTACCCATTATTCCGTGCCGGAAGAACAGAACCACAATCATGAGGAGAACTGAAAAGACAACCATACGGAGACCTGAGATGCCCGGAATTACTACAAAACCCAGATTGATGGACTGGTCCAGGAATCTCAGCCACTCAAGGCCTATTGTTACGATAAAGGCGGAGATTATGGTGCCGGTTATACTCCCCATGCCGCCCAATACAATTATTAGCAGGATGTTGAATGTCAAGAAGAACCTGAACATAAGGGGGTCTATGGTTCCAAGAAGATTGCCCAACAGCCCGCCGCCTACGCCCGCGAAGAATGCGCCTATAGTGAAAGCCATAACCTTGTGCTTGAACAGGCTGATTCCCATGCTTTCAGCGGCGATTTCGTCCTCTCGTATTGCTTTGAATGCCCGCCCGTAACTGCTGTTTATCAATAGAATAATAAATACGGCGGTAACTACTGCTGTGCCATAGCTCCACCACAGGTTGGTGGTATTCGGAATGCCTTTAAGGCCAAGGGCGCCGTTGGTTACCCTCTGGGCATTGGTTATAACGATTCTTATAATCTCTGAAAATCCAAGGGTTGCTATTGCCAGATAGTCACCCTTCAACCTCAAGGCAGGAGCCCCAATCAAAAACCCCACTACCGCAGCGAAAATTCCACCTAACAGCAAAGCCGGAAAAAAGGGAACTGTCAAGTCTTTCAGCGGTTCTACGATAGGTGCCAGGAAGAAATTCTGCTGCTTGACCGCTACCGGCATAGTCAGGAGCGCGGTGGTATAAGCTCCGATAGCCATAAAGCCTGCATGGCCCAGGGCAAACTGGCCGGTGAACCCGTTTATCAGGTTCATACTAAGGCCAAGTATTGTATATATTGCACAGAGGTTCAGTATCCTGACTTTGTACGCATCAAAATTTTCTTTGGCAAACCATAAAAACAATAACGCCAGCAAAACTGCGACTAAGGTGAGTATTATATTTCTCTTCTTCATAGGCTACACCTTCTCCGTTATTTTTTCTCCCATGATGCCTGTAGGCTTAAACAGAAGTATCATTATCAACAAAATAAAGGCGAAGGCGTCTCTATAACCGGTTAAGCTCGGGAGTAAAGCAACCAGCATTATCTCTCCAATACCCAGGATAAAACCTCCGATTACCGCTCCTTTAATGTTTCCTATGCCTCCGACGACCGCAGCGATAAAGCATTTAAGCCCGGGTATCACGCCCATCAGCGGAGCAATTTGGGGAAACTTAAGCCCCCACATCATGCCTCCGACCGCGGCAAGCATCGAGCCTATCCCAAAGGTTAACGATATGGTTCTATCAATATCAACGCCCATCAACCGCGCAGTTTCATGGTCCTTTGACACAGCCCTCATCGCCATACCGCTTTTCGTATTGTTGATTAGGTACAGCAATGCAAAGAGCAGGACAACGGCTACAACGGGAATAATAATAGTAAGCCTCTGAACCGAAACGGATCCAACCATAAAGACCTTGGTGAAAAGCTCGGGAGCCGGAAAGGCTTTTGGCCTTCCGCCGAATATTACTATTGCCAGGTTTTCCAACAAAAAAGATGCACCTATTGCGGAAATAAGGATCGATATCCGTGGGGCGTCCCTTAGGGGCCGGTAAGCCGAGGCTTCCACAACCATGCCAAGGGCGCCGGTCATAATAATAACCAGGATAAACGTAACATACCAGGGAATGCTGAACATGACGATGCTGTAAAAGGTAAAATAGGTTGCCATCATGAAGATATCTCCATGGGCAAAATTTATAAGCCTTAAAATGCCGTAAACCATCGTGTAACCGATGGCTACCAGGGCATATAGGCTTCCAAGGGATATTCCGTTTGTCAAGTGCTGCAGGAACATTTCAGGAGTCATTACATCCAGTATGTCCTGCAGAAATAGTTTTAAAGCCATAAACACACCACCCAAACAGTATTCGCAAAAATACGCTTCCCTCCTGCGGGAAGGAAGCGTATTTTGTTAACAATTTCTACTATTATTACTATTATTTAGGTTCAATAGTGTCGAGGTATACGAACTGGCCGTCTTTTACCTGTTTGATAACGGCGTTTTTAACTGCGTCTCCGTTTTCATCAAGGCTTATTATACCGGCAGCTCCTTCAAATCCCTGGGTCTGTGCGATTGCATCCCTTAGCGCTACCGGGTCGGTTGTTCCGGCCCGCTCAATTGCGTCAAGTATAACGAGATATGCGTCGTATGCTAGGGCTGTAACCGCTGCGGGCTCCTTGTTGTACTCCTTCCTGTATTCGGCAAGGAATTTTTCGGATTCTTTGGTAATAGGTTTTTCTGAGGTGAAGAAAGTTGAGAACACTGCGCCTTCCACCGCGTCTCCGCCGATTTCTACGAATTCAGGAGTTTCAAAGGTATCTCCGCCTATAAATGGTGTAGTTATACCTAAACTTCTTGCCTGTTTTATTATTAGTGCAGATTCTGTGAAGTTACCGGGTGCAAATATTACGTCGGGGTTTGTAGCTTTGATGTTTGTAAGCTGTGCTGTGAAGTCCAGGTCACCGGTATTGTAGTTTGTTACCGTTACTATTGAATTGTCGTCTCCGGTCAATTCCTTGAATGCGTCGGTGTAGAACTTTGCAAGACCTATCGCGTAGTCATTGGACACTTCCTGGATTATTGCGGTCTTCCTGGCGCCAAGCTTGCTGTAAGCATAGTTCGCCATAACCTTGCCCTGGAAGGGATCTATGAAGCATACCCTGAAGTACCAGTCATTTCCCTTTGTAACCAGGGGATTTGTACATGAAGCGCCGACAGCAGGAACCCGTCCCCTTACTATATCACCGGCTGCCATGGAAAGAGAGCTTCCCCAGCTGCCAATGATTGCCGCAACTTTTTCCTTCTCGACAAGTAGAGCCGCTGCGTTTGCTGCTTCAACCTTGTCCGATTTATTGTCAACAATCACCAGCTCGACTTTCTTGCCAAGCACTTCGGGATACAGCTTGTTGGCAAGTTTTGCTCCTTCAACCTCAAGTGCTCCGCCTGCTGCGTTTGCACCGGTCATGGGTTCGAAAACTCCGATCTTAATTACGTCGTCTTCCTTTGGTGCATCTGCTGCCTGTTGTGTCGAACACCCTGCTACAACTAAGGCTAAGGCTAATAGTGAAACCAGCAGAAACAAAGACTTTCTCCTCATCTTGCTACCCCCTTATTGTTATATAGGCATAAAGAAGTAATATTATGGAATTTACCGCTTCTTTATATAGCCTGCTTCTTCATGCATTTTTATTGATTATACTATATAAACTTACAAATAACAATATGGAAAATTAGAGATAAAATGTAGGGTTTGATAGAATGGAAGATACAATCTGACCATATTATGGCTGTTTATAGCGAAATGGACCAAAATCGTATAAATAGTCTAGCTTATGCAGAATTTGTGCATAATTATTAACAAGAAACAGTTGCTATATTGAGGTTTGTTAAAGTCTTGCCGGAATTGATATAATATATATTGAATTCTACGAAGGGAAATGGTTATTATGGCCTATATGCCTGAACTGTTGAGTCCGGCCGGATCGATGGAAGCCTTTGTCGCGGCCATACAGAATGGAGCCGATGCGGTATACCTAGGTGGTAAAAGGTTCAACGCGCGCCAATATGCTTCGAACTTTGATGATGAGGGTCTGAGGGCGGCAATTGATTATGCCCATGTGAGGGGGAAAAGGGTGTATGTAACCCTGAATATCCTGCTCACCAACAGGGAATTCGAAGAGGCGCTGGAATATGCCGCCTTTCTATATAATATAGGCGCAGACGCAATAATAGTACAGGACATGGGCGCTGCTTCACTAATAAGCAGAGCTTTTCCCGGCATTCGGGTACATGCGAGCACCCAGATGACTATATACGATTTGAATGGAGTAAAAATGCTGGAAGATATGGGGATTTCCCGTGTCGTACTGGCCCGGGAGCTCACGGCCGGGGAGATCGCGCGTATCAGCAGACGGTCAAACGTGGAACTGGAGGTATTCGTTCAAGGAGCTCTCTGCATGTGTTATTCGGGACAATGCCTGATGAGCAGCGTTATCGGGGGCAGGAGCGGCAACAGGGGGAGATGTGCCCAGCCGTGCCGGTTGAGATATTCATTAGTAGACAGGGGAAATTTGAAAAGGGTTTACCGTGAGGGGTACCTGCTCAGCCCAAAGGACCTTTTCACCCTTGAGAATATAGGCAGGCTGATGGATGCCCGGATCCGCTCTTTTAAGATCGAAGGAAGGATGAAAAGGCCTGAGTACGTTGCAGCCGTGACTTCGGTGTACCGGAGGGCGATCGATGAATATAGCAGGTCCGGGAGAATTACCGGTGTCGAGGAAGGCAGAAGGAAAATTGGCAAGGTATTCTACAGGGGTTTCACTGAAGGTTATATGTTTGATGTCTGCACAGAAGAAATGCTGAGCATTGACCGCCCGGACAGCCGGGGATTTCCTCTGGGCAGAGTTGTCGGACAGGATGGAAAAAACGGTACGGTGGAGGTAAGGCTTGAGGACAGCCTCAACGTTGGCGACGGGATTGAAGTTGAAACAGGCGGAAAGAGCTCAGGTACAAGGGTCTCAGCAATAATGGTGAACGGGGAAAACAGGGACAAAGGGGCTCCGGGGGAGATTGTGGCGCTGGCTTTCAGCGGGCGGCTGAAGAAAGGGGACAGGGTGTACAAAACCTTTGACAGGGAACTGATGGAAAGCCTTACGGCAAGCTATGCGGGGGAGAATGTAAAGGTGCCGGTGAATCTGGCCGTACGCCTCAGGATAGGAGAGCCTGCAGAGATATACGTATGGGATGAAGACGGGAATTCCGAATCTATAAAGGGCAGGAAACTCGTGGAGGAGGCGGTAAACTTACCCCTGGGCAAAGCAAGGATAGAGGAACAGCTGAGCCGCACAGGGGGAACACCCTATACTGTCACCGGGATACAGGTTGACATGGACCGGGGAGCATACATTCCGGTATCTGAATTGAACGCTTTGCGGAGGGAAGCGCTGAACAGGCTTGGCAGAAAAAGGACCTCAGCAGGTAGGGGGGATAGATGTGTGGACGCTCAACGAAACATGGCAGAGTTAAACAATAAGTGCGTTAAAGCGCCCGGAAGCGGTATTCCCTACCTGGCGGTCGAGACCGGAGATGTAAGCCTGCTTGATGATCTTAAGGATATAGGTGTTGACAGGATATACCTGAGATATTCGCCGGAACTGATTGAAGAGCTTGGAAGTATCGGCAGGATGGAGAATGTATTTGTTAAGCTGCCTACGGTTACAAGGGAGAAAGACGCGGAGGGGATACTGGGCCTGCTTAATGAATGCAAGGACTTTGTAGAGGGAATCGAAGTTTCAAACCCCGGCCAGATAGTAATGTGCAAAAAACACGCCGGCGGAATCAGGATTCACGGGGGAGACGCCTTAAATATCTTTAACAGTGTTACTATAGGCCAGCTGTTGGAATGGGGCTGCGCAAGCATGACATTATCCCCTGAACTGAATTTTGCGCAGATAAAGGATTTGACGAGAGGCTGCGGTTCACTGTGTGAGATAATCATACACGGCAGGCTGCGGCTGATGACCATCGAATATCCTCTGCTCAAAGGATTGGAAAAAGGAATACCATATGGCCTGAAAGACAGGAAGAACATGGTATTTCCCCTAGGTTTGGATGGAACGGGCAGGGTTGAGATCCTCAACTCACAGCCGGTGTTTATGCTGGATAAAACCGGTGATATAGTTAACTCAGGAGCCGGAGGCACTAGAATGGTTCATACCGTCGAAAACCCCGGGACTTTCCTGCGGCTAATCAAGAACTATAAGGATGCATTGAGGGGTGGAGAATATGACCGGGATCTGGCAGCGGATATGGTTGAAGGCGGAATGACAAGGGGACACTTTTATAGAGGTGTTGAATAGGGGGTAGACACATGAAGGATAGAACACTAAGGGTACTGGAGTTCGATAAAATTGCCCGGAGGCTTTCGGACATGGCCTCTTCCGAGGCAGGAATGAAGAGATGCCTGGGCATTATGCCTTCCAAGGATCTGGAAGAGGTGGAGAGGCTTCAGCAGGAAACCGCCGAAGCGTCTTACCTAGTAATAAAAAAGGGTGAACCTCCCCTTGCGGGGGTACGGGACCTTTTCAACATTTTCCGGAGGGTTGAAGCCGGGGGAATCCTGGACACAGAGCAGCTATTGCATGTGGGGGACCTGCTCAGGGCTGTACGCAATATGAAGAATTATATGGTTGCTGAGAGGGAAAAGGAGGGCGTAAACTATGAAACCATTACCGAGATGGCTGCCCGGCTGGTTTCCCATCCCCAAACCGAGAGAGAAATATTCCGCTGTATAGAGGGTCCGGGCCAGCTATCCGACGATGCCAGCCCTGCCCTGAGAAGCATAAGGCGGCAGATAGCCTCGGCAAATGAGGAAATCAGGAGTAAGATGAACTCCTTTATCTCATCGGGCAAATTTCAAAAATTTCTGCAGGATGCTATCGTTACTACCAGGGGAGACAGGTACGTCATTCCCGTAAAACAGGAGTATAGGGGCAGCGTGCCGGGTATAGTCCACGACCAGTCGTCTACCGGGGCCACACTATTCATAGAGCCGATGGCGGTTGTGGAGTTGAACAACAGGCTTCGGGAGCTCGGCGCAAAGGAGAAGATAGAGATTGAGAGGATACTGTCTGCCTTGACACTGATGGTCAGCGAGATCCTGGACGACCTGTATTCTGATATGGAAACCCTGATAGAGCTGGACTATATATTCGCGCGGGCTAAATTCGGGTTGGAGCTGGACGGCAGCAGGCCTATATACAACACCGAAGGATACATCAACATTATGAAGGCCAGGCACCCGCTGATACCCCGGGATACCGTGGTGCCGGTCAGCGTACACCTCGGCAAGGACTTTGACATACTCGTAATCACCGGGCCTAACACCGGCGGAAAGACCGTAACCCTGAAGACGGTAGGATTGGTAATACTGATGGCGCAGTCGGGGCTGCACGTACCCTGCCAGGAGGGTACCGAGCTTACGATGTTTTCGGATGTCTTTGCGGATATAGGAGATGAGCAGAGCATAGAACAGAGCCTCAGCACATTTTCCTCCCATATGACAAATATTGTTGATATATTAAGGCATGTGTCAAGGGACAGCCTCGTCCTCCTGGACGAACTGGGGGCGGGAACCGACCCGACCGAAGGCGCTGCCCTGGCAATGTCCATACTGGATTTTCTGAACAGGAAAAGCATAAAAACCATAGCGACCACCCATTACAGTGAACTCAAGCAGTACGCATTGTCCGAGGAAAGGGTGGAAAATGCAAGCGTTGAATTCAATGTAGAAACCCTGAGTCCGACGTACCGTCTGACCATAGGAATACCGGGGAAATCCAACGCTTTTGAGATATCCAGGAGGTTGGGCCTGAATGAGGATATTATCAACAGGGCTGCGGATTTCCTTTCGGGGGAAGAGGTTAGGTTTGAAGACCTTATCGGCGACCTGGAGAGGAACAAAAAGGCGGCCGAGCAGGAAAAGGAATGGGCTGAAAATATTAGACACGAGGTAGAAAGGATAAAGGCAGAGTACAACGCGAAAATCGGGAAACTTGAGGAAAAAAGAGAGAAAATCCTGGACGAGGCCCGGAAGGAAGCAAGGACCATACTGGAACAGGCAAGGGAAGAGTCAAATCAACTGATAAAGGAACTGAGAAACCTTAATGATGTGGAAGCAAGACAGAGGAACAAGAGAATCGATGAAGTCAGGAAAAGGATAAAATGGGATATTGAGAAGCTTGAAGAAGCCCTGAGCAGGGGTTTGAGGGAGGGAGGCAGCAGCAAGCCCCCTCAGGATATAAAACCGGGCGACCCTGTTAAGGTTGTAAGCCTGGGACAAAAGGGAACGGTCATTGAGAAAACGGATGAAAATGAAGTTCTGGTTCAGGTGGGAATCATGAAGATAAAGGTGAGCACTACTAATATACAAAAGGTTGAAGAGGAGAAACCGCAGGAAATTCTTAGCTCACCAAGGCGGCCCGTTTCAAAGGCCAGTACGTTTTCACCGGAACTGGATGTAAGGGGGCAGGTTCTGGACGACGCCTTGATGAACGTGGACAAGTACCTGGACGACGCAAGCCTGTCGGGATTGAAGCAGGTGACCATAATTCACGGGAAGGGGACCGGGGTGCTGAGGAGCGGTATACAGCAGCTTCTCAAGTCGCACCAGCATGTGGCATCGTTTAGGAAGGGTGTCTTTGGTGAAGGAGGCGACGGGGTAACTATTGTTGAGATACACTAGGAAAAGAGGTCAGGCTTGAAATATTCCCTTATTGAAAGTAAAAGTATGATTATCTAGGTGAAGACTAAGGCTGGCACCCTTCGCGGGTGCGGTTAACCCAATCGGGTTACCGCCCATACCTTGTGATGGTTATGCTCTCTAAAACCTCCTCCTCTTAGCGAAGCGTAGGTGGGGGAGGTTCACAATTATGTTAGGTAAATTATGTTTTTAATAAAGACAAACTGTTAATCTTCTTAAAATGTTCATCGTAGGTGACTAAAGTTAAGTTATTGTAAATAGCTGTTGCAGCAATCCAAATATCATTTTCAGGAATATTTATGCCTTGTTTAACAAGGTTTGCTTTAAGCTCACCATAAACATTACTAACGCTTTCATCAATTTCAATTATATGATATTCAGACAGAAAACCTTTGAAAAGTTCCAAATTCTCTTTTACTTTACTGGATTTTCGGGCTCCGTAATACAACTCCCCAGCTGTCACTGAGGATATTTTTATATCAATAAGAGTTTCGAACATATCAACTGTTGCCTGATCACCGTTGAGTAATTTTATAATTACATTCGTATCAATTAGATTACCATTCATTTAAATCAACCTTTTCTGTTTCCTTTAAAGCCTCATTTATTTCATCAAAACTTTCTGCACTCAGCTTACCTATATATTTCTTATAAGGCTTCTCTGGCTTCTCATTTGGGCTTATATACTCGTCAAGTATTGTAATGATAACCTTTTGATTAGGTTTTATATTAACTTTTTCTAAAGGTATAAACTCTTTTCCATTAAAATAACCTTTTAATGCAAGCATTGAAGATCACCACCTTAATCTGTTTTAAGTCAAGATACTCTGTTATTATATTTATAAAAGCTTTTGCAAGCCTTTAAGCATTTTACAAGCTCATGTCTCTTCCTTTCTGAACACTCTGGAAGAATAAAAGCCTTTACAATATTCTCAGTATTTTTCCCTTATTATTATCTTACCACAAAAACTAATATAATTATATTATTAATTTGATAAGATGAAAGTAGTATGGGAAAAAGGGGACTTGAAATATCAGGTGCGTGTAAGGGTACAGCTTACGTATTACGTAGAAGATGTGATTCAAAGGTGGGAAAAAGTAAGTGAATAATTCAAGCATGAACATCCTCATACTCTCAGAATCCCAAGACTAAGCGGATACCTGGCCCAGGTGGGTATATATTTCTACATACCAATATGTCCACTATGTCCACCTGTCGTTTATCAATGAACTCTTTTATCGGTATATGGGGAGGAGTCGAGAGAGTGCGCACAAACAACTGGTAGCATCGGGCGCCTTTCATAGTGCAGAGCGCCTTTTGCCGCAACTGGTTGAGCAGGTTTACCAGCATGCTCATCTCCCTGGCCGAGGTAAAGCCTTCACTTCCTGGCAGCAAAGCGAGTTTCTGTGGAATGGTCCGCGCACGTATCTGGTTGATCGGCTCCACGAAATCACCGTGCCAAATGCCCTGGGAAATACAAAAAGAACCGGGCCAAAAACAGCCGGAGAAAGTTCAAAAAGAAGAAAAGAGGGCTCCCAGGAAAACTTTGGTCATACAAATTGAAGGAATGGAAGAAAAAGTCGAAGGCCGTTTGTACGAAAGCCGTTGGGATTATAGCACCTATGTACCGGACAAATTCACTGCCCTGTCGGAAAACTGGTTCACACTCCGAAGGGCATAAGCAACTTTATTGAGATACAGCAATCGCTTATGGTAAAATATAGATTGGGACTGTTGGAGGTGTGCGAATGAGACGTTTAGGTTTCCTTCTTGTTTTAGGGCTTTTTATGGTCTTTCTTCTTGCTGGATGTAATGCTAATCCTTCACAACAAGAACCTGTAAATAACGATAAGAACCAGAACAACGCAGTTAATAATGTGTTACCGGAGTCAACAATGGATCGTCAACAGTTACTGGCGGATTTGACCGGTGACGGTAAGGAAGAGATAATTCTTGGACCACCATCGTCACTACCTCCCGAGGTATTAAATGAAAAACTCGGAGGGCCTTTAACAGTGTATTCCGCAGATGGCCAGGTCCTACTTGATAAAGAAAAGGGAGCCATTTCAGTTGTGGGGACTTACCATGTGGGAGCTGAACACCCTGTCCTGATCGTTGTGCTGTGGGGTGGCGGGTCCATGGGGATGTATTATGGAGCGTATTTATATGATGCGGATAAGGGACAGCTTAAACAGCTTGAGTGGGACAATTACGAGTTTGCTGTTGGGGAATTGGTTGATGATAAACCTGGGAGCCTTGTTATTTGGAACCGTGGCTTAAACCCAGAAGGTGGATACAAGCCATTTTACCAACGCTGGATTTACAAAAATGGACAAATAACGTCTGTTGAAAAATGGGCTGCACAGTAAATAGTTCGGTTTAAGTGGAGGCGATAGTAATTCAAGCCTGAAGGGAGGATTATTTTATGAAGTACGCATTTGCTACGGTAAAGGTTAAGGACATGGAAGAATCCCTTGAGTTTTACACAGGAGTTTTGATGCTCAAGGAAGTGCTGAGATTTAGCCCGCAAAAAGGTGTTGACATCGTTTTTTTGGAGGACAAAAACGGTAACAAAATCGAGCTGATTGCGTCCGGGCATATGAAGAATGCCTGCAGCGAAGATAGCGTTCAGCTTGTATCTATCGGTTTTGAAGTAGAGGACCTGGACAAAACTATGGAAGTGCTTAAGGAGAAGGATATTCCGGTGGTGCGCGGACCAGTCGAGACGCCGGGAGGGGAAAGATTCATCTTTGTGCTGGACCCAAACGGCGCAGAAATCGAATTTATCCAGGGGTTTAAGATATAGTCTGCGTTTCAATCCATTCTATGTAAGGGCCCGGGCACGGACGGCCTGGCAATTAAAGTTATTGATGAGCAAAATATTGATTTTTTATGTGAATTAAGTTATACTACTTTAAGTAAGGCTTTATATCCTTCCTTTTCGGGGTGTGGCTCAGCTTGGTAGAGCGCTGCGTTCGGGACGCAGAGGCCGGAGGTTCAAATCCTCTCACTCCGACCATAAAACCGTTTCCCATTTCGGGAAGCGGTTTTTATTTTCGCGGTTGACTTCGGGCTTAACCAAGGCCCTTGGACAACCTTTGACGAACTATTCGTAATGCGTCCACATCTTTAACACTTTCACTATTCCCTCATATAAAACTCCATTTGAATCCTTTTGGTTTGTACTATTGCTAAAAACTGCGTATATAAGTCTGTGCTGAATATTAATCCTTCTGGAATACATACCTTTCAAGTCACCGGACAGCTTTTCGTATGGTGGAGGGGTTTGATAGGGGTTGTTTTTAATTATTTTCAGCAGATCTATAGCTTTTTTTTCCAGTCCGGCCTGTTCCAGCTTTCTCGCATCATTTTCCGCACGCTTAGTGAAAACTAATTTATATCCCATCCTATATCCTCCACACACTCATCGAGCGGAGTTTTTATTCCCTCAAGCAACTGTTCCCTCATGTTCGGAATTGATAACAGATATAAGGTTTCCTGTATTGCATTCCAATCTTCTAAAGAGATTAAAACAGCATCTCCGCGTTTCCCCAATATCTGTATCGGTTGGCTCGTCTTGAGCGTTTCATCCACGAGATTGTATAAATCCTGTCTTGCCCTTGTAATATTAATGGTTTTCACAGGTTCCACCTCCTATGCAAATTATATCGTACGCATTAACGTACGTCAATAAAATTGTTGTTGACTTGAGGCTTAATATGTTATATATTTATAACATAAAGTTAAAATTATATAACATGGGAGGTTGCAATATGAATAAAAACTGGTTGAAATATCTTGGCCTACTTGGGCTTTTAGGCCTCCTTGGTCTGTTCACGTCAAATATCGGGTTTTACGGTTTCTTTGGTTTCTTCGGTTTTTTTGGGTTCGCTCGTGTTAAATACGATGAAAGGCTGGTAGAAAATATTAATAATTTGACATTCACCTTTTCGCTGCAAATTTACGATGGGGCAGGTGAATGAAATGCCCATTTTGGCTACAAGGATGAAGGAATTCAGAGCCAGACTGGGTCTAACCCAGGAGGACCTGGCGAACATGGTGAATGTCAGGAGAGAAACCATTGTGCACCTGGAAAAGGGGAAGTACAATCCATCCTTAAAGCTGGCCTTTGACATAGCCAAGGCCCTTGAGACAACCGTTGATGAACTTTTCTCCTATGACGAATAGAGAAGAATAGTATTCAATTAACAAGGGCTATCTATTGCTTTGAATATTGTTATACAATTCCTCAGTTTTTCTGCTGTCCCTAAAATTAATTATTATGAAACTGTCACCGGTGGTTATAAATATAAACGGTCCATCCGACGATTGGAGGAAAAGTGTCCCCCGGCCAAGGCCTTCGAGATAAAAGGCCCCTTTCTTGATGCCTCCTGCATTATATCCGTTGATCTTCCGTGTGATTTGCGGAATACTGTCTTTCAATGCAACTTCAGCAATATCCTTCATGGGTTGTCTCACCCCATACATTCCTCCAATTTCCAGGTATTCGGAGGTTACCAGTATTTCCGGCGCTCTGCCCCCGTAAAGTACCATTCCAAATGATCCAAGCAGAATCACTGAAACGATACCCATAACCAGGAACAGTACCCGAATCAGTTTATATATAGTAATTTATTGTATTACATATATATGATAAATGTAAAGGTGTCTCATCCGTGTCCCGACTGTTATTATCATGAATAGATAAAAAAAGGATACAAATAATAATACATAATAAACGTACAATAATCCATGCCAAGAGGGAGGATGACCTGGATGGAGCCCTGTGCCAAGGTTATTAACGATCTGCTGGACAGCGTTGTCACGGCCTATGCATTGAATAATGACCCCGATGAGGCACTGGAGAGCCTTGCCTTTTATTATCAGGTGGAGAGGAAATTACTGCAGCAGATACTTGTGGACGTATACTACAGTTTTATTGTGAAGCTGACGGATCTGGACCTGGCTGCAATATGCGGGCACAGAGTGCAGTATGACGTCCTGCTGAAGGCCCTGGTTTTTATGGTTGTTGCAAAAAAGAGCACTCCGGGCGAGTTGTCAAATGTGATGGGTTTTAACAAGGAGGATGTTCTAAGTGCGTACAGCATAGTAAACAACCACCCGGGTTTAATAAGGCTGATAGAAGGCTATATTAACTGCGCCAACAGGATTCTGGCCGGACCTGTCCGCTAGAATTCTTCCTCCGAGATGACTTCGATTCCGTTATCCTTTAAAATCTTTGCAGTTATTCCGTAGCCCTCGATTAGCCGGCCGCAGAAACTTCCGTCATAAATCTTCCCGTTCCCGCACGACGGGCTCCTCTGCTTTAGAATTGCCCTTTCAGCGCCAACGATTTTTGCTATCTCCAGGGTTTTTTCCGCTCCTTCAATAAAATTCTGCGTAACGTCATTACCTTCTTTATTAATCACCTTCCCTTCCGATATTTCGCAGGGACTGCGGGGAATGCCAAGTCCGCCAAGGAGTTCAGGGCATACAGGCAAAAGCTTGCCTGACAGCATCTCTTTATATATTTTCGGATTAAAATTGTTGCCTCCGCTGTACTTGCAGTTGACCCCGCACAAACATGCGCTCACAATATCCACAGATACAACCCTCCTCGTATAATTTCTCATATAAATATTATTTCCACTTTAATACTTAGAATCCTTTTAACCATTTTGCTGCCATCTTTTGTGCAGTGAAAGGGTTGTGCTGCAATGTTAAAATTTAAGTGCAGCAAAAAAAATCAGGGGGTGCCTCATGGTCATACATAAAAACAGAGCAGTTGTTCTGGGAATTTTTCTTGTTGTTCTTGCAGCGGCATTTCTATCCTATCCAGGCTTAATGACAAATACCGGAGAGAAAACGGATAAAACCAACCCGGGTCACAGCCCGTATATCCCGGAATTTATAGACGCTCACATCGAACAGCCAAAGGTCGCTTTGGCAGCACCGTTAGAAAAAGGTACCGGCGAAGATACGGAGGAAAGCGGTGTGCCCAACCAGGAAGAGCAAGGCAAAACCCAGCCGCAAGGGGCTGACCGACCATCCCAGCCGGAAGAACGCGGCAGTTCGGGGAGAAAGAATGAGGCTTCCTGGCTAGGCGAGCAGTATGTACTGGGGTTTTATGTGGATAAGGAATACGGCCATCCCAGTTCCTACAGCGGCATGGTTAACAACGCGAAGCTGATAAGCGCGGTTGCGCCGTTCTGGTACAGGCTATCCCCTGAGGACGGGAGCAAGCTGCAGGAGCACCACCCCTATGACGGGTTTACGGATGAGGACCTGAAAGGGGTTATTAACAAGGCCCACAGCCAGAACATAGAGGTGCTCATGCTGGTTCACAACCTGCTNTANGGTGGACAGGCCAACGGAAAGGAGCTTGCCCGCCAAATGTTAAAAACCGCTGAAAGCAGGAAAGTGTTTATTGATGAGATAGAGAAAAAAATCAAAGAGTATAAATATGATGGTGTTAATATCGACATAGAAAACATACCTCTGGAGGACAGGGACAGGTTCTCAAGTTTGATGAAGGAGTTGTATGAAAGGCTCTCACCCCAGGGCTACAAGGTCACGGTCAGTGTTCCCGCAAAGACCGGAGACAACCGTTCAAACTCATGGTCAGGGCCCTTTGATTACAAAGAGATAGGGAAGTATTCCGATTATGTGGCTATAATGACTTACGACGAGCACGGGTATTCAAGCGGTCCGGGCCCCGTGGCATCCTATAACTGGGTCAGGGATGTCATGAGGTATACCGTGAAGGAGATTCCGGCAAGCAAGGTGCTTATCGGCATACCGGGATATGGCTTTGACTGGACGGTAGGGCAAAAGGGGCCGAGATACATCTCCTATTCACAGGCGATAGAGACCGCTGCCTCAAGGCGGGTGGATATACAGTGGGACAATACCGCAAAGGTGCCCTACTACAAGTACAAGGATGATAATGGAAAAATGCATGAAGTCTGGTTTGAGAGCAAGTACAGCCTCGATTACAAGCTTAACATAGCGAAGGAGTTTAATACTGCCGGGATAGCCCTATGGAGAATAGGGCTGGAGGATAAGGGCATGTGGGATGTCATTGGAAATAGAATAAAGGCAGTAAAGTAGGGATTAAAGAACAGGGACACACCTTTTATTAGTTGCCAGTTATCAGTTGCCAGAGTATAGTTACCAGTTAACAGATGACAGATGACAGATGACAGACGTCAAGGCAAGGTTATAGGGTAAAAACCCAAAGGCCTGACCCGAATACCTGTGTTCTGTGAACTGTGATCTGGCATCTAAGAATGTGTCCGTTTAATTATGCTACAGTGCCCCTCGTTTTTGGAAACCTCTCGTATTCCTTAAGCTCAATAATCTCCCTGAGGTGCATAACAACCTGCCATATCTCGTGGTAGGATGTGTACAGGGCTATCGGCGCAAGACGGATAACGTTCGGGAAGCGGAAGTCCGGTATTACTCCGCGTTTCTTAAGGGCTGCGTTTATTCTGATCGCTTCGGTATCGTGCTGCAGGGCTACGTGCCCTCCCCTGCGCTTTTGTTCCCTGGGTGTCCCTATGGAGTAATTATACGGTTCGCCGGAGAGAAGCCCGTCGATCAGGTACATCAGATATTCCGTCTGCTTCAGGGATTTTTCCCTGATGTTTTGGATACCGGCCTCAAGGAATATATCAAGAGAGCCTTCCAGGGGGGCGGTGCTGAACAGGTGCACCGTCCCTATCTGCCACGCTCCGGCGGTGCCTGCGGGTTCAAAATCAAGGTCCATGTTGAACTGTTTATCCTTGTTGTACCCCCACCAGCCGCACAAACCGGGAACCCTGCCGAAATGTTTCCTGTTGACGTACAGGCTCGCGGTGCCTCCGGGGCCGCTGTTCATATATTTATAGTTGCACCAGAAGGCGAAGTCCACATCCCAGTCGGCAAAACTATG
>Ga0067045_1003094_pt1 | contig 30395 bp, 30 predicted proteins | sample TerdegcTABiofilm_FD_59184 | JGI IMG/M metagenome (GOLD analysis project Ga0067045, IMG submission 59184) | Combined Assembly of (Gp0054472, Gp0054536) Wastewater bioreactor microbial communities from Singapore -Terephthalate degrading...
TTAAACTGCTTAAGGAAATTGTCATCCAATAAATCTTCTGCTTTCATTTGTTAAACTATGTTTTAAAGTAAATAAAAAGATCCGAGTTTTTACCCCCAGATCTCATTTACACAGTTCTTTGTATACTACCACAAAATCTGCTAACATCGGTTTGGCAATATGGCGGCTGAAGTACTTCTATGAAACATTTGTGCAAGGTTCAACAGCAATAATTCTATTGAACTTTCGTGCTAAAAATCCGCCACATCGCCAAGCCGTATACCGTTAGTAAGCCTCCTCGCTCTTTACCCTTCACACATTACTATCGTCAAATGCTATAGGTAAGCCAAAGCACACCGTAAGCGGGTCAGCGAACCTCCTCGCTCTTTACCCTTCACACATTACTATCGTCAAATGCTATTAGGTAAGCCAAAGCACACCGTAAGGGGGCAGCGAATCTCCTCGCTCTTTACCCTTCACACATTACTATCGTCAAATGCCATAGGTAAGCCAAAGCACACCGTAAGTGAGTCAGCGAGTCTCCTTGCTCTTCACGTATTACTACCCTACTTCAGAACTCATTACTTCGGGAGCAGGTTTCCGGTCTACAACTCCTTCCGGAGCCTGGCTACGGCAATATCCAGCTGTTCGCGGTATTTAGCCACGGTACGGCGGGCAATATTATAGCCTTTTTCCTGCAGTATTTCTGCCAGTTTGTCGTCGGTGAGAGGTTTGCGTTTATTTTCAGCGCCAATAAGGTCGCTCAGTATCTTTTTTACTTCGCGGGTAGATACTTCTTCGCCACTGTCTGTTGACAGACTTTCGCTGAAAAAGCTCTTTATAGGTTTAATACCATAAGGAGTATCGATGTACTTATCCTGTGTTACCCTTGATACGGTAGATATATCCAGGTTTACCCGGTCAGAGATATTCTGCAATACCATGGGGCGCAGTTTGGTTTCGTCGCCTTCGCGGAAGTATTCGTACTGGTACTCCAGTATGGCCTGCATAACTGCCATCAGAGTGTCCTGGCGTTGTTTTACGGCATCTATAAACCAGCGGGCGCTGTCGATTTTTTGCTTTATGAATTGTACGGCTTCTTTATTGCTGCGGGTTTTGCTGTAATCGTCGAACATGCGGGCATAATAAGGACTTATGCGCAGCTGAGGTGCATTTTTTGCGTTAAGGGCCAGGTGCATTTCTCCTTCCTCTATGCTCAGAATAAAGTCTGGTATAATGCTGCGGTAGTTTTTACTGCCGGTATTAAAAGCGTTACCCGGTTTTGGATTCAGGTGCAGTATTTCGTCAATAGCCAGGCGCAGCATATCGTCGTCGATGTTTAAGCGGCGCTGTATTTTTTCGTAATGTTTCTTTGTAAACTCTTCGTAAAAATCTTCCAGTATCTGTATAGCAAAAGCGATGGCAGGTTCTTGTACATTATAGCGCTTCAGCTGCAGCAGCAGGCATTCCTGCAGAGAGCGTGCGGCAACACCAGCCGGGTCGAACTCCTGTACAATATGCAGGGCTTTCTGTACCTCTTCTTCGCTGCATTCCAGTCCCTGCCCAAAGGCCAGGTCGTCGGCAATGGCATCCAGTTCGCGTTTAAAGTAGCCATCGTCATCAATGTTACCAATGATAGTAGAAGCGATGGTTACAATTTTTTCCGGTAATTCTTTCAGCGAAAGCTGGGTGTGCAGGTGATCCAGGAAGGTTTCCGTTTGCGAAAGCGGGGTTTCGGTACGTTCGTCGTCGCCTCCGTAATTGCCCGAATAGGTGCGGTAGCCGTCGTCTTCGTTGTTAAGATAGTCCGAAAGATCTATTACTTCTTCTGTCTTTTGAAGGTCTACATCTTCTGAGGTGGCACTTTCTTCGTGAGTATTATCATCACTGTCCGAAGAGGAGTAATTATCATCCGAGTCGCTCTGCGCCGAATAATCGAGGTCGCCTTCCAGCGAAGGATTTGCCTCCAGCTCTTCTTTGATGCGTTTCTCAAATTCGTCGGTAGGAATTTCGAGAAGCTTCACCAGCTGAATCTGCTGCGGCGATAGTTTCTGACTGAGCTTTTGTGTTAACCCCTGCTTCAGCATGTTTACCTCTGTGCTTGTTACTTTTTAGTTTGTTTTGAACAAAAATACAACTAAAGCCTGATTTCAGGCTGAAATGACAGAAGGTTTCGGTATAAAGTTTGGTTAAAAGGGTTAAGTGATATCAGGATGAATTATTTAGGAAATACAATACTGCCTAAAAAACGCTGTGCCGATTCGGATATGCTTTCAGGGAAATGATTGAGATCTGCAACAGCCATCAGCACCGAAAGATATTTGCCGTTACAGCTGGCCTGCACACGGAACTCCTGTCCGGTATCAGATTCTTCAGTCAGCATAGTAAAAGTTAATATAACCTTGTTTGTATCATCATTCGCATCCTTAAATACGTATGCCGATTCTGTAACAATGTGCAGGTCGCTTTTCAGAAAGTCCAGGTAATTTTTCAGAAGCAGCCTGTAATCTTCCTTTGTTTTTAGTGCGGCCTGCGTAGCCCGGGCCAGTTTTACACAGGTAACATCATAGGATAGAGTGCCATCATCGCAATACGTGCTATATACCTCCGAACTGTCGGGCGAATAGCGGGCCAGCGGAGTTTCGGATGGCATGCAGGGAAGATTTACACTGCACCCGCTGTTGCCTATCCTGTAAAGACCGGTACTCTGCGCCGCAAGCCAAAAGGGTATACAGGCTAAAATTACAGAGAGCAGTTGTTTTTTCATACTTTTTAAGTATCTATTTTTCAAAGATAGAATTATAGTAAACATCAGCGTAAATTTATTTCCGGTTAGTATGCACATTAACAATTGCAACATATTGCATACATTTTCCCTGCTCCCGCTTTATAAATGCTCTATTTTGCTGATGTACAGCAAGCTTTATGCCGGGTGCATGCTTACAGACCTGCTTCTGCTACGTTCCACCGCTGTTTTTAAAGCCAGCAGGGCCTGCATTTAAGGCGTTTGCCTGTTCCCGAATAGCAAAAACCGACTTTTTTTTCCATTTTTGTGCAGAATCAACATATATCCAATGAATGTATTGTTATTAGGCAGCGGAGGTCGCGAACATGCGCTGGCATATTCCATAAAACAAAGCAGCCGTCTCAGGAACCTTTACATTACACCGGGAAATCCGGGTACGGCAGAATGCGGCGAGAATGTGAAGCCCGATCTGAAAACAACTGCCGAGATCAAAGCATTTTGTCTTGAAAAAAATATCGATTGTGTGGTAGTTGGCCCCGAAGTACCGCTTATAAATGGTATTTACGACCAGTTAAAATCTGATGTAGATACGGCACATATTGCAGTGATAGGTCCTTCGCAGGCAGGAGCTATGCTCGAAGGCAGCAAAGATTTTGCCAAAGAGTTTATGGAGCGTCATAATATACCTACAGCTGCTTACAAAACATTTACACGCGATAATTTATACCAGGGTTTTAATTTTATCGATTCGTTGCGTGCTCCATATGTGCTTAAGGCCGATGGGCCAGCTGCAGGAAAAGGAGTGCTGATTCTGGATGATGCCGATGATGCAAAACGCGAACTGGCAGCAATGGTAGCCGAGAGTAAATTCGGTGATGCCGGCTCCAAAGTGGTTATAGAGCAATTTCTGAAAGGGATAGAGTGCAGCTATTTTGTAGTTACAGACGGTAAAAACTATCGCCTGCTGCCTACAGCTAAAGACTATAAACGTATTGGCGAAGGAGATACAGGGCTGAATACAGGTGGAATGGGGGCTGTTTCGCCTGTGCCTTTTGCTACCGAAGAACTTACCCAGAAAGTAATACGCCGTGTTATAGAACCTACCATACGCGGACTGGAAGCCGAAAATATCATTTACAAAGGATTTATTTATTTCGGACTGATGATTGTTGGCGGAGAGCCCTTTGTTATTGAATACAACTGTCGTATGGGCGATCCTGAAACCGAAGTGGTATTTCCACGTATAAAAAGCGATGTGCTGGGAATTTTTGATGCTATTGAGAATGAAACACTGAACCAGCTGCAGATAGAGACCGATCCGCGTGCGGCATGTACCGTAGTACTTGCTTCTGGTGGTTATCCTGAGCATTACCCTACAGGTTATGCTATTACAGGTATAGAAGACGCAAAGCGAAGCATTGTATTCCATGCCGGAACCAGGAAAGATGGTACCCGCTTACTTACTTCCGGAGGCCGTGTACTGGCCGTAACCTCCTTAGGTAAAAATCTGAAAGAAGCACTTGCGCAGTCCTATGCAAGTATAGATGCTATTGCCTTCGAAGGCAAGTATTTTCGCAGGGATATAGGCTTTGATGTAGATACGAATTGAGCAGAAATTGACAGAGCCGAAGGAAAATTGTAACTTGTGATGCCATGGCGATTATAGGTAAAGTACTAAAACGGGCTATTAAGCTGCCCAAAACGGTGGAGAAGGTCCGGCGTAAACCCAGCTACAAAAAGCAACAAACAAAAACACTTGTAAAACTGCTTTCCAAAGCTCAGCATACAGCATTCGGTACATTTTACGGTTATTCCAAAATACTCGAAAGTGCCGATGTGGTGGGCGAATTCCGTCGTAAACTGCCGGTATTCGATTATAATAAACTGTACAAAGAATGGTGGTGCAAGACATTAGAAGGGCACGAAGATATATGCTGGCCGGGAAAGATTAAGTATTTTGCCCTTAGCTCAGGTACATCTGAAAGTGCATCTAAACGGATACCCGTTACTGCAGATCTTCTGCGCTGCAATACACGCACCAGTATGCGGCAGATACTTACTCTTTCTAACTACAACCTGCCCGACAATTTTTTCGAGAAAGGTATACTGATGTTGGGTGGATCTACAGACCTGGTTGAGAAAGATCATTACTACGAAGGCGACCTGAGTGGTATTTCACAGGCTAACATACCTATGTGGTTTCATGCTTTTTACAAGCCGGGGCGCGAAATTGCCCGCGAACGCGACTGGAACCGTAAAATAGAAAAAGTGGTAGAAAATGCTCCTAACTGGGATATTGGTGCCATTGTAGGGGTGCCGGCCTGGTTGCAGATTACCCTGGAGAAAATAATACAACGCTATAATCTTAAGACCATTCATGATTTATGGCCGAATCTGGCCGTTTATACCCATGGCGGGGTAAGTTTTGAGCCTTATCGTAAAGGTTTCGAAAAACTATTGGCTCACCCGCTGGAATACATCGAAACGTATCTTGCTTCCGAAGGGTTCCTGGCTTACCAGAGTCGTAAAGATTGCAAGGGTATGAAACTGGTGCTCGACAATGGTATTTTTTTCGAGTTTGTTCCTTTTAATACAAGGAATTTTACGGAAGATGGTAATATTACCGAGCATCCTGAAACCCTGTGGATAGATGAGGTAAAAGAAGGCGAAGAGTATGCTGTACTTATATCGACATGTGCTGGTACCTGGCGCTATCTTATTGGCGATACCATACGGTTTACAAGTCTTGAACATGCCGAAATTATTATTACCGGCCGCACCAAGTTTTTTCTGAGTCTTTGCGGGGAGCATCTTTCGGTTGATAACATGAATGCCGCCGTAAGGCACATATCCGAAAAGTTCAATATTTCGGTTCAGGAATTTACCGTAGGAGGTGTGCCGCACGGTACCCTTTTTGCTCATGAGTGGTATATAGGTGTTGATGACCCTGTAGATAAGGCAGAGCTTGCAAAGGCCCTGGACGAAGAACTTTGCCGCCTGAACGATGATTATGCAGTGGAACGCAGACATGCCCTTGCCGATATCCGCGTGGAGCCGGTACCTTCCGATCTTTTTTACCAGTATATGGAACGAATAGGTCGTGTGGGCGCGCAGAATAAGTTTCCCAGAGTAATGAAAGGAGAAAGATTACAGGCATGGACCAGTTTTCTTAAAGAAAAGCAATAATATCTCCATCCCTGTATGTTCGAAGCAATAAGAAACGGAATTTTGTTGGGCCTGCTGCTAAGTGTACTTATCGGGCCTGTGTTTTTTATTCTTATTAATGTAAGTATTAAGGAAGGATTCCGTTCTGCTATATATCTTGATATTGGTATTATACTTAGTGATGCCGTATGTATACTTATAGCTTACCTTGGTATGGCAGCCCTGCTGGAAGATCGTCGCAACCGCCTCTTTTTTATTATTGGAGGGAGTGTGGTGCTTATAGTAATGGGCATACTGAAAATATTGCCGGATCGAAAACTTGCTTCTGACAGGGCTAAGGATAAAGTGTCTGAACTGGAACTACGACGTAGTAATCCTTTTTTGCTGGTTATAAAAGGCTTCTTTTACAACCTGCTGAATCCTTCGGTACTATTGTTCTGGATTACTACGGTTGGTGCGGCCGTAACTTTATATGAGGGCGATGCAGAGTTAGTATGGGTGCAGTTTGCAAGCACACTGGGGATTGTTTTTGGATTGGATGTGCTTAAGGCATGGTTTGCGAAGAAAATGCGTAATTTTGTTACGCGTGATAAAATTGATAAGGCGAACAGGATTATTGGAATTATTTTTATTGGATTTGCTATAGTTCTGCTGGTACGTGCCTGGATGGGTAAACTTTAATTTTTCTCGCAAATCTTTATGGGTGGTTTCTTGCAAAAGCTCGCGTATTCCCGCAGATTCTAGAGTGGTTTTTCTACGCATACTTGTATGATTGAGGGGGTTGTTTTCCCGCAAATGCAAGCAGATTTCCACAGATTTTCTGAGTGGTTTTTCTATGCATTATTTATATGATTGATGGGTTTATTTTCCCGCGAATACGCGCAGATTTCCGCAGATTTTCTGAGTGGTTTTTCTGCGTATATCTGTGTGATCGGCGGGTTTGTCTTCCTGCAAATGCTCGCAGATTTTCGCAAATTTTAGAGTGGTTTTTCTACGCATACTTGTATGATTGATGGGTTTGTTTTCCCGCAAATACGCACAGATTTCCGCAGATTTTCTGAGAGGTTTTTCTGCGTATATCTGTGTGATCGGCGGGTTTGTCTTCCCGCAAATGCACGCAGATTTCCGCAAATTTTAGAGTGGTTTTTCTACGCATACTTGTATGATTGATGGGTTTGTTTTCCCGTAAATACACGCAGATTTCCGCAGATTTAAGAATGGTTTTTTCTACGCATACTTGTATGATTGATGGGGTTGTTTTCCCGCGAATACACGCAGATTTCCGCAGATTTTCTGAGAGGTTTTTCTGCGTATATCTGTGTGATCGGCGGGTTTGTCTTCCCGCAAATGCTCGCAGATTTCTGCAGATTTTCTGAGAGGTTTTTCTGCGTATATCTGTGTGCTCGGTGGGTTTATTTTCCTGCAGGTGCTCGTGGGCTTTTAGAATCGTTTGTTTATATATGCGGATGATTGATGGGTATTTTAAATAGGTTTTAGTTGCAAAACCGGCAGGCACAAATTTAAAGGGGCTTTTCATATTATTTCCCTTACTTTGCAAACATGCTCAAAGTGGATATTCATACGCATATCATGCCCGAGAACATGCCTTTGTATAGCCAGAAGTTTGGTTACGAAGGTTTTGTGCACTTGCATCATCATGCTCCCTGCCGTGCCCGTATGATGGTAGGAGATAAGTTTTTCAGGGAAATTGAAGATAACTGCTGGAGTCCTGCGCGTCGCCTGGAGGATATGGCCCGGAGCGAGGTACATACCCAGGTGCTTAGTACTATCCCGGTTTTGTTTAATTACTGGGCAAAACCTAAGGATACCCTGGAAGTGGCAAAATATCTGAATGACCATATTGCCGAATGTTGTGCTCAGGATCATAAACGTTTTATTGGCCTCGCCACTTTGCCTATGCAGGACCCTCAGCTGGCTGCACGTGAGCTGGAACGCTGCGCTACAGAACTTGGCCTTAAAGGGATTGAGATTGGTACACATATTAACGACTGGAACCTTAATGAGCCCGAATTATTCCCGGTTTGGGAGGTGTGCGAAAAATACGATCTGAGTGTGCTGGTGCATCCCTGGGATATGCCTGGTGCTGATGCGATGCGTCGCTACTGGCTGCCCTGGCTGGTAGGTATGCCTATGGAAACCTCGAGGGCCATATGCAGCATGATCTTTGGCGGAATATTTGAAAAATTTCCGAAACTGCGTGTCGCTTTTTGTCATGGCGGAGGCTCATTCCCCGGAACGATTGGTCGTATTGAGCATGGGTTTAATATGCGCCCTGACCTGGTTGCTATTGATAATGCACGAAATCCGCGCGAATACTGCGGACATTTTTGGGTAGATACCCTTACCTTTGATGAGCATAACCTGCATAACATTATACGCCTGTTTGGCAGTAAACGGGTAGCATTGGGCAGCGATTATCCTTTCCCACTGGGCGAACTGGATCCTCCCGGTAAACTGGCTCAGAATATTGGTCTGCCGGAGCATTTACTTGAAGATCTATTGCAGAATGCACCGCTGGAATGGCTGAATATGACCCGGGAAGACCTATTGGGTTAGTGCCTGCGGTTCTGTAACAGCAAAGGCAGCATCATGCCTGTAAAGCCTATGATAATAAAGGGGATACTGAGTATCTGACCCATATTTAGTGCCCAGCTGTGGGCAAAGGTTTCCTGATTTTCTTTAATGAACTCAATAAAGAAACGGGCACTGAAAATAAAGAACAGGAAACGGTACAGGTAATAACGGGGAGCAACAAGTCCCTTACGCAGGTATAAAAAATACAGTCCGGAAAAAATAGCCAGGTAACAGATGGCTTCGTACAGTTGTGCCGGATGCCTGGGAATGCCATCGGCCTGCACAAATTCAATAGCCCAGGGTACGGTTCCCGGTATTCCCAGAATTTCGGAATTCATGAAGTTTCCTATACGTATAAAAGCTCCTGCCAGCGGGGTAGTAATAGCTATAATATCCAGTATTAGCCAGTAACTTATCTGCCGGTTAAAACGAGTCCAGATAAAAAGGGCGGTCATAAGTCCCAGTCCGCCGCCATGACTGGCCAGTCCGCCTTTCCAGGTAAGCAATATCTCGCCGGGGTGTTGCGAGTAGTAGGCCCAGTCGTAAAAGAATACATGCACAAGCCTGGCAAACAATATAGACAGACCCAGGCATAGAAATAGCAGGGAATCTAACGATTTAAGAGGTAGTTTTTCACGGATAAAGATCCGCTTCGAAAAGTAATAGGCCAGCGCAAACCCGCTTACAAAAATTACCCCGTACCAGGTAAGACTAAAGCCTTCGCCATTGCCGATAAGATAGGGTGAGGGGTCCCAGCGGATATAATGTGGTATACTCATAAAGAAGGTAAAGGTAAGTAAAGGGATGCAATAAATACATCTCCGTCTTTTCTTGCGATCTTCTTAACAGTTTCTCAGATGATAATTTCCTGAGATTATATTCTTATGTAAGCTCAGAAAATCTATCTTGACGTTTTAAAAATCATAACCAATGCAGGAATACCAGGCCTTTATTACTAAGATTAATGTACTGATTGATATTTTTAATGCTCAGTTTGTGAATCCGTTAGTCCCTGTGCTTCCGGCAGTCCTGGAGCCTTGCGCGTTTTATACACCCTGTAATTTCGAATGGGCACTGCGTACATTTCCTTACAGCACTAAAAGAGGGGTTTATTTTCTTTTTGCTGAAAGAATGGCATCATTTCAGCCCTCGGGTTTTTCTTACGGAGCTTATGTAGGTAAAGCCTCATTAACTACGGTTATGGGTGTTCGCTTTCATAAACACTTAAGTAAAGGAAAAGCGGAGGGAGGCAGGTATGTTTTTTATGACAAAAAAGGCACACCTTTCCGTATAGACTGGCTCGTTGCTCTTCCGTTACCTGAAGAGGCCGGCTGGCTGGCCCCGGCTTTGGAGGAATATTTGCTTATACATATGCCAAAGAAAGAGCATAGCACAGAAATATACCTGCTGAACCGAAATGGCAACTATATTTAGAATAAAACCTTTTACTTCACTGAAGTAATCCACCAGGTATTCCCGAATGCATCACGAATACCACAGCTGCGGCCGTAGTCTTTGTCTTCCGGCGGCATTATGGTTATGGCCCCTGCGTCGGTAGCTTTCTGGTATGTGGCATCGGCATCGTTTACGTAAATAAACATATTGGCCGTTTGCTCTTTCCAGTCTTCAGTAGTATCGCAAAACATAATGGCACTGCCACCGCAGTTCAGTTCGCCGTGCATAACCACCTGCAAAGCTTCGTCGCGGTAGCTGATGTGTTGCAGCGTGGCGGCGAAAACATCTTGCATAAATGTAATAAAGCCGGCGGCATTGTTTAGCATAAGATAGGGCATTACTGCCTGGTGTCCTTTTGGAATATTCATAACTGTTTGTGTTTTTCTAAAGCAAAGGTAGCGGCTGGCGATGGTATAAACTTGTAAAAAACCGACATTTTATACCTGCCATTCGGTACCCTCGGCCTCTCCGTGGAAATAGTGCCGGGGATGATGCCCGGAAAATTCGCGGAAATCATGTATAAAATGCGACTGGTCGTAGTATCCGCAGGCTAATGCCATTTCGCCCAGGCTTTTATAGGTACTCTTATTACGGGTGGCCAGCGCCGACTGAAAACGTACAATGCGGGAGAACAGCTTGGGGCTGAACCCAGCCTGCTGTTTAAAACTGCGCTGAAACTGACGTGCCGATAAGCAGTAGTCGGATGCCAGTGCTTCTGTTCGGCTCTGTCCGCCGCTGTGTATAATATGCTGTATTGCCTGAAATACGCCGGGTTGTTTGTGCTGCAGACCTGTACATTTTTTGCTCAGGTATAAGGATAGGATACGTGCTCTTTCGTTATTATCGGGTGCAAGCATAATACGTTCCTCAAGTTCGGTACCTTCTTTTCCGGGTAGTTCGCACAGGCTGGTCATGCGGTTACTGAACTCTGCAGCAGGTATGCCCAGCAGAATTTGTAATGCAAACGGATACAGGTAGGCTCCGAACATGCCAAAATCTTCGTGTATACGAAAACGGCTGTAGTGTTGCGACTGTCCGTGTATGCCGGAAATAAAGGAAGGAACCTCTCCGCCATTGCGGTATAACTCCTGGAACCGGCCCTTGTAATGGAATAGCAGTTCGGCACAGCCATCGGCCATAGAGCGGTGTATATAGGGTTCAGCAGTGTGTACACTGCCCTCGAGCACCCAGTAAAAACGTACATAGGGCGCAAGTATGGGTGGAGGAGCTATGGTGTAGTAACGCATGTCCATAACCAAATATACCTGCTTTTATCGGTTTTGTTTTATTTTTTGTCGCATTGCTGTGTTTAAGTATAAACAAAATCAACAGATTAGGTATTTGTTTAGGTATTATCAATTAAACTTAAACAAAAGTATTTGTTTGTGGGTTTATCTTTTAAAATTACTAATTTATGAAAGGAAAGATATTACTATTAGCGAGTGTATTTTGCTCGGCATTTGCATGGAGCCAGAATGCCAACGTTCAGATCGTTCACAATTGTCCAACCCCGGCTGCAGATTCAGTTGATATTTACCTGTTCGATGGTACTAACTGGAATACCACTGCCGCAGTAAGCAATCTTAAATTCAGACAGGCAACGCCATATGTTTCGCTGCCTGCGATATCGGGTTTGCGCGTGGCTGTAGCTCCCCGCGATGCTTCGCCGTCGATAGCAGACACTCTGGCCAGTTTTGCTGTTCCGGCACTGACTGCAAATGCAGATTATGTGGCTTTTGCTGCAGGACTGGTTGGCGATGTATCCAGGCCGTTTAACATATATTTCAGCGGAGGTGCCCAGGCTGCTGCAAGTGGATCGGTAACAGATCTGCTGGTGTTTCATGGAGGTGTGGATGCCCCTTCGGTATCGGTATTTGTAGCACCAAACGGAGCAGCACCGGCTATTCCTGCACTCGATTATGGCAGCTTTACAGCTTCGTATATCAGCTTTGCCCCGCAGCCTACACTGCTTGCACTTACGCCTTCGGCAGATCTTAACAGCCTGGTGGCAGGATTTTCGGTAGATCTTACGCCTTTATCGGGTGCTGCTGCTGTAGTGTTTGCTTCGGGTTACCTGAATGCTGGTTCGGGCGCTGCTTTCGGACTGTTTGCCGCACTACCTTCGGGAGCTGTGGTGCAACTGGCGGCTACTCCTGTATATCGTTTACAGGTTGCGCATAATTGTCCTGATCCGCTGGCCGCAGTTGTGGATGTATATGTAGATGCAGGTGCAGGTCCTTCGGAACTGCTGGACAGCCTTGCTTTCCGTTCGGGTTCGCCGGTACTGCTGCTGCCGGTAGCTCCCCTGGATATACTTATTGCGCCTTACAATGCCGGTGCCGGTGCTGCGGTAGCTACCATTCCCTTTAGTCCGGTTGCTAATACAAATTATACAGCCGTAGCTAACGGACTTATCGACTTCAGCGGTACAAAATTCGATCAGGCAGAGTCGGTAAACAGTAACCAGGCATTTAACCTGAAAGTGGTAAACGATGCCCGCGTACGTGCCGGATCGGCCTCGGATGTAAGTGTGTATGTGTATCACCAGGCTCCGGATGCGCCGGCCGTAGATATAAATCTGAATACCGGAGGTACGGTTACAACAGCTTTTGCTAATGTACCCTATATGGCTGCGGGTGAGGCTGAGTTGCCTGCTGCTGCCCCTGTACAGGTAGAGGTTGCCCCTGCCGGACAAACTACTCCGGTGGCTGCATATACTGCCCCTGTAAATTTATTTGCCGGGCAGGCTATTTCGGTATTTGCCAGCGGATTTCTGACTCCGGGCGATGAAAACGTAAGCAATCTGCCGGCATTTGGCCTGTGGGCGCTTACTGCAGCCGGTGGCCCTATGATTCCGCTGCCAGCCGTAGCGCTGAGCCTGGAGCAGGATGCCGCTCAGAATCCGGTTTCGCTGTATCCTAATCCTTCACAGGGTTTTATTACCCTTTCAGGAGTTGAAAATGCAACATCTTACAGTATTATAAGTGCCGATGGCAAAACCTGGATGAGCGGATTACTGCAGCCCGGTGCCAATACTCTGGATGTATCGGTATTGCCCGCAGGTACTTATTATGTAAAATCTGCTGCTTCGGGTAAAGTACTTGTAAATTCCTTTGTCCGTTACGAATAAACAGTTTGTATTAAAATAAGGGTTAAACAGGATAAGGAGTGCGGTGCATAATACGACCGTACTCCTTTTTTCTCCGTTAAATCTGAAATACGTTGTAAAGCGTACATATGATACAGACAATCTTTTCATAGGTACAGCCAGAAGCCTTCCGCAGCACAACAGACGGGGGGCTTCTGCATTTAAGCAATATATTTTACGCAGTTATAAATCCGCCGGAGCATACCTGCCGTACATATTTACAGGTAAACAGTCTTTTCATAGGTATGGTTTTAAGAGGTCTTACTCCCGGAGGGTAAGATCTCTTTCGGTTTACAGCTGTTCTATCCGGGCAAGATATTCTTCGGCCTGCTGCATAATACGCTCCTTTTCGCCGGCTGGCATTTTATCCAGCAACACATACACCATACCTATACGTGGGTTTGAGCGTAGTTTGTCCTGGTGCCGCATATGAAACTGCCAGTACAGGCTGTTGAGCGGACAGGCTCCGGAACCATAGCGGATGTGCCTGGAGTAATAGCAGTTTTCGCAGTAATTACTCATTTTATGTACATAGTTGGCACTGGCGGTATAGGGTTTTGTGGCTGTAATGCCTCCGTCGGCAAACTGGCTCATGCCACGGGTATTCGTAATCTCAACCCATTCCAGTGCATCTATATAAATACCAAGATACCAGGCATCGGTTTCGTCGGGATGGATACCTGCCAGCAAGGCGAAATTTCCGCTTATCATAAGGCGCTGTATATGATGGGCGTATGCATCTTCGAGCGATTGTTGTATCACTTTCTGCAGGCAGTTCATGCGGGTTTTGCCGGTCCAGAACCAGGACGGCAGCTTACGTTCGTGCCCGAAATAGTTCATCCCGGCAAATGCAGGCATCTGTGCCCAGTAAATACCCCGCATATACTCCCGCCAGCCCAGTATCTGCCTTACAAAGCCTTCTACCTGGCTTATACTCACATTTTGTGTGGTATCGTGCAGGCAGTTACAGGCAGCCTCAATTACTTCGGCCGGACTTAGCATTTTGGTATTGAGAGAGAACGACAGTCGCGAATGCCAGAGGGTACGCCAGGTATGGTGCATGGCATCCTGGTAGGTGCCAAACAGCGGGAGACAATGGCGGCAGAAGTAATGTAGCAGCTGCAGGCTTTCTTTGCGGTTTAGCGGCCAGCCAAAGCGGGTGGCATCTGCCGTGCCTGTGGTTTCTATTCCTGCATTACTTATTTCCTGGTGTAAGTCTTCCAGATTGTGTCCGAACAGTAGTGCATCGGGTACTTTTTCGCGGTCTTTGTACTTCGAGCGGTTCTGGCCGTCGAAATTCCATTTTCCGCCCACCGGCCGGCCCGATACATCCAGCAGGATGCCATATTTTTTACGCATCATGCGATAAAAGGGCTCCATGGTATACTCTTTTTTCCCTTCGAAAAAATGCTTCAGGGTGTCGCGGCTGCTCATAAAGTGCTCGGTATCGTATGCCTGCCACGCAATGGGAATTTGCCTGCAGAAATCTTTTAACTGTTCGTCCAGGCGGTACTCGTCGGGCAGCTGGTATTCGAAACGGGTTATCTGCTCCTCCTGTATCAGCTGCAACAGGTTTTCGCTTAGCGTATGCCGGTTACGGGGGTCAGAAATGCGGTAGTATATAACCCGTCTGCCCGATTTTTCAAGAGCTTCGGCAAAATTGCGCATCGCAGCAAAGAACCCGAGTACCTTTTGTATGTGATGCTTTACATAATCGGTTTCCTGCCGCATTTCGAACATACAATATACCACAGTACTGTTTTTTTCGCTGTACCAGGAGTGCCTGGCATGAAGCTGATCGCCGAGAATAAGCCGCAGAGTTTTCATAAAGCTGTAACAACGCAGCATGTGTAATGTTTTTACCTTTGAGGTATGCAAACGTATCGTCCGCATATAGAACCGCTTGCCATACCTAAGCTGCACAATGTGGAACTGGCCGTGCTGCGCGACGACACCTGGGGTGGTCCTGCCCAGGGGAACAAATGGCGAAAACTGCGCCTGAACCTGGAAGCGTACCGCACATCGGGTAAAGAATACCTGCTCAGCTTTGGCGGAGCATTCAGTAATCATATGTATGCAATTGCTTTTGCCGCCGGCAGTAAAGGTATTCCGTTACGCATGGTGGTAAGGGGCGAAGAACCTTTGCAGTATTCGCCTACACTTGCCGACAGCCGGGCTTTTGGAGCAGAACTCCACTTTGTTTCGCGGAGCGAGTACCGGCGTTTGTGCACTGCGGCAGACGAAGAGCTGGAAGCTGAGTTTCCCGGGGCCTTTGTTGTGCCGGAGGGGGGTAATAATGCAGCAGGCGCAGCAGGTTGCGGAGATATTGCCGATATTGCTGCAGCAGCGGGGTATTCGCACGTATGTGTGGCCTTCGGAACGGGTACCACTGCCGCCGGAATTATACAGCGTGCCAGGCAGCATAAGCTTGTTACCTGCGTTTACCCTGTGCTTAAGGGAATAAACCCGCCTTATGCAACGGAAGAAAAGGTATACTGGCAGAATCAATGGCATTTTGGGGGATATGCACGGGTTACGGAGGAACTATTGCATTTTGGACTGGAGATATACCGTTTGTATGGAATTCCGCTCGATCCGGTATATACCGCAAAGTTGTTTTATGGCGTTTGCCGCGATGCAGAAAATGAGGTATTCCCCGCAGGAAGCCGCGTACTGCTGTATCATTCAGGCGGAATGCAGGGTGCGCGCGGGTTTGAGTCGTATTATAAATCGCTTACAGATATGGGCTTTAGCCTGGGATAAGCGAACTATGCACAAATAAGTGTTTACAAATGCTAAAATTATGTGGTGTGCCGAAGAACACACGTTGTATTTTTGTGAGTATGATGCGAATAGTGGGTATATGTATATGTATGTGGGCGCTTGTTCCTGTTTTGCAGGCACAGCAGATGAGCTCGCAGCAGTATATTGAAACATACCGGGATGCAGCTATGGATAATATGCGGTATAAAAAAGTGCCGGCCAGTATTACCCTGGCTCAGGGCCTGCTCGAAAGCGGAGCGGGAAACAGCGACCTGGCACTGCTGGCAAATAACCACTTTGGTATTAAATGTCACGACTGGAAGGGCGAAACCTATTATAAGGACGATGATGCCCCGAATGAATGCTTCCGTAAATACCCGAGTGTGCAGGATTCTTATGCCGACCATGCCGATTTCCTGAGAAACCGCTCCCGCTATGCCAGGTGCTTTCAGCTGGAAATTACGGACTATAAGGGATGGGCCCGCGAACTGAAGGCTGCCGGTTATGCCACACTGCCTACCTATGCCGAAAAACTTATACAAACCATCGAAAAGTACCGCCTGATGGAATATGATCTGATGGTGGTAGGTGCGCCGGTTCCGCAACCTGAAACTCCCCTGGCCGAAAAGCCGGAATTGCTGGCGGAAACGGGTAACAAACCTATGCCGGCCCCGGAAGATAAACCTGCGAACCTGCGCCCGCAGCCGGAAAAACCAGCTAAGAAACCCGCACAGGTAGCTTCGGATGACCCTACCAAGCCAAATCGTCTGCAGATAGGGGAAAAAGGGATGGCAACCCCGGAAGGTGTAGTGCTTATTAATGGGCTTAATGCCGTATATGCCCGGCAGGGCGATACCCGCGAAAGTATAGCCGCCCGCTACGGACTGGCCGAGTGGCAGGTGCGCCGTTATAACGATATGCGCGATGACCAGGAGCCACATGCGGGTGACATTATTTTTCTGGAGCCTAAACTCGATATCTGCCAGCAAACAGCAGAGCATACCGTAGAAAGTGGCGAAAATCTGTGGCAGATTGCCCAGAAATACGGCATACGCCTGCAGGCACTTAAAGCGCTTAACAGTCTGGGTAGCGGTACTCCGGCACCCGGCACCCCGGTGCGGCTTAAATAAATTGCTCCGCCGAGCGATTTGGCATACGATTTGCTGTTTTATAACGTTATTTAACAAATTTGTTAGCACAGCATTAAATGTTGTAAAAACTAACGTACCTTTGCTTTATGTTGCGGCATCTTATACCTGGTATACTTTTCCTGTTGTTCAACGGCCTTTTGCAGGCACAGGGCAATGTACAGGATTGTGTAGGTGCCATACCCGTATGCCAGACCAATATTTCGAACCCGAATTCGTACAGCGGAGTGGGTAATGTACCCAACGAAATAAATACTACCACATCCTGCATCGGCGGCGGGGAAACCAACAGTGTATGGTATGCCCTTACCATACAGTCGCCCGGCGATCTTTCGTTTTTGCTTTCGCCTATAACTCCTTCGGATTACGACTGGGCTGTATTTAATCTTACCAATGCTTCCTGTTCGGATATCTTTACGGATGCTTCGCTGCTGGTATCCTGCAATTTTCAGCCGGTAAACGGGCCTACAGGGCCAAACGGCAATACTTCGGGCGGTGCAGAATTTAATCCGGTTATACCTGTGCAGGCAGGAGAAACCTATATGATCTTTATTAATAATTACAGCGCAAATAATGGTGGCTTCGATCTCGATTTTTCTACCTCTACCGCGCAGATATTTGATAATACAGCCCCATCCATAACAGGGCTGGCTGCACCGCTTGCCTGTAATGTTTCCAACATAACACTGCAGCTGTCGGAACCGGTAAGCTGTTCTGGTTTTAGTGCGGGTATGTTCGCCCTTAACGGTCCTTCGGGCAATATAGGTATTGCTTCGGTAAGCTGCACAGGTGGAGGCCAGTATTCCGATCAGCTGCTTATTACCCTGTCGCAGCCGCTTACGGTATCGGGTGCATACAGCTTAAGTCTTAACTCAGGTTCTATAAGCGACCTCTGCGGTAATACTATGACTCCCGGCAGCACGGCACCGCTTAATTTCAACTTTACAGGCATAAGTCTCAGCAATCCTGCTACAACCGCATCGCTGTGCTATGCGCCCACCGGTTCGGCTTCGGTAACTGTAAACGGAGGTTCGCCACCGCTCAGTTACAGTTGGTCGCCGGGAGCGGGCCCCAATGGCCCGGTGTGGAATAATATTGCCGGTGGTACGTATACACTTAACGTAAGCGATGCAAATGGCTGCAGTGCAACAGAAACATTTGTTGTGCCCACGCAGTACGATTTTAGTATAGCTACCAGTCAGCTGCCCGACACCTGCGGTAAAGGTGCCGGTTCGGCTACGGTTATTGTAACCGGTACCAGCGGCCCTTTTACTATATACTGGCCCGGACCCGATACAAATCTTACTTCGGTAAGCGGACTTTATGGCGACAGTGCCTACATTGTAACAGTTACCGATGCAAACAACTGCACTCTTACCGATACCATTTTTGTACAGGATATCCGAAACGACAGCCTGCTGTCGGTAATACAGTTCCTGCACGATACGGTAGACATACTTATGCCTTATGCCACGCTTATAAATGCGTCGCAGTATTACCAGGACTTTATGTGGCTGTACCTGGACCAGAGCGATTCGCTTACGGTTAGTCCCACCATAGAGCTCCCCGATGGCGGGTCGTATCCCATAAGTCTTATCGTATACGATCAGAACGGCTGCACCGATACTTCCACACGCGATATTTATGTAGCATCGGAGATCTATTATTATATACCCAATGCTTTTACGCCCAACGGGAACGGCCGCAACGAAATATGGCAGCCCAAAGGCATCGGTTTCGATACCACCACCTACGTAATGCGTATTTTCGATGGCTGGGGCAACATGCTGTATATGACCCGCGATAAAGATGCCGGCTGGGATGGTCGCGACCGCCAGGGGAAAATGTGTCCGCCCGGCACCTATGTGTACCGCATTACCATGGAAGGAATAGAAATCGATGATTACGGCGATTTTAAAGGTCATATTATTCTTATACGCTGATGCAATACCTGGTGCTTGCAGGAGGTAATATAGGCAATACCATACAGTACATAAGCCGTGCCTTTGCTTCGCTGGAACAACGTTTTGGCAGTAAAACCGCACAATCGGCCTTTTATAGTTCCGAACCCTGGGGCTTCCGATCCGAACAGCATTTTATAAACGCGGCCCTCCTGCTCGAATCGGATCTGGACCCGGAAAGTATGCTGCGCAGCCTGCTGCTGCTGGAACAGGAAGCCGGTCGTGTGCGCGATTCCGAAGCCATTGGTTACAGTGCACGTACGCTCGATCTCGATCTGCTTTTTGCCGGAAATTTAGTATATAGCTCCAGAGACCTGGAACTGCCGCACCCGCGCATGCATATACGTCGTTTTGCACTTATGCCGGCAGCAGAGCTTATGCCAGGGTACATACATCCGGTACTGAAGCAAACCCTGCAGCAGCTGCTGGATACCTGTACCGACGAAGGCCGGGTGGAAAAAATGGTATAAGACCTTATTGCAGGCTGTCTTTACGGTTTTCCTTCACTTTTAACCAGGCCGATACCGGGTAGTGATCCGAAAGCTTTTTTGGAACTACCTTAAACAGGCGCGAGTCGATATCCTTGCTGTGAAAGATGTAGTCTATACGTAAAAAAGGTATACGCCCGGCATAACTGAATCCAAATCCGCTTCCGGCATTCAGAAAGGCATCGGTAAGTCCGTGCGAGATCTTGTTATAGGTATAGGAGAGCGGCATATCGTTAAAATCGCCGCATACTACAACCGGATAAGGACTGGCTGCAATGGCAGCTGCAACGGTGTCTGCCTGTGCGGCACGTTTTACATAGCCTTTGCGCAGGGCCATAAGCATATCAAAAGCCATAAGTTTGGCGGTGCTGTCGCCGGCTGCAATACGCTCCAGGTTTTCGGTATGCAGACGGTTCGATTCGAAATGTACGTTGAATATACGAAGAGTGTCTTCCTTTATACGTATATCGGTATAAATGCAGATATTGCCTTTGGAGCCCCTGAATTTAATTTCGCCTTTGCCAACAATAGGCCAGCGGCTGAACGTGGCCACACCCCAGTGATGGGTTTTATGTAACGACGATGCCGCTCCGAAATGTACATTGCGTGCATCCAGCAAACGGCGAAGGGTATCGGTAGTTTCGAAATAATTGGTTTCTTCGTAAAAATACTCCTGAAAGCAGATCAAATCAGGATCTTCCTTGCGTATAAAACGAAACATCTCGTCGCGGTGTGCTTTGTTGTCTTTCCAGTTATACAGTCCAAAAAGCTGAACATTGTAGCTCATACATTTAAAATAGCCTTCCGGAGCACTTTCGCCCAGCGAAAAATGCGTGGCAAACTGTTTCATATGCAGCGGAGCACCTATGGCTATAATGCCTATGGGAAGCAGGCTGTAGCGGAGCTTAATAAAAAGCCATACGGGTATAAATACAATATTTACACCCAGCCATATGTAATAGCTGAGCCCGAAAAAAGCAGGAATATAGTTGGTGGCCGGACTTACATAATAAGCTAAATATGCCAGTAACAGAAAAATGGCAAAAACAATATTTATATAGAGGAGGGCCTTGCGCAAGATCTCTTTTTTGCAAATATACGAAGCAAAAACCGGAACTTGCTTTTTCGCCTTTTTTTGCCAACTTTTGACTGCATGAAAGAACAGGCAGCCTATATCCGTTCGGCAGAGGTATTATTACCCCTGGGGGCTTCGCTGCGCGAGGCTTTCGATGCCCTGGAAAAGGGGCGGTGTACCTGGGAGTACAGGTATGTTGGGCCGGAAGCAAAAGCGTTTCCGTGTATGGTTTTTACGCAGGCACAGAGAGCCTCTTTCGGAGATGGCACTATTTCCCCTCTCGATGCCTTGCTGCAACAGCTTTGTACACAGTTGCTGCATAAAATGGATATGCAGGCCTTTGCTGCAGATACCCTGCTGGTGCTCTGTACTACCAAGGCCGATATTGAAGCAGCTTCGCTCCGGCAAAAGCAGCTCTGGAATACCGCCGGGTCGATAGCCGGCCGGCTGGGGCTGAAGCAGAACCCACTGGTAGTATCCAGTGCCTGTATAAGTGGGGTGTCTGGTGTGAACCTGGCTGCAGCCTATATACGTAGCGGAGCGGTACAGCGTGCGCTGGTGCTGGGTGCCGACCTGGTAAGCGATTTTGTATTGTCGGGCTTTTTTTCGTTCAAAGCCATGAGCCCGGAGCTATGTCGCCCGTACGATGCCGCCCGTAACGGACTTAACCTGGGTGAGGGCGTAGCCGCCATTTACCTCGATAACTGCCGCGAAACGGCCCTGGCCGAAGTACTGGGCTATGCACAGAGCAACGATGCCAATCACATTTCCGGGCCCTCGCGCACAGGCGAAGGATTGCATATGGCTATACAGGGCGCACTTACACAGGCCGCTACAGGAATAGAAGAGGTAGATTTTATTTCGGCGCATGGTACGGCCACACCGTATAACGACGAAATGGAGAGCCTGGCTATGCAGAGCAGCGGTGCTTCGCACATTCCGCTCAGCAGTTTTAAATCCTATACAGGGCATACCCTGGGCGCGGCCGGAGTTATAGAAACGGCCTTTTGCATCGAGAGTATGGAGCGAGCCACGATTATCCCCAATTTGCGTATACAGAATACAGAACTTGCCGGAAGTATATACGTAACGCAGCCATTGCTGAAACAGCCTGTAAATAAGATATTAAAGACGGCATCGGGTTTCGGAGGCTGTAATGCCGCCCTTTTAATAAGTAAAATACGTTAAAAAGTTTTAAATCCGGGAAAATATTGTAGCTTGCCTGGCGTTTAGCCTATATAACATATTATTATGCAAGCAACAACAAGACCCGAGTTTACAAAAGTGGCGGCCGTGCTCGACTTTTCAGAGCCGGCATTCAGAGCCTGCGAAGAAGCTAACCGCTTCAGGTGGATGTTTGCCAACGATAGCCGGGTTCTTTGTTCGGACGACGATATTTCGCGCAAAAATCTGCAGGCCCTGGGCTGGAATACCGAAAATGATGCCGGGCTGGAAGCAAAGCTAAAGCAGCGTATTTCAGGCTTTTCGCTTCCGGTGCTCAGCGAAAAAGGTAAATGGAAATCTGTACTGGAACAGTATGCCGAAAAGAATGCTCCTTCGGAGATATTTCTGGGAGTTTTTCCTGAAAAAGCTAAAAACGCATCGTTTACACATGCCCAGGCACTAAAAATGGCCAAGCAGACCCGGGTACCTGTTTTTGCCTGGACGGCAGGAACAAGTGTGCCCATAAAGGAAATTCTGCTGCCTTTCGATACTACTACGCATTCGCGCGAAAAACTGTATTATGGCATTTTACTGGCTAAAAAGTTTGGTGCCCGCCTGCATTTACTTATCCTGAATGCCCATACTGCCCGCGATGTGGTTAATAACCTGCGTTCGGCAGCCCTGCAGATCGAAGATTTTGCCGTACGCAACGGCGTGGCATACTGGCTGGAAGAAAGGGCGGCTAAGAATATTGCAAAGGATACCCTGGCTTATATCGAGGAAAAGAACATCGATATGATGATAAATATGACCGAAATGGAACATTCCTTCGAAGAAATATTTAAAGGTCCGTATGCGATGCAGATTGCCGAAAAGGTGAACATACCCGTACTTTGGGTTCCTTCCCGCGTAAGTGGTATTATGACGGAAGTTAATGTTTAATCAGCTTGCCTCCGGCTAAACGAATGTATTTACTTATTACGGGGTCGCCGCTGTAGTATATATTGCCCGAAAAGCGCAGTTCGGCCTCCAGGGTATCGCAGGGGCCGAGGTATATGTCGCCCGCTCCGGCGTTTATTACCTGGGCTTTACGTGCGCTGAAATGTTCGAAATGCTTGGCGGCATTGCCGGCACATGCCACTTCGAAACGCTGCGAGGACCCGTAAAGCCGGCTGTCGCATATGCCGCTGTATTCCGAAAATATCATCTCTTCGTTCTGCACTTTCAGGTTCAGCGACCCGCTTGCCGTTTCCAGGTATACCCTGAAATAACCCGAACGTATGGTGTCAGTATTTTTAATATGGTTATTACCCATTATTTCCAGGTTGTATATGTTGGGCATGGTACTGCGTATGGTAAAGCGTTCGTCGTATTTGCCCAGCCAGCGGCATTTGTTTTGGTTACGTATGGTTAGGGTGCTGGTATCTACCGTGGTGCTTAGCATATCCTGCAGAGCGTGGGGGGCTGTACATTCGATGCGGTTGGCCTGCCCGGTTTCGAATTCCAGGTCGGCAATATCGAATATACGTATGGCCTGGAAAAAAGAAGATGTATCGCGCAGCTGCGTGCTGTAGTTTCCGCCCTTGCGAAAGCAGTTGCCGTCTTTTTTGCAGGCCGCTGTTAACAGCAGCAGAAACAGGAAGGCGTATTTTTTCATGAGCGTATTTTTTTACGGATCAGCGGAAGACGGTATCCCAGACCAAACTCTACACAGTCGGCGGTGAACATGTGCGATTTAAGAGCTGTGGTAAGAATAATGCGGGCGGGTAATTCGTATTTAATGCCTATACGCTGGTACAGTATGCCGGTAAGCCGGTCGTAGCGCAGTGCATATACGCCAAAATGGAAAAAGGCGGCAAAACGGTGTATGTAAAATTCGTAACCGGCATGTATACCAAAGCGAAAGTTCATGCGGCCTCCGCGGTCTTCCTGTTCGCGGGCCAGTGCCTTGCTGCGTATGCTGCTGTCGTAGAAGAAATCGGTGCCGAGCGTAAGTCCCGATTTGGGTGTGAAACGTCTGGCAGCCTCTATGTAAAGCGAGGCTATGGGAAATATTTTGCCTCCGGGCGGGTCTATCTGTTTGCTGCCGGAAGACAATACCATATGCAGTACAAAGGGTTGCCGGGCAAAGCGGCGTTTTTCTTTTGCAGCATAAAAAAATCCCCAGCCAGCTTTGATACCGAAAGAGAATGCAGCTACATTCAGGCCCAGGTTGGGCATTTTAAGGGCTCCGTTGCTCCAGTGCCCGAAAGAGAGCCCGCTGAAAAGCTCCAGGTGCCTGTAGGGACGGAACGAAGCTTCGAAACCCAGGCGTATATTATAATTGAGCAGTGAGCCAATGGCGGGCTGACTTTCGTGTTTGGCCCGCTGGTAACGCAGCGGGAAAAATCCAAGTCCTACGGCTGTAACCTGGCTTAGCTGAAAGCATTTGCTGCGCACTATGGGAAAGCTCATCTGGCCTCCGGCAGTCCATGCCAAACCTATAGCCCCGGGATTGGAAAAACTGGTTACACTGGCAAATATACGGTAGGCGGGCAGCGCATGATGCTGGTGCCAGTCTTTGCCGCCACGCAGCTGCCGTTCGTAAAACAGTTCGATTTGCTCTACGGCACCCTGCGGCAGCCCGAGCATAACTTTACTGTGCGGAATAAGCATACCGCGCGCATACTGTACCGCTACCCGGTGTTGTGTGTAATTTTCCACCGGGCGTATCATTTGCGCGTTAAGGGGTTGGAAAGCAGCCATACCTGCACTAAAAAGGGCAACAATCCATAGGCGGGTCATGAGAAGGTCGTTTGGGTGTTTTATGTAATCCTGCGTACATTTACAGCGTAAAAATAAAATTTATGGACAATCGGCTGCAGGCTTTTGAAAGATTATTGAAAATAATGGACGATTTGCGCGAAAAATGTCCCTGGGACCGCGAACAAACTATGGAAACCCTGCGTCAGCTTACCATAGAAGAAACCTATGAGCTGGCCGATGCCATACTGGCCTCCGATATGCAGGAAATAAAGAAGGAACTGGGCGATCTGTTTCTGCACCTGGTATTTTATTCGAAAATAGGTTCGGAAAAAGGCGCTTTTGATGTGGCCGATGTACTTAATGGCATATGCGACAAACTTATATATCGCCATCCGCATATTTATGGCGATGTGCAGGCTGATAGTGCTGAACAGGTAAAACAGAACTGGGAAGCCATAAAGCTGAAAGAGGGAAAAAAATCGGTACTGGAAGGGGTACCAAACAGTTTACCTGCTATTGTAAAAGCAGCGCGTATACAGGAAAAGGCGGCCGGTATCGGTTTCGACTGGGATAACCCCGAGCAGGTGTGGGATAAGGTACAGGAAGAGCTGGAAGAGCTGCGCAGCGAAGTAAGGGCTGGTGATGCTGAAAAGACCGAAAGTGAATTTGGAGATGTACTTTTTGCCCTGGTAAATTATGCCCGTTTTATAAATGTAAGTCCCGAAAATGCGCTTGCCCGCACCAATACCAAGTTTATAAACCGCTTTCGTATGATGGAAGAACAGATTGCCGCCGAAGGCCGTAACATGCAGTCGATGACGCTGGAAGAGCTTGATACCTATTGGAATGCTGCGAAAAAAACGTACCTTTGAAATACAAACTGTGTCTGAAACCGTGAAAAAAACCATCTTAGGAGTCGTTGCAGCCCTCACTGTTACTGCTATAACTTCCTGTAAGGAAGGTTCTCATATTTCCTATATCGTAAAAAATAACCTCGAAGATTCGCTGTTTATGAACATACAGTTCATATCCATCGGTTCGGAGGTAGAGATAGCCCTGGCTCCTGGGCAGCGTGTAGAAGTTCTGCAATACGACCAGAGCGGTATTTTCGACGGGGCGTTTAAATGTAATACCTACATTAAAAGTGCTGCAGGCCATGCCGCTTATAAAAAGCTGGCTAAAGACCTTACGCTCAACGATAACTGGCAGTACAGCTACGATAAAAAGGCAGGAATGGAAACACATTTTTGTACCTGTACGGTAAACGGTACCGATCTTAAATAGAAGCATTTTATGAGCGAACGTTGCAGCTGGTGCGGCTCCGATCCTTTGTATGTGGCCTATCACGACCAGGAATGGGGTGTGCCTGTTACCGACGACCAGATGCAGTTCGAGTTCCTGATACTGGAAACCTTTCAGGCGGGCCTGAGCTGGATAACCGTATTGCGTAAACGCGAGTATTTCAGGGAGGCATTCGACCATTTCGATGCAGAAAAAATAGCCCGTTACGATGAGCGTAAAATAGAAGAGCTGATGCAGAATGAGCGTATTATACGCAACCGGCTTAAGATACGGGCTACGGTAAGTAATGCACAGGCTTTTCTTAAAATCCGCGAAGAATTCGGGTCGTTTTGTAATTATATATGGGGCTTTACCGGTGGCAGTCCGCTTATAAACCAGCATGCTTCTATTAAGTATGTGCCGCCGATGTCCGTCGAGTCGGACGCCTTATCGAAAGACCTTAAAAAGCGGGGGTTTAAATTTGTGGGCAGTACGGTTGTGTATGCGCATATGCAGGCAACAGGTATGGTAAACGATCACCTGGTATCTTGTTTTCGGCACAAGGAAGTTCAGCGCTGATCTTTGTTTCTGTTTTTGTATGCTGCAAGGCTCTGTTCCAGCCAGTATACAGGCTCGTTTTCTTCCTCGAAAATACCTTTCTTCTCAAATCCGGCTTTTTCAAGTACCCGCTGCGATGCCAGGTTCTGCTGGTGAGTACAGGCGTACAGGGTTTGCTGCTGCATTGTACCAAAGCCGTAATTTACCAGTGCCATTGCGGCTTCTGTGGCATAACCCATATTCCAGAACCTGGGTGCCAGGCGGTATCCCAGATCGTAAAAATGCTGATGTCCGTTGCGCATTTCAGGATGAAATTTAAATCCGGCCCAGCCTATAAAAACACCATCTTCTTTTCGGACAGCCGCCCAGCGGGCAATGCCAAAATCATTGTATTGCTGCCGTACCATCTGTATCACGGCCTGCATCTCTGTAAGGTTCTGTGTGGGCCGGTTACCCAGGTAGCGATGCACCTCAGGATCCGAATCCATTCGAAAGAAATCTTCCGCATCGCCGGGTACGATTTCCCGGAAAAGCAGGCGTGGCGATTCAAGAAGTATGGGATTCTGAGCAGGCTTCTGCGGCATAGGTCTGTTGTATTTCAAGATATTTTTCTTCGATGGCAGCGGCGCTGATCTCTGTAAGTAAGTATAAGCCTTTTTGCTGGGGAATCCCGCACTGCACAGAAGCAATAACCGGAATGCCGGCGGCCAGGGCGCGCAGCAGTATGCGTGGCTGATGTTCAACATAGGCAGGCAGTACCAGTAACGAAGTGTTTTCTAACGAAAGAGATGTATGTACAATATCGGTATCTCTCCAGAAGTCCTTGCTTTCAGTGGCCATACCGCTTACATAAATGCGGTGGCGGTAAGTCTGTGCCCATTCACGCACTTCATATGCCCCTTTGCGGGCGAGTGCGGGAGCCGGAAAAAGAATTTTTCCGCCGGGAGCTGCGGACTTCTTTTCAGTCCTGGCCTGGATCCAGCCCGTAAAAATGGCTTTTTCGGGGAAACGTGCAGCAATAGCCGCATGCGCACATATGAGTCTGCGGGCGCGGTTCAGTGCTTCGGTTTCGGCCTCCGCAAGGCTTTGTGGTGCCCTGAAGTCGGCAGCAGTATTGCTTTGCGGGTGCAGAGCGGCCAGCTTATCCAGCCGGGTGTGCAACTGCTGCATTGGTTCGCGGCTTATAAATACATCAAAGCTGCGTCCGGCCAGTGCACCGCTCAGGTATAGAAAGGGCAGAAAGTGTTGCGGTACAATTACATGGCGTACTTCCGCCGGAATGTGCCTGGCAATATATGCCGCCATGCGCCGGTCGTAACGCAGCTGCAGCGCAGGTATATTGTGCCCCCGCCATGCTGCATAGCGCAGATGCAGCGAACGTACCAGGCTTAGCATGGCAAGACTTCCGCAGTACTTTCCGCTGTTATCCCAGCAGAGGCGGGCAATGGCAAAGCGGCTTTTTCTGCGGAAAGGGTACAGGCCGAAGTCGTTTTCCGCGCGGTTTATTTTAGTATACTCATAAAATTCAGGCCATCTTTCATCTCCTATCCACAGGCTGCTTACTTCCGCCAAGGTTCTTTCCCCGGCTTTTTCGTGCCGGCTGCAGAGGGTATTCCCGCAGCTGAGGCAGTCTTTCAGGAAGGCGGGGCTTTCTGTCTGAACTGCTTCTGTGTTACCTTTTGTGCCCTTTGTGCCGTAAATACGTATTACCAGATCGTGGCTGTCCATAAGAGCCTCTATGTAAAATGTATGTTCCGAAGCAAAGCGAAGGTCCACATAATTCCATTTAACGGTGGCATCGCGGTTTTTTTCGGCCAGGGAGCCTTTTACAACACGGGAGTGCCTGTGTCGTTCCACAATGCGGAACCCGGCTTTAAGTGCGGCATCGTATAAGGCATTCGAAAGCTGGCACAGTCCGCCGCCTGTAACGGGTACCATACAACCTTCGCGTATTTCGCGGCCTTTTACATAACCTTTTCGGCGTACAACCCGGCCGGTTTGTTTCCAGAAGCTGAAGATATGGCCTGCAGGTACTTCTATACCATCTATATAACGCAGTGCTATGCGCAGGTTTTGCACTTTGCCGGCAGTAAGCATAAAATTGGCGGCATTATCGTCGCTGTTCCACAGTGGGCTGCGCGATTCGGCAATCAGAGGCAGTTCTGCAGTTTTGTGGCTGCGGTTGTGCCTTGGTACAGGCTGCAGTAAATTCTGCATACGACGTATGGCAATATGCAGCTGCACTTTACAGCCAAATACAAAGCGTTGTGCCAGGGTATGTTTTTCTGCTTTCTGCAGGTCGTTTAGGGAGGTGTTATGCATAAGAAACAGGTCAGGCGTGTGTGCCGGAGGTTTGGGTGTTTGCAATGTTTACAACCATGGTGTCGGTAAGTATGTCGTGCCATGCCAGGCGTTTGCGGTCTAAAAGTATCCACAGCAGGCCAAGCCCCAGCACGGCACAGCTCAGAATTTTATTTATGTTCCGCATAAAGGCCCTTTTCAGAGACAGGGGCTGGCCGTTATTGCGTACTACTTTCAGCCGCATCAGTTTTTTACCTAAGCTTGCCTGCCAGGGCGAAGCTTCCGAAAGCGCACAGTAAAGGATGTACAGCAAAAAGGCGCAGGCTCTCATTACCGTGTCGCGCCAGAGGTATTCTGCCCTGAAGACCGGATCGCTGCGGTGTTTCCATGCAAAATCGTAATCCGTAAAAAGATACAGGAACAGGAAGCAGGCAAGATAAACCGGTACTATATCAATGATACCGGCAAGCAACCGGCGAATGCGCCCCGCGGGTATGTGTGCATCCTGCGTATTCATTCGTTTAAAGATACGAAAAATACCTGAGCTTTCCAAACAAAAGACGCACTTTACACCAGGTATTAAGGTTGATGTGTACAAATGAAGCAAAATCGGCGAAACTGACTACAGCAAAATAGGTGGTCAATTTAACCGGCATTTTCTGTTTACCCCTATAAAATTATCGCCGGGGTTTATTTTCCTGTAAAAACAGACACTGCTTGTTTGAACCATGTGCCGGAACTTGGGTTCTGAGCAATTACCCAATATACACCGTCGCTGATGTTCTGCGGCGACCATGTGTTTTTATAGTTGTCGTCGGTGTAAATACATTCTCCCCAGCGGTTATACACACGGAACAGGAAGCCGTCCGGCAGGTTTTCGTATATGAGATATGTATCGTTCATGCCGTCGCCATTGGGTGTAAATACATTGGGTAAACGTATTTTGTGGTCGCCCAGCCCGTACTGGTCGCATTCGTATACTTTAAAGTCATCAAAATAATAATATGCACTGGAATCTGGTGTTCCGTTGTCCCACAGCTGCTGGTCGCCAAAAGGTGTGGTTCGGTATTGGGTCTGTGATTTATCTTTAAAGTTTCCTACAATAAATTTTCGTTCACCCCCCTCAGCGGTAAAGCCGCCTAACATCTGCTGCCAGTTAATGGTATCTGTTGAATTATTGGTAGAAATACTCACCTGATGTTTACCGTATAGCTCAAATGAATTTGCCGGGAAGTTCACGCCGTAGGAAATGGGTGAAGTATAAAACGTATCCGCCTTATGAAACCAAATATGAAAAGAATCCACGTAACAGTTAAACAATATCCCCTCGGCCAAGGAAACATAAAACTCAATGCAATACCCCTGATTAGGCTTTAGAGGCTCCGTTAGCGTACCTTGTAGGGTTTCGTTTATAGGTGATAAATAGGGCTTACCAATGTTGTAACAGAAGGCTCCCCCTCCATATTGCAGGCCGTCTTTCGGTTGTTGGGTTCCTTTTGAATTGGAGGGTGAATCACAGTATCCCCCTCCGGTATTGCAAGTAAGAAACGCATCTGGACCGGTGGTAGAAGTACCCCAGCCGACAATAGCCTCTCCAAGATAACCATTTGCCAAAATACCACAAGTGCAAAAAAAAGTACTACCCGTATCTTCAAAACTCCCGTTCAGTACAAGGTTTGTTTGNGAATAAAGGAACCGGGGAAGCAAAAGCCCCCCGATTCCAAAAAGTATTATGCCAATGCATTTTTTCATTTATTGCACCACTAAGATAATATCCTGCAACAGTTCGCCCTCAAAAATCAGGCGTACATGGTACTGGCCGG
>Ga0067045_1028609_pt1 | contig 30386 bp, 21 predicted proteins | sample TerdegcTABiofilm_FD_59184 | JGI IMG/M metagenome (GOLD analysis project Ga0067045, IMG submission 59184) | Combined Assembly of (Gp0054472, Gp0054536) Wastewater bioreactor microbial communities from Singapore -Terephthalate degrading...
CGGAGGCCGCCGCCAGCCGCTGGAAATACTCCACGGTAGAACGTCCTTGGTTCACCAGAACGTCGGCATCGTAGGCGTTCAGGCCGTAATCCTGCCGCAGCCTTCGCCGCAGATCGGCGGGCAATTCCCCCAGCGAAGCCCGGACCTCCGCGATCTCCTCCTCGCTCACGGTAATCGGCAGCAAGTCCGGTTCGGGGAAGTAGCGATAGTCGCTGGATTCCTCCTTGGATCGTTGGGGTCGCGTGACTTCGGCGTGCTCGTCCCAGCCGCGGGTCTGCTTGGGTACTTCGCCCAACTTGCGGCCGGTCTCCTGAAAGGTCTCCCACTGCCGCACGGCCTCGTAGGCCAAGGCCTTTTCCACGGCCCGAAAGCTGTTCATGTTCTTCACTTCGACGATCGGCGTGGCGACGGTTCCGTTCGGCGTAGGGATGTGCAGGTTGATGTTGGCGTCGACGCGGAGGCTTCCCTCTTGCATGTTGCAGTCGGAGACTTCGAGGTAATTGAGCAGCAGTTTCAGCTCTTGCAAGAAGACCTTGGCCTCGGCGGGGGAGCGGATGTCGGGATGGGTGACGATCTCCAAGAGCGGCGTTCCGGCACGGTTGAGGTCGATGCGGCTGTCGGCCCGGCCGGCCTTTTCGTCGTGCAAACTCTTGCCCGCGTCCTCCTCCAAATGCACGCGGATGATGCGAATGCGGCGATCCTCGACGCCGTCCTCGCCCGGCACGTCGAGCCAGCCCTCGCGGCACAAGGGCAGGTCGTATTGGCTGATTTGGTAACCCTTGGGCAAATCGGGATAGTAGTAGTTTTTGCGGTCCCACTTGGTGAAGGAGGCGATTCGGCAATGCAGCGCGGCGGCGGCCTTGAGGGCCAAGCGAAAGGCCTTGCGGTTCATCACCGGCAGCACGCCCGGCATGCCGATGCACACGGGGCACGTCTGCGTGTTGGGGGGAGCGCCGAACTTGGTCGAGCACCCGCAAAACAGCTTGCTCTCGGTCAGCAATTGCACGTGGACTTCCAAGCCCACCACGATGGTGTACGGTAACGATGCCACGCCCTTCTCCTTCAACCGCGAATGTCCGTCCCGCCGGGGCCGGGGGAGGGGGGACGGCGGCGGTGCCGGTCCGTAACCTGTTGCAAGGCGTGCGCCGCCCGCAGCAGCCGCCCCTCTTCTAAAGCCGGCGCCTGGAGGTGCAACCCGATGGGCAGGCCCTCCCGGCTGAATCCGCAGGGGATCGAGAGGGCGGGCAGCCCGGCCAGGTTGGCGCCCACCGTGTACAGGTCGAACAGGTACATCGCCAAGGGGTCGCTGATTTTTTCGCCGAGCCGGAAAGCGGGGGCGGGCGTGACCGGGCCGGCGATCACGTCCACCTTGGCGAATGCCCGGTCGTAGTCTTCGCGGATCAAACGCCGCACCTTCAACGCCTTGAGGTAATAGGCGTCGTAATAGCCGGCGCTGAGGGCGTAGGTCCCCAGCATGATCCGCCGTTTGACCTCGGCACCGAAGCCTTCCGCGCGGGTCCGGCGATAGAGCCGCACCAGGGCCGAGTCTAAGTCGTCCAGGGCTTGGGCGTCGCCCGCCGCCTGCAACGCTCGACGCTCCTCCTCCAACTCCGCCAGCATCGCCTTTTCGTCCGTGCGGTAGCCGTAGTGCACGCCGTCGTAGCGGGCCAAGTTGCTGGAGGCCTCGCTGGGGGCGATGATGTAATAGGCGGCTACGGCGAATCGGGCATGCGGCAGCGTGATCTCGACCAACTCGGCTCCCAACCCTTCATACGCCCGCAACGCCTCGCGGACGGCCTGGGCCACCTCGGGGTCCAGGCCTTCGGTGAAATGGTCGGGCACCCAGCCGATGCGGAGGCCCTTGAGGGATCCCTCCAGTTCGGAGACGTAGCTCGGCACGGGGCGATCCAGCGAGGTGGAGTCGCGAGGATCATGTCCGGCCAGGGTCTCCAGCAGCAGGGCGCAATCCTCCGCCGATTGGGCCAGCGGCCCGATCTGGTCCAGGCTGCTGGCGAAGGCCACCAGTCCGAAGCGGCTGACGCGGCCGTAGGTGGGCTTCAGCCCGGAGATGCCGCACAAGGCCGCCGGCTGGCGGATCGAGCCGCCGGTATCGGAGCCCACCGAGAGGGGCACCATGCGGGCGGCGACGCAGGCGGCCGCCCCGCCGCTGGAACCGCCGGGGGTGCGGGCGGCGTCCCAAGGGTTTCGCGTGGGGTGAAAGGCGGACGTTTCCGTCGATCCGCCCATGGCGAACTCGTCCAGGTTGGTCTTGCCGACGATGACCGCCCCCGCCGCCAACAGGCGCTCCACGACCGTGGCATGGTAGGGCGGACGGAAGTTCGCCAGCATCCGCGAGGCACACGTCGTCACCCGGCCTTGCACGCACAGATTGTCCTTGATCGCGACGGGGATGCCGGCCAAGGGTCCCAGCGTTGCACCAGCACGGCGGCGGCGATCGACGGCCTCGGCCTGGGCCAAAGCCCATTCCGGCTCGACGCAGAGAAACGCCCCCACCGTCGCGTCCTCCGCGGCGATACGATCCAGACATGCCCGAACGACCTCCACGGCCGAGCACTCCCGGCGTCGCAGTCGGCCCGACAGTTCGGCGGCCGTCAGTTCACACAACGATGCCATGTCGTTCCATCCGATCCTGCTCGATGCCCCTACGGTTACGCCACGGACGCCCTTGCCGACGGCGGCCCTCGCCCCGGCTCGCGCGGCGCTCAGGCTTCGCCCAGCACGGCGGGCACACGATAGCATTCTTCATCCCGATGCGGCGCATTGGCCAAGGCCGACTCGCGATCCAAACCGGGAACGACGCGATCTTCGCGAAAGACGTTGGTCACTTCCACGGCATGCGCCAGCGGTTCCACGCCCTCGGTATCCACGCCGCCGAGCAGTTCCATGTATTCCAGCACGCGGCTCAATTGCGACGCCATCAAGCGGGTCTCTTCCGGCGTCAGCTCCAGTCGTGCCAAGAGGGCGACTTTGCGAATCTCATGTTCGGAGACGGCCATCCGTCGCTTCCTTTTCCCTGACCCTTCACCATTGCGGCAATGCGCGCGGCTTTGAAACGCGGATAAGCGGATTTCGGAACGCGGAGTCGCAACGGGCGGGGACTTCGAAGCGCCGAGGACTCTCAGGAACCACGGCAAGATCCGGCATCCGCCGCCCTGCGTTCCCGCAATCCTTGCGTCCTCCGCCTCTCCGCGGTTCCGCCGCTCCGTTTCGGGAAACCCCGTAGTTCCAAGCAGCGGCCGGGCGGCGCGCATCCGCCGGCCCGACGCGATCCCCTGGGTGGTCGGGGTCGGCGGCTCTAAGCCCCCAATTTTCGCACAACGCCCACCACCACGCCAAGTACCCGCGCTTGGCGGACGTAGATCGGCTTCATTTTCTTGTTGGCGGGCTGAAGGCGAATGCGATGCCGCTCGGGAAACCAGCGTTTGAGCGTGGTTTCGTTGTCGTCGGTGAGGACGACCACGATGCTGCCCGGCTCGGCCGTCTCTTGCCGTCGCACGACCACGTAATCGCCGTCGGCGATTTGGGCGTCGATCATCGAGTCGCCGTGGACTTGCAGCACGAACAGGTTGCCCCGGCGATTGTCGAAGACTTGATGGAAATCGATCGACTCGGCGTTTTCGACGGCCTCGTGCAGGCGGCCCGCCGCGATCCGCCCCAGCAAAGGCAGGCCGTTCTTGCGATCTTCGTTGGATCGCTGGACGCTCTCCGCCGCCGGGCGATCCCCCAAAAGGCGAATCGCCCGCGAAAGATTGGGCGATCGGGCGATGTACCGTTTGGCCTCCAGGGCCCGCAGGTGGCACATCACCCCGTTGGGCGAGCGGATGTTGAAATGCTCCGCAATCTCGCGCACCGTGGGACCGTATCCCCGCGTCAGAATCTTCTTGCGGATGAACTGGTAGATTTCGTTCTGCCGCTCGGTCAAGTTTTCGGGCCGATTCATGGCGATTCTCCGAAACGAGGGTCTTCCTCTTCGCCGCGCCTTTTTATACTGTACAAATCCACACATCGGCGGTCAATCGGCGGAAGGTGTCGCCGGCCGGGATGGATCGGTGCCCTTGCCGCAAGCCGGCAGGCGGATCGGCCGCACGTACGCGCGACCGGGGGCTTGGCCGGGGGCTTGGCCGGGGGCTTGGCCGGCGGCGACTCCCGCCGCGCGGCCCTTTTGCGCGCCGTTCCCGAGCCTCCGAGTAAAACGGCGGCGGAGGCGGCGGGCAACGCATGTTTCCGCCTCGCGGCCGAGGCGTACAATGTCACTTGCGGGAAAGCTCTCCGTCGATGGGAGTACCGCGCCCTGCATCCATGCCTAATGCCGAGGAATCTCCGCCGTGACCAATGCCGAAATCGCCGCGGTCTTCGATCAGGTGGCCGACCTGCTGGAATTCCAGGGGGCGAATCCCTTTCGCATCCGGGCCTACCGCACCGCGGCACGGACCATCGGCGATCTCGTCGAACCGCTCTCGCAGTGGGTGGAGTCGGGGCACGACCTCCGCGAGCTGCCCGGCATCGGCGACGATCTCTCCGAGAAGATCGCGACGCTCTTGAGCACCGGCACGCTGCCGTTGTTGGAGGAACTGAAGGCGGAGTTTCCGGAAAGCGTGCTCTCGCTGCTCCGCGTGCAAGGCTTGGGACCCAAACGGGCGGCCGTGCTCTATCGCGAACTGAACATCCGCAGCCTGGAGGATCTGCTGGCGGCCTGCGAAGCCCGTCGCGTGCGGGAACTGAAAGGCTTCGGCGCCAAGACGGAGGAGAACATCTTGAAGGGGCTTCGCGCGGCCATGGCCGAGTCGCAACGCATCCTGTGGTACCAAGCCGACCAGCTCGTCCGCGATCTGACGGCCTATCTGGCTTCCGCGCCGGGGCTGCGGCGCTGCGAACCGGCGGGAAGCTATCGCCGCGGCAAGGAGACGGTGGGCGACTTGGACATTTTGACCACGGCCGACGACCCCGAGGCGGTGATGCGGCATTTCGAGAAGTTTCCCGGCGTGCGGCGGGTCTTGGCCGAGGGGACCACCAAGGCGGCGGTCGAACTTCAGGCCGGCCTCAACGCCGATTTGCGCGTCGTCCCCGAAGACTCCTTCGGCGCCGCCCTGCAATACTTCACCGGCTCCAAGGAGCATAACGTGGTGCTGCGCGGCATGGCCAAGGAACGGGGGCTGAAGATCAACGAATACGGCGTGTTTCGCGGCGAGGAACGCATCGCGGGCGAAGACGAGCAGGGCGTCTATGCCTCGCTAGGCCTCCCCTGGATCCCTCCCGAACTCCGCGAAGGACGTTGGGAATTCGACTGGGCCTTGGGCGAGGGTTTGCCCGAGCTGATCACCCTGGACGACATCCGCGGCGATTTGCACATGCACAGCACCTGGACGGACGGCATGGCCACGGTGGAGGAGATGGCGCGGGCGGCCAAGGAACGCGGCTACGCCTACATCGCCATCACGGATCACTCGCAGCGCGTGACCGTGGCCGGCGGATTGACCCCCGAAAAAGTCCTCCGCCAATGGGAGGCGATCGACCGCATCGCCGCCGAGATCGACGGCATCCGCATCCTGAAGGGGATCGAAGTGGACATCTTGGAACAGGGCGGGCTGGATCTGCCCGACGAAGTCCTCGCCCAAGCCGATTGGGTCGTGGCCAGCGTTCATTTCGGACAAAACCAAGCGCGGGAACGCATCACGCAACGGATGGTGGACGCCTTGCGCCACCCCTACGTGTCGGCGATCGCACATCCGACGGGCAGACTGCTGGGCGAAAGGCCCGCCTACGAGGTCGATTTGGAGGCGGTGATCGCCGCCGCCGCCGAACACGGTAAGGCCCTGGAGCTGAACGCCCATCCCCGGCGGCTCGATTTGAACGACACGGCCTGCGCGGCCGCGAAACGGCACGGAGTCCCCATTGTTATTTCGACGGATGCGCATAGCATAAATGGTCTCGAAGCGATGCGCTTCGGGGTGATGCAGGCGCGGCGGGGCGGTCTGACGCGTCGGGACGTGCTCAATGCTCGGCCGTGGGACGAGTTCCGCAAGTTCCTCCGCCGACGCGGCTGATGCGGCATCAGGCGGGGTGAGGCTCGGCCGGGCCATGCGGGTCGCCGACGATGGGTCCTCGCGAGGTGGGTTCTCATGAAAATTCACGAATACCAGGCCAAGGCCTTGTTGGTACGTTACGGGGTGGACGTCCCGTGCGGCGAGGCGGTCGAGACGCCCGAGGCCGCGGCCCATGTCTTCCGCCGCTTGAACGTCGCCCGGGCCGTCGTCAAGGCCCAAATCCACGCCGGAGGCCGGGGTAAAGGGACCTTTGCGGAAAACCCTGCCCAGCGCGGTGTGCAATTGGTCGGCTCGCCCGAGGAAGTCGAGGGGGCCGCCGCGGCCATGCTGGGTAAGACGCTGGTGACCGTCCAAACCGGACCGCAAGGCCGCGTGGTGCGGCGCGTTTTGGTGGAGGCCGGCTGCGCCATCCGCCGCGAGCTGTATCTGGGGTTGGTCGTCGATCGCAATCGCGGCAAACCCGTTCTCATCGCTTCCGCCGAGGGAGGCGTAGAGATCGAGACCGTCGCCGCCCGGCGCCCCGAGGCCATCTTCCACGAACCGGTCGATCCCTGGGCGGGGCTCCGCGGCTTCCAGGTACGGAAGTTGGCGAAAAAGCTGGGGCTGGACGGGGCGAGCGAGCGATCGGCCGCGACCTTCCTTCCGGCCTTGGTCCGCTGCTTTTTGGAGCAGGATTGCAGCCTGCTGGAGATCAACCCCACCGTGGTGACCGAGGACGGCACGTTGCTGGCCCTCGACGCCAAGATCAACTTCGACGACAACGCCGCCTATCGCCATCCCGAATGGGCGGAGCTGCGGGACCTGCACGAGGAGGAGCCGACGGAAGTGCGTGCCCAGGCTGCCGGCTTGAGCTACGTCAAACTCGACGGCAACATCGGCTGCCTGGTGAACGGGGCGGGCCTGGCCATGAGCACCATGGACCTCATCATGCTGCACGGCGGCAAGCCCGCCAACTTCCTCGACGTCGGCGGCGGGGCGGATGTGCGCCAGGTCACCGAGGCCTTTCGCATTCTCCTCGGCGACGCAGGCGTGCGGGCGGTGCTAGTCAATATTTTCGGCGGCATCATGCGCTGCACGACCATCGCCGAGGCCCTGATCGCGGCCTATCAAACGGTGGGCGTCCATGTGCCGCTGGTGGTGCGGCTGGAAGGTACGGAGGTGCAGGCCGGCCGCGAAATCCTGGCCAAGAGCGGCCTGAACATCATCACCGCAAGCGACCTCACGGATGCCGCCCGAAAAGTGGTCGCGGCCTGCGACGCGGCGGCCTCCGCGTGACATCGGCCCGGCTAAGGCAAAACAAGGCGATTCCGCGATGAGCATTCTGGTTGATCGAAACACCAAGGTGTTGTGCCAAGGCATCACGGGCAAGGCCGGGCGATTCCATACCCGCCAGTGCTTGGAGTACGGTACCCGAGTGGTGGGCGGGGTGACGCCGGGCAAGGGCGGAACCGAAGCCGAGGGCGTCCCCGTCTTCGATACCGTGGAAGAGGCCGTGCAGGCCACCGGCGCCGACGCCACCATGATCTTCGTGCCGCCGCCCTTCGCCGCGGAAGCCGTCTTGGAGGCCGTGGACGCCGGAATTCGCACCATCGTCGTCATCACCGAGGGCATCCCCGTCCTCGACATGGCCCGGGTCATGCCGACCGTCCGTGCCGCCGGCGCCCGCATGATCGGCCCGAATTGTCCCGGGGTCATCACCCCGGAGGCCTGCAAGATCGGCATCATGCCGGGATACATCCACCGCCGCGGCTCCATCGGCGTGATCAGCCGGTCGGGCACGCTGACCTACGAGGCGGTGTGGCAGCTCACGCAATTGGGGCTGGGACAGTCCACCTGCGTGGGCCTGGGCGGCGATCCCATCGTCGGCTCCAGCTTCGTGGATCTCTTGGAGCTGTTCGCCGCGGACCCGGAGACCGAGGGCGTGCTGCTGATCGGCGAGATCGGCGGCAATGCCGAGGAGCAGGCGGCGGAATACATCGCGCAGCGGTTTCCCAAACCGGTGGCCGCCTTCATCGCCGGCCGAACGGCTCCGCCGGGCAAGCGAATGGGCCACGCGGGGGCCGTCATCACGGGCGGAAAGGGTACCGCCGCCGACAAGATCAAGGTCTTGAACGAAGCGGGCGTGGTGGTCGCGGACAGCCCCGCCGACATGGGCGCCGCCATGCGGCGGGCCCTCGACGCCCGCCGTTGATTCCACGCGGCTGACGCTCGCGCGGGATGCGACGCGCTTATCACCTTGCAAAGCGGCAAGGTGCAAAGCGCCAAGGCGAGCCGCCGGCACCGGACCCGGTCGCGCCCGAAGCTCACTGACCCTCGATGGCCTGGGCCAGCTTCTCCAACGCCTCGCACTCGATCTGGCGGACGCGCTCCCGCGTCAGTCCCAGGACCTCGCCGATCTCCTTGAGCGTCCGCGGCTGGCGGTCCTCCAGGCCGAATCGCATCTTTAGCACGGCGGCCTCGCGGGGGTCCATGGTCCGCAGCCTCTCGCGAATATGGAACATGCTGTCGTGTTCCACCAGCGTCTCGTCGGGGGAGCGAGAACGCTCGTCCTCGATCGTCTCGCCCAAGGACCAGCCGCTGTCGCCTTGGTCGGTCTGCGGCGTGAGATTGTAAATGCGGATGGCTTTCTTGATGATCGAAAGCTTTTTGCGGGGAACGCCGAGAACGCGGGCGATTTCCTCCGCGGTCGGGGTGCGGCCCAGCTCTTCGGTAAGGCGCGCCGTCGCCCGGCGCCACTTGGAAAGCAGCTCCACCATGTACGCGGGGATGCGAACGGTCTTGGCGCAATTGATCAACGCCCGTTTGATCGACTGCTTGATCCAATAGCTGGCGTAGGTGGAGAACCGCGTTCCCATGGCGGGATCGAAGCCTTCGACGGCTCGCATCAGGCCTAGGTTGCCTTCCTCGATTAGATCTTGCAGACTGAGGCCCTTGCCGGTGTAACTCCGCGCGATGTTGACCACCAGGCGCAGATTGGCGCGGACCATGCGGTCCCGGGCGACGGGATCGCCGTTGCCGATGGCGACGGCCAGCTCTTGTTCCTCCTCGGGCGAGAGCAACGGCGTCTCGTTGATCTCACGGAGGTACGTTTCCAGCGGCGAATGGCCGGAGGGGTCGTCGTCGAAGGGTTTGCGTTTGCTTTTTCTCATGGGATATCAGCGTCGCTGCCTGCTCGGAGATTTTCCCTTGAAAGGGCTATCGACGCCGGGGGCCGCCGCGCTGGAGAGAAGCGGCCGGGTAACAAGATGGCGCGGATGCGCCCCGCGGAACGATTCTTCCGTCCCTGGCGATTGGCGCGATGAGGCCGGGGGGCCGGAGCGGGGCGGTGCCGCGCGCGAAAAGACGGCCCATCGGCCTGATATGCCGATGAGCCGTCGCGGTGCGCTGAGGCGATTCCGTGCTCGGCGGAATGCTTGGGGCCGAAAAGCTTGGTCAGCCCTCCTGGCCGAAGCCCTGGATCAAAGGACCGCTGCTGCCCAAGCCGCCTTTCAGCTCCTGCTGCGGCGGAGCGGGCGATTCGACCTTCTTGTCCTCGGCCGCCTGCTCCTCTTCCGCCCATTCGACGCGTTTGCGGGATAGTCCGATCTTGCGGGCATCATGATCCACCCGCAAGATCTTGACCTCGATCTCATCTCCCAGCTTGACCACCTGCTCGGGGTTGTCCACCTTGTGATCGGCCAATTCCGAAATGTGCAGCAGGCCCTCCAAGCCTTCCTCCAGGCCCACGAACACGCCGAAGTTGGTGATCTTGGTGACCGTCCCCTTAACGATTTGCCCCGGCTGGTACTTGCTGGGGATGTAGTTTTCCCAGGGGTCCTCGGCCATCTGCTTCAGGCCCAGGGCGATGCGGCGGCGCTGCTTGTCCACGGAGAGGACGCGGCATTCCACCTCTTGCCCCTTCTCCAGGACTTCGTTGGGATGCGTGATTTTCCGCGTCCAGGACATGTCGGTCACGTGCAGCAAGCCGTCGATCCCCTCCTCCAACTCGATGAACGCACCGTAATTGGTGAGGTTGCGAACCGTCCCCTTGACCACCGCACCGATGGGGTACCGTTCCTCGACGCGATCCCAGGGGTTTTCGGCGGTTTGCTTGATGCCGAGCGAGATTTCCTCCTTGTTTTTGTCGATCCCCAACACGACGACCTCGACCTCGTCGCCGAGCTGGACGACCTCGCTGGGGTGATTGATCCGCCGCGTCCACGACATCTCGCTGATGTGTACCAGCCCCTCGATGCCGTCTTCCAGCTTGACGAAGGCCCCGTAGTTCATCACGTTGACCACGGTTCCCTTGACCCGGCTGCCGACCGGATAGCGCAGCTCGATGTCCTCCCACGGACTGGGCGTCTTCTGCTTTAGGCCCAGGGCGATCTTCTCTTTTTCCCGATTGATGTCGAGGACCACGACCTCGAGTTCCTGGTCGATCGAGACCATCTCCGAGGGGTGGTTGATGCGTCCCCAGCTCATATCGGTGATGTGCAAGAGGCCGTCGATCCCGCCCAGATCCACGAAGACGCCGAAATCGGCGATATTCTTGACCACGCCCTTGCGGAGCTGGCCGACTTCCAATTCGGCGAGCAATTGGGCCTTTTTCTCGGCCCGTTCGCGCTCGATCAGCGCCCGGCGGCTGACGACGATGTTGCGCCGTGCTTCGTCGATCTTGAGCACCAGGCATTCGATGGTCTGGCCGATATATTCCCCGATGTCGGAGGGGCGGCGAATATCGACTTGGCTGGCGGGGAGGAAGACGTTGACGCCGATATCGACCAGCAATCCGCCTTTGATCTTGCGGGTCACCGTACCCTTGACGACGTCGCCTTCCTTCACGGTCTCCATCACCCGCATCCACGCGCGGATCTTCTCCGCCTTGCGCTTACTGAGGGTGATCATGCCGCGGTAGTCGTCGCCCAGCCCGAACTGGTCTTCCAGGTCCTCGACGAGCACGCTCACGGTGTCGCCGGGCTTGGGCGGCTCTTCGCCCTCCTCCCATTCGGAAAGCGGGACGATGCCTTCACTTTTGTAGCCGACGTCCACGACGACGAAGTCCCGCTCCACGCGGAGGATGCGCCCCTCCACGATCTGGTTGACGGAGACGTCTTCGTGCGAAAGGACCCATTCCTCGGGCGGGAGGCCGGCGGAGGCCTGCTGAAGTTCCATTTCCCACTCTTCCGGAGAGGGATCCAAACCGCGAATCAGATTTCGATTGACCATGAGGCGAAAAAACACTTACCAACGGAAACTCGGAAAGGCCGGCAACAACCGTGTGTACCGCGCTGCTGCCCGAATCGCTCGGCGGCGAAAGGAACGCCGCGCGGGACGGACATGCGCCGTCCGCCGCGCGTCCGCTCGCCGTAAACGTATTTTCCCGGCATCCGAGATGCTCGGGGGCGATACGCTTCGGGACAGAACCGCGGGAGAAATCCCTTCGTAAGGAAGGTCGCAGTCATGCCGCTGGAGCACGAAGAGAGAAGACCCCGCCTGGAGAGCGGCCGGGGACCGGGCAGCCGTGGAAGGCGGCGAGGCGGTCCGGCGAAACACCGATTCCCAGGGCCGTGGGTTCCCTCCAAGTGCGCCGCCTCCGACGAGTCGTCCCCCACCCGCGTAGGGGATACCGCGACCGCCGAGAGAGAACCGTAGTATACCGCGCTTTGTGACTGGCCACAATCGCGGGCAAAACTCGATTTTATCGGGAAGGGCAAGCCCGGCGGATGGATCCACACCACCTTCGACGGGTACCCCGATACAACCGACGCGGGCGGCCCGTTACACTACTTCTATACGGCCCTCTATACGGCCGGGGAGGGTGCGCCGCAAAACACCACTTCGCAGTGCGGTGGAACTCCGCATCAGGCTTTGGTCTTCGGACTTATCAACGCGGCGACATCAGCAAGTATTCGTTGAACATAGGGAGAAATCGCGATGGCAGTGACCGCCGAACAAATGCAGTCGTGGTTGAATCGCTTGATCGGCCCCGAGAAGCAGAACCTGGGTCTGGAAACGTACCTCAAGCGGATTCCCAGGGTTAAGGACCTGACCGATGTGCCGAGCGGCACGGTCGTCCTGGTTCGCGGCGACTTGGACGCCAAGCCGGGGGCCAAGGTCGGCGAGGGCGACATCCGGTTGCGATCCATGAAAGATACGCTGCAAATCGGTCGCGATCGCGGCTGGATCCAGGTCATCTTCGGCCACATCGGGCGCGATCCCCAGCTCAGCCTGGAAAAGGTCGGAAAACGCATCAGCGAGATCATGGGTTGCCCGGTTCAACTCATCTCTGAATGGTTCGACCCCGAGACGGACGGCATTCGCCCGGAGGTCACGGCCGCGCTGGCCGAAGCCAAGCCGGGCGATTTGATCCTTTTGGAGAATACCCGCAAGTACGACATGGAGCGGATTCTGTGGAAGGCCAAGGCGACCGACATCCCCAAGCTGGCCGATCGCTTGGCCAAGATCGCCGGCCAATTCGCCTCCAAGATCGGGAAGGTTTACGTGCACGAGGCCTTTTCGGCGGGCAGCTTGGATACCTCCTCGGTCGTCGTCCCCGCCGCGATGGACAAGGTCGCCTTGGGCGAGTATTCCTACGGCGAATTCTCCGGTCCGTTGACGACCTGCCTCAACGCTCAGCTCGTCATTTCCAGCGGTTTGAAGATCGACAAGCTGGACGATTTGGAAGCGATGATCAGCCGCGGCAAGATTCGCTGGGTGTTCACGGCCGGTTCGCTGGCGGTGGGCCTGATCAAGGCGGCGGCCCGGTTGGAGGGCAAGGATGTCTGCATCGGCGTGGCCGAGGACCCCGCCCATTCCGATAAGCCTTATTACATCCCGCCGGACCGCATCGACCAGGCGCAACGGATTCTCTCCGAAGGCCGGGGCAAGGGAATCCAATTCGTCATGCCGATCGATTTCGTGCTTCAAGACGGCCGCGTTTCCACGACGATCGGGCCGGGCGAACAGCAATTGGACGTCGGCCCGGCCACCTCGGAGTTGTTCGAGCGGAAGATCGGCGAATTCATCGAGTGGACGAAAGGGCTCAAGGAGCCGGCGGTGGCCTTCCACAACGGCGTCTTCGGCAAGTTCGAGGAGCCGCAATTCGAAGAGGGTACCCGCCGTTTCGTCAAACAGTTGAAACGCCTCAAGGATGCCGGGGTCCAGGTGTTCGTGGGCGGCGGTGAAGGCGGCAAGGCCCTGGAGAAGTACGGCGATCCGGCTTGGGGAATCTACAACTTCACGGCCGGCGGGACCGTCCTCAACGCCCTGGGCAGCGAGCCCGTCCCGTTTCTGGCGGCCCTGGAAATGGCGGTCAAGTGACCGTTTCGCGAGGTCGGGCAAGGCCCCCGCGAAGGACCGAAAACTCGGTTCACACGGTACGCGGGCGACGGCATGAATCCGCCCGGCCGCGATGTTAACGTGTAGTTAATTTCGTCTCGCGAAGACCGGTTCCCTGGGTTGTTCCGGGGACCGGTCTTTTGTCTTGTCGCCGATTCCCCTTCCTCAACTTCGGTCTGTCGCGTTCCGACGCCCCCCGGGCGTATGAGCGCAATCGCTACAAACCGAACGTTTCAGTGCGGTCCTCTCACTCGGGCCGTCGGTCGGCTCCCGCGTTTCCTACCGCCTGCGCACCGAACGCAAGCTATGGTTGCTAGGAAATATCTCTCCCGGGAGAGAAAACGGGGTGCGAATCGCATGCAGCCGCGGCCGAGCGGAGCCTTCCATCAACCCACACTTGGAGGGAGGCAATCGGTCGCGTGCCCCGATTCGCACGGCACACGGACGCTCTGCGTCGCGTAACCCTCGGGGCCCGGCGCCTCGGCTTGAAAAACGGTAAGACAGGAACGGAGATTCCATGAGTGTTGTCACGCAGACTTCAGCGATAGCCGGAGAGCCGGCTGTGCGGGCGGCGCGGAAGGTGCACGAAATCTCCACCTTGCCTCAGGTCGCGCTCAACATCATCCGGGTGGCCGACGACCCGAACTCCAGTGCCGCCGACCTCAAGTCCGTCATGGAGGCGGACGCAGCGCTCAGTGCCAGGGTCATTCGCTGCGTCAACTCGTCGGCCTACGGTTTGCGATCCAAGATCACCAACTTGCAGCAGGCCATCGCCTACCTGGGACTGAAACAGATTCGCAATTTGGCAGTCACCGCCACGGTCTCCGATCTGTTTAAGGCGGGCGACGGCGTGGGGCCGTATCGCCGCATCGATTTGTGGCGGCACTTGGTGGGCGTGGGGCTGTGCGCCCGAATGCTGGCCATGCGACTCCGCATCACCAATTTCGAAGACGTGTTCCTGGCCGGTCTGCTGCACGATATCGGCATCATCCTGATCGATCAGCATTTTCACGCGCAGTTCGTGCAGATCATCGAGTCCTTGCAGGAATCGGCGACGCTGTACGACACGGAAACGAGCGTCTTGGGCTTTAACCACGTGGAATTCGGGGCGGCGCTGGCCGAGCAATGGTCCTTCCCGGATTCGGCGGCGGCGGCGATCCGTTATCACCATCAATCGGCGGCCTATCGCGGCGAACACATCGCGCTGGTCCGCTGCGTGGAGGTGGCCAATTTGCTCTGCACCCTCAAGGGCATGTCCTCGGTCGGCATGAATCTGCTACGGTTCCACCCGCAGACCGTGACCGCCCTGGGATTGACGGCCACGGACCTGAAGGTCTTGGCCGCGGACTTGGACGACGAAATGTCCGCGCAGTCGGGGCTGTTTCAGATATGAGATTTCTGCGCACGCCCGTCCTAACGAGTGCGGCAGCCTTTCTCGCCGGGCGGGAGAGCGGGGGCCGGAAAACGGGGCGATGGAAAACCAAAGGCGGTGATTTCGCGGTGCGACCGCCGCTCGCGAAGTCCCGCCCCATTGCATGAGGCCACGGAATATGGAACTCCGCGCAACCAGCCTGGAGGATTTGGTCAGGGCCGTCGAAGTCCCGGGGCTCACGGTCGGTCGCAACGCCGGTGCGGACCGGCTGATCGAACAAGGGAGCAACACCGTTTGGTTGGTCGTGGATGAACCCTCCGGCGAGCGTGTGAGCGGGCCCGGCTGGTCCGATCACTTCACGCCCCGGCAGACGGAGACTTTGGTCGAACAGGCGACGAGCCGGCTGCGCGAGCGCCGCGCTTGGGCCTCGCGCGTGCCGGGCTTGAAATCGACCATGGAAGTGCTGGCCGCCCAACTGGAGGTCGGCAGGTCGGTGATCGTGTCGGCCGCCCGGCCCGCCTCGCCCGAGCAACCGTTGCCGGCGGACGACACCGCCATCTTGCTGCAACTGACCGCGGCCATGGCCGGTTGCCTGCTGCACTCCGAAAACCTCTTCCAGGAATTGCGAACGCGCGTGGATCACCAGGCGGCCGAGCAGGACATGCTCCGTCTCGCCCGGGGCGAAGTCTTCATCGGCACCGTGACCGAACGCGAAGAACGCATTCGGCAGCAGCGCGAACGCGAGCTGTGGGAAAAACTGTGCCGCGAAGCTGAATCCGCCAACCGCGCCAAGACCGAATTCCTCTCCAATATCAGCCACGAATTGCGAACGCCGCTGACGGCCATCCTGGGTTACGCCGACATGCTGGCCGAGGAGGCCGACCCGCACGCACGCTCCCAACACCTGGAGGTCATTCGCCGCCAAGGCCGCCATCTGCTCGCGCTGGTCAACGATCTGCTGGAATTATCGGTTCTCGATCGTGGGGATTTGGCTTTGGAAAGGCTGGAATGCCGTCCCTGGCAGGTCGCGGAAGAGGTTTTGGAATGGGTGAAGCCGCAAGCCGATGCGAAAGGGCTGGCGGTCCGCGCGGAATACGCCTTTCCCATGCCCTCGCTGATCAGCACCGACCCGCGACGCCTGCGGCAAATCCTGCTGCACTTGCTCAGCAATGCCGTCAAATTCACGGAACGCGGCGAGGTCGTGTTGAGCGTCCGCTGGGTGAAAGTCGCCGGCGGCCGTTCGCAAATGCAGTTCTCCGTCCGCGACACCGGTCCGGGCATCGACCCGGAAACGTTGGCCCGGTTGTTCGAGCCGTTCCATCAATCGGACGCCACCTCCACGCGGCGGCACGGAGGGTTGGGGCTGGGGCTGGCCATCGCCCAGCGTCTGGTTCAGGCTTTGGGCGGAACGCTGGAGGCCGTCGGCCGCCCGGGCGAGGGCAGCACCTTCACGGTCTCCCTGGATGCCGAACTCGTGCCCGGCGCGGACCTGGCGTATGGCTTGCCGCGGGAGACGACCTTGCCTGCCGAAGCGGCCGCCGTCGAAATGAACGAACCCGCGTCGCACGCCCCCCGCAGCCGCATCCTGCTGGTTGAGGATTCGCCCGAAAACCGCCGATTGATGGGACGCCTGTTGCAACTGGCGGGCTGGGAACCGGAAACGGCCGAGAACGGCCTCGAAGGGTGGCAGGCGGCGCTGCGATCGCTCAACGAAGGCCGTCCCTTCGACCTCATCTTGATGGACATGCAGATGCCCGTCATGGACGGCTACGAGGCTTGCACCCGGCTCCGCCAGGCCGGCTGGCGCGGGCCGATCATCGCCGTCACCGCACACGCCATGCCGGACGATCGCGAAAAGTGCCTCAAGGCGGGCTGCGACGACTACCTCACCAAGCCGATTCGCCGCGACGTGCTGATCGAAACCGTGCGACAGTACCTGAGTCCGCACCACGCCGTTACGGCTCTAGGCTCCCAACGTTGACGCGGTGCTTCCGCCGCCGGCTGACGCCGGCCTCTCACACAAGCTCTCCACAAAAGCACCACCCACGTATGCCGGCGTCTCGACCAAGTGTCGCTCCATAGCGTCGCCGGCTTGCACCGGCGGTCCGGCATGATACCGATACCACGGGGCGGCGTGCACCATGCGTCCGTGCGCGCCTCGGGGCGAGACCTCGCACTCGTCAAAGGGCACCGTTCAGACCGGCCGGGATCGGGCCTTCTCGCGTCAGCGTCAGACCGTCCGAAGCGCGGATCGTGATCTTGTAGCGCGTCCCCGACTCCATCGCGAGGTACACGGCCTGACCGTGCGCCGCGCGGATGCCGGCGGCCTTGGCCTTTTCCTCATCCCGGGCATAGTCCCAGAATTGCCGCCACAACTCCCGCTCGAAGTCCGTCATCGCATTGCCCGAACGATACACCTCGGGCTGCCGACCCTCTTCGTCCAACGAGACGCCCTCAGCCGGGCTTTGGCGGTCTCCGAAGATTCGCTGGAACAGACACAGCGAGGCCGCCCGCAGCGGATCCGATTCTTCCACCAATCGATCCTCGAACTTGACCACCAGCGCGTCGACGTAGACCTTGTCGCCCGTCACCTCCAGCAAGCGGGGCTCGCCCACGGGCCGTCCCTGGGGATCGATCTCCACGAAGCGGAGTTTCGCCCGGGGCGGATTCTGATCGTCGCCCGGCTGAAGCTGCAAGCAGTCCAGGTAAGCCACGCGGCGATCAACCTTGAGTAGCCGCACCGCCGTTTGGAGCCGTTCGATCTGCTTTTGCTTTTCGGCGACTTCGGTCCGCAGGTCCGCCACCTGCTCGGTCAAGACGTTCACCTGTTGCCGGCGCTCCTCCAGTTCGGAAGCGGTTTGGGCCAGCTTTTCCTTGGTTTCGTCCAGCTCCGCCTTCATGGCCTGCTGTGCCCGTTCCCTGGCGAAATACTCCGTGTAGCCGAAATAGGCGACGGCGGCCAAGAGGCCGACGAACGCCAAACCCGCCAGCGTACGGAGCAACGAATTGATCGCCATGAGGAATTTCATCTCGGCATCCTCGAATTCTTGGAGGGCCTGCACGACCCGCTCGCCCCGACTTCCCGGCGCGGCGCCTCGCGCGGCATGTGACGGGCGAGCCGCCGGCCTCCGCGTGGACCGACGGAGCGGCCGTAATCGCGACCGGCCCGTTCCACTCGGATATCGTTCCGTGTTTCATCAAAAGCTTAGCACTCTCCGGACGACGCAGCGGAAGGCGGAAGCCGGCTTTCCAAGCCGTCTGCAAAGTCCTTCCGTCGCGCGCAATCCGCACAGCCCGCCGCTCTGCCGCAGCCTGTTCCATAATTGGGTTGTACTGCATCGGGCGGGGGAGGTAAACTGAAAGCAGATCTGAGAGTCCATTCGTTTTCATCCCCAATCTCTTTCCACCCGCGGTTACGGAACAGAGTTTTCGGCGTGCGGCTTCGGGACGCACCGGCCGCCGAGGAGACGCTTCTCGGCAGGCTGAGGTTCAGCGCGTCGGTGCCCGCGCCTCGGGCAAGCGTGCCCAGGAGAGGTCGGATGACGCGGCCGTTCGACGCCTACCATGTCTGGCTGGGAATCCCGCCCGGTGAACAACCGCCCGACCACTACCGCTTGCTGGGGATTCCGCTCTTTGAACATGACCCGGACGTGATCGAGCAGGCCGCCGAACGCCAAACGGCGTTCTTGCGGCAGATGGAGGCGGGGCCGCACGGCGAAACGGTCCGCCGAATCCTGCGCGAGGTCGCGCAAGCACGGGCGACGCTGTTGAATCCCGCGACGCGGGCGACCTACGACGAAGTGCTGCGTCACCTCAAGGCCGGCCAAGCCTCAACCCCCGCCCCGACTTCCCCGGGCACGCCGCGAAGCATGCCCTCTCCGCTCGAAGGCCGTGCGGACGGCGCGGGCGTCGAGCGATGGAGCTTGACGCCGACGGTCGGCGAGACGCGATCCTCGACCAAAACCGTCTCATGGCTCACCCTGCCGTGGCGGACGGTCCTCTATTTCTGGAACCACCCCGGCGCGGCGGCCGGCGTCGCCACGTTGATCTTGATTGCGGCGGGAGCGTACCTGGTCTTGGACTCCCTACCGCAGCGGCCGGCCCAATTGGGAGATGCCTCGCGGGACGAGCGCCCTGCCGCCGACGATTTTGCCCGGCAGGATGTGCCGGTACCCAGCGCGGGCGTCATCCCCAGTTGGTCCGAGCCGAGCGAGTCGGGCGCGGGCAACATGCCGGTCGATCCGCGGGGGACCGCAAACCCGCCGAGTGCCGCAGGGACACCGGCGACCGGCTCACCTTCGTCCGCCCCGCCTTCGCCAGCCGCTGCTCCCCCCGCGAGCCTTCCGGGCGCACCGGGGGGGACGCCTCCTCTGACAAGCCCCGGCGTCAGTCCCAGCCCGGATGCCGCTCCCCAGGCCGCCGCAGAGTTGCTCCCCGGTATGTTGGGACGGATCAGCGTGGGGGGCGAAGACTTGGGCGTCGTGCTGCGGTATACGCCGGGAGATGTCTTCGGCCAAGCTGAGATCGACCGACTCCTCGCCCGTTACGGTCTGGAAAAGGCCGAGCTGGAAGTTCGCCTCGAAGGCATCCTCCGCATCGGTGGAAAAGATCTTCCCGCGTTCGTCGGGGTGCAACTGGCCGCCACGTCCCCGCTTTTCGCCACCGGCGGCATGCAACTCTCGTTCGACGGCAGTCCGTTGCCACTTCGCATTTTCCGCGACGGAGAGCCGCCTAGTGCCGTGTTGGGTGTAAAGCCGGGAGATCACCGCATCGTTTGGACGCTGAAAGGCTCCGATCTGGGTGCGGAAAACCGTCTTACTTGCCTGCCGAACTCCGGCAGGGCCCAGCCGGAGATCGCGGTCGGCTATGATGCGGAACTGCTGCGGGTCTGCAACAGCCTACCGACTTTGGGCCGGCACGGTCTAAACGGTGAACTGACCGAGCTTTCGCCCGAGGAGTTGGCGGGAGCGGCCGGTCCTGAACCGCCGCCCTCGCAAGCACCGGTAGTCGCTGCGGACGCCCGCCGTCCGGTCCCCACCTACGCCGATCAAGCCCAGGCCCAAAACGTTTTCCAGCAAAGGTATCGCAAGGAGTTGGCGGACGCCCAACGTCCGGAAACGCGGTCCCTGCTGGCCCGAACCCTCATGAATGAGGCCGATCAAGAGGGCGACGCCTCGCTCCGCTACGTCTTGCGGACGGAGGCGCGGAACCTGGCCGTCAGCGCCGGGAACCCCTTCCTGGCGGTTCAAATCGGCGAGAGCATCGCGGCCGAGTTCCAACGCGATGTCTGGGATGTCCACGTCGAGACGCTGGGAGAGGTCCGCAAGAGCAAGCTCGCGATCGCGAGGGAACCGGCCTTGACGGTGCTGCAAAGCCTGGTGCGATCGGCGATTCGCGAGGACCGCTACGAGGCCGCCCGAGCGCTGGCCGAGATCGGGGAGGGCATGGCGCAAGAGGCGCGGGATCCGGTCCTCCGCGACGCCTTCAAACAGGCGAGCGAGCGAGCTCAAGCGCTGGCCGCGGCCTATCGGGCGATCCAAGATGCGCTGGCCGCGGTGCAAAGCAACGGCGACGATCCGGCCGCCAACGAGACCGTCGGGCGGTTCTACGCCCTGGTCAAGCAGGATTGGAAGACGGGCCTGCCCTATCTGGCCAAGGCCGAACACGCCGTCTTGCGCTCCGCCGCGCGGAACGACCTGGCGACGCCGACCTCCCCCACGGCGCAACTGCGCGTGGCCGATGATTGGTGGGCCTTTGCCGTGTCGCTGGAGGAGGCTGACAAGGCGGCCGTCCGCCGCCGGGCCGGCTACTGGTATCTCAAAACTGAGAGGTTTCATTCCGGAGACCAACTGGCGCGCGTACGCCAACGTTTGGCGGAAAGCGGACGCATGGTCAATCTGATTGCCGCCGCGACCGCGCGGAAAGCCGCGTTTTTTGGAACGTGGCAAGCGGCTAAGGGGGTGCTCGTCTCCTCCCCCGAGCCTCTCCCCTGGATCGCCTTTCAGGTCTTGCCCGCGGAGGAATACGACATCGTCCTGGAACTTCAACCGCTGCCGCGGCCGGCGCCGCCGCGGCTTCGGGGGCAGTCGAACCCGCCGCCGGCGGCCGGGCAAGGGGCGTTCATGATCGGGCTGCCGCTCGGCCGTTCCTCCGCCGTGGCCGTCCTGGATTGGTTCCAAGCCACCACCAATACGACCTACGCCTTCCTGGCCAACTACGACGGCAAAGGCCCGGACCCCGCCAACCCCACCCTCCAACCCGTCCAGGTATTTCGCGCGTCTCGCCCCAACTCCGTCGTCTGCCAAGTGCGGCCGGAGGCGATCACGGTCGCGGCCAACGGCGTGCCCGTCATCGAATACCGGGGCGATTTGTCTCGCCTCTCGCTGCCGCGGGAATTCGGCATCGGCAGCCCGCGACGCATCTTTTTCGCCACCGTCCTCACGCCGTTCCAGGTGACGCAGGCCGAACTCCGGGACGTGAGCGAATGAACGGCGGCAGCTCTTCGTCCCGCGCGACGCAAGAATGGCCGGCAGAGGAGGGCGATCGGGCCGCCTTCGACGTGTTGGCCCTCGGCAGCCTGGCCGTCGATGACGTGCTCTATCTGGAACATTTCCCCGAGCCGGACGATAAGATCACCGTGACTCGCCGGGTGCGGCGATGCGGGGGCCTGGCGGGGACGGCCCTTTTGGCGGCCGCGCGCTTCGGCGCCCGCTGCGCCTACGCCGGGTGGTTCGGCGACGACGAGCTGTGCCGTTTCATCGGCGAACGTCTGAGGGCGGAGGGCATCGACTTGCGCTACGCCACGGCCTGGCCGGGCGGCGGCGTGGTCCATTCCACCGTGCTGGTCGATCTCGTCCGGCATTCCCGAACCGTGCTGGCGTATCGCACGGGAGATCCGGGGCCGGCCGACGACGCGCCTCCGCTCGCCGTCATCCGGAGGAGCAAGGTGCTGTTGATCGACCATCACGGACTGCCCGGCACGCTCCGCGCGGTGCGAGCCGCCGCGGAAGCCGGCGTACCCGTCATAGCCGATTTCGAGCGCGATTCCGGGCCGCTGCTGGCCGAGATCCTCCCCCTGGTCGATCATCTGGTGGTGGGCTTGCGGTTCGCCCGACGCTGGTTTCGGGACCCCGGCCTCGATTCCGCCGAAGCCGTTCGGCGTTTCTGGAATGAACGGCGGCAAGCCGTCGTCGTCACCCACGGCGAGCACGGCTGCGATTATCGGGGCGGCGAGGACGAAGCGGTACGGCATCAACCGGCCTTTCCCACGACGGTGCGCGATACCACCGGCTGCGGCGACGTTTTTCACGGGGTCTATGCAGCGCTCTTGGCGAGGGGGACCGCGCTCGCGGAACGGATCCGACTCGCGGCCGCGGCGGCCGCCCTGCGGGCCGCGGGCGAGGTCGAGCACCCCGACGGCATTCCCGACGAGCGGGCCGTCACAGAATTCGCGGCCATGCGGTAAGCCGGTCGCCGATCCCGCACGGTCCGGGCCGCTTCGGCTTATCGACACGGCATATCGGCCTATTTATACTGGGAGCGAACGTCCTGCCTGGAAGTGTCACAACTTGGGAGAGCGACCATGCCTCAGCCTTGTTCCGGTCTTCAGGGGAATCGCGCCGCACGTCTCCGACGATTCGTGATCGCGGCAGCGGTCGCGGTACTTTGGACGGTGACCGATCGGCCGGACGGCGCCGCGCCGGCAGGCCTCTGTTCGGCCCAGGAGTTTCTCGGCCCGACCGAGATCGTCCCCTCTCCCGACGGCGGCACGCTGTACGTTCTGTGCCGCGACGCGGCCAAGATCGCCGTGGTGGACCGCGCCCAAGGCACGGTGGCCCGCTGGATTCCGGTACCGGCGGAGCCCTCGGGGCTGATTATCAACCGCGACGGAAGCAAGCTCTTCGTGACGGCGGGAATCACCGACGGCGTGGCGGTCATCCTCGATGCCGCCTCCGGCAACCGCACGGCCGAAATCGCGCTGGGGCATTTCCCCTGCGGTCCCAGCCTGTCGCCGGATGAAACCAAGCTGTACGTCTGCAATCGTTTCCTCAACCGCGTGGCGGTCGTGGACCTCGCCTCGGGGAGGATCACCGGGACCGCGGCCGTCATCCGCGAGCCGATCGCCACGGCCGTCACGCCGGACGGCAAGACGGTCTTCGTCGCCAACTATCTGCCGCTGGATCGGGCCGATGAATTCGACGTCGCGGCGGAAATCTCGTGGTTCGACGCCGAGACGCTGGAGGGCGGCCGCATTCGCTTGAACAACGGCACCACGGACCTGCACGATCTGAAGATCACGCCGGACGGCAAACACTTGGCGGCGGTCCACATCCTGGCCCGCTATCAGATGCCGACCACCCAATTGGAACGCGGTTGGATGAACACCAACGCCCTGTCCATCGTGGACGTGGAGAATCGCGCCTTGGTCAATACGGTGCTGCTGGACGACATCGACCTGGGGGCGGCCCTGCCGTGGCGGGTGGTTTTGCCGGGCGACGGCCGCGTGTACGTCTCCCACGCCTCCAGCGATGAAGTCACCATGGTGGAATGGCAGCCGCTTTTGGACAAGCTGGCGGGGCTGCCCAAGGAACCGCCCGCCGGCGTCAGTTACGACGGCTCGCAGACCTCGTTGACCGCCGGCGACGTGCCCAACGACCTCTCCTTTCTGGTCGGCATCAAGCAGCGCTTTCCGATCTACGGCACCGGTCCCTACGACTACCTGGAGCGGCCCATCGACGACGTTCCCAAGGGACCGCGGGGATTGTGCGTGGTGGACGGCAAGATCTACACGGCGGTCTATTTCGGCAACATGCTGGCGGTGATCGATCCGGCGGCCTCGAAGTACCGCCGCATCGCGTATCTCCACCTGGGCCCCAAGCCCGAACTGACCTTGGAGCGCCGCGGGGAAATGTTCTTCTACGACGCCGCGCTGTGCTTCCAGCACTGGCAAAGCTGTGCCTCCTGTCATCCCGATGGGCGCGTGGACGGATTGAATTGGGACCTGTTGAACGACGGCATCGGCACGCCGAAGAACAACAAGAGCATGCTGTTCGCCCATCAAACGCCGCCGTCGATGTGGGAAGGCGTCCGTCCCGACGCCGAGGCGGCCGTGCGATCCGGCATCCGGCACATCCAGTTCGCGGTCCGGCCCGACGAGGACGCCGCGGCCATCGACGCCTATCTCAAGTCGCTCCGACCGATCCCCAGTCCCTATTTGGTGAACGGGAAATTGAGCGAGGCGGCGGAGCGGGGACGCGAGCTGTTTTTCTCTTCCCGGCTGAATTGCGCTCACTGCCACCCCGAGCCGCTGTACACCGATCTCCGCAAGCACGACGTGAATTCCAAGGGCAAATTCGACCGCGTCTCGGAGTTCGACACGCCGTCGCTGATCGAGGTCTGGCGGACCGCGCCCTACATGCACGACGGCCACTATCTGACGCTGGAAGAGGTCTTTCGCGAAGGTCGGCACGGCGACGTGGCGGGCGAAGTCGATAAGTTGACCGACCAGGAACTGCACGATCTGTGCGAATTCCTCCGCTCGCTGTAAGTCGGATGCGCACTCGGCCGAGCCGTCCGGCCCGCAGAGACGCGCAGAGACGCAGGGAGGGAATCCGCCATCGATGAGCGAGTTTGTGCAAGAGCGGCATCGCGCGGCATTTCCGCTGGAGCGCCCGCGGGAATTGATCCTCGCCTGCCCGCCCATGAAGAGCAACGTCAACCTGTCGCGCATCGTTCGGACGGCGGGTTGTTGCGGGTTGCGGCGGCTGATCTGCTGCGGCAACGCCCGGATCCTGCCCGAGATCGCCCGCGATACCGGCCCCGAGTTGGCGATCGAGTTCCATCGCACGCTCCCGCCGGTGCTCAAGCGGTTCAAGGCGGAAGGTTATCCGTTGATCGGATTGGAGCAGACGTCCGATTCGCGGTGCATCTATGAGTTCCCTTTTCCGCGGCGGTGCGTTCTGGTGATCGGGCACGAACGCCTCGGCATCGAAGAAGAGATTCTGCGATTGCTCGACGCGGTAGTGGAGATTCCCGTCTACGGGCTGCCGCACGCGCACAACGTAGCCACGGCGACGGCCATGGCCTTGTATGAATATTGCCGGCAATACCCCGCGGGGTGAGGCTCGCCGGCGGCTCCGATGTGCGATCAAAAAAACACCGCCGACATACGCCGGCGGCTCATGCTTGTATCACGAAACTGTGCTGAGAGGCCGCATCACCGAATTCGCCGGCGGGGCGGGCAGCGGATGCAGGTTGAAGACGCGATCCGCCATGCGTCCGTGTGAGCAGCGCCGTGCGCAACGCCTGAGCGAGAGCCGCGGGCGGTAGCCCGAGACGGACGATCGCATCGCATGCGCCGGTGTCCGCCCTCACCAGGGGCCGCGGACGTAGTTGTAGCCGAATTGGTCGGTGTCGCTGGGCCAAGACGGCGCACCGCGGAAGATGGGGCGTCCGCCTTGGGCCGGGCCGGGCCAATTGCGGCTGAACTGGTGGTCGATGGTATTGACCCGCGTATTGCCCACTCCCCAGCCCCAGTGCGTTTGGAACTCGGCGGTGGGCGGCACTACGACCGCGATCGGCGCTCCCCACGCGGCGTTGGCGTAGCCCATATGCCACGGGGCACCGGCGGCGCGGCGCTGTGCCCGGGCGCCGAAGAACGTGTTCTCTCCTGCCCAAGCCGCCGTCGCGCTCAGGCTCAAGACGACCATCGCCAACAACGTGATACCGGCTTTTGCTTTCATTCCGACGATCCTTTTGCTTCCAGCGGGATTCCTTGTGCCGTCTTCGCGGAGCGTCTTCGCTCCGCCGCTCCGCGCGGTTTTGCAACAGCGGCCGATCTTCCGCGTCCCATCGCGACCGAACCGCGATTAGGAAAACGATCGATCGGGCGATCGCATCAGTACCAACCCACGACGGTCCGCGTCCAACCGCCCTGCGGGTTCTGCCGCCAATACACCTTCATGTGCTTGTGCAAGAACTCGTGCGGGTAAAGCGGCTGGTACGTCACCCAGGTATGACCGACGTACGGCGGCGAGGGGACCGGCGCAACGTACAAGGGGGCCGAAAGATTGCCCGGCGCCATGGGCGCCCAATAGCTGGGGAACAAATCGCCTACGCGGTGATTGTCCGCGGCGGCGGCGCGAATGCCGCCGGGCGGGCAGTTCGGGCAAGGGGCTTGCGCCGCGGCGAGACCCGTCCAGCCCGCTGTGACCAGCAGAAGGGCCGACACGCCGACCGCAATCCGAACATGTGACAGCCGCATCGATCGAATCCTTTCTTGAAATCCCTGAGTCTCCTACGTTGTGCCGCAGCGCGAACCGGGCATCTCTCCACGCGACGTCCGCCTCCCCGGGCAAGACCCCGGAACGGAAGCGGGCGGGACGGACCTCCCTGCCGCCTCGCCGCGAATCGAGGTGATGCGGGGCAATCGCTCGATCGGCGTGGAGCTTTCCATTTTGTTGATTCGGCTGGAATCGGCGGCGCGGGTGAATCTTTGTGAACGGGAAAACCCGCGTTTCATCGAGAAAAAAGGCCCATTTCCGCGGAAAGGCGGGCAGCGGCTCCGGACACTCACCCCAGCCCGCAAAGTTTATCGGCGGTCTTCGAGAGGTGGGCGTCGCGGCGCGACTTCGGGGGGCTCCCGCGCGGGTGACATTTCCCGTTTCGCTCAAGCAATTCGCCCTTGCTCCGGGGAGCGGCATTCGGTACGCTTCCGCCCTCTGGTGGTGGTCGCGAATCGCGGCCCCGATGGGATGATTCGCCCGCCCGCGACGGCGGCACGCGCCGGAGTCGGGGTGCGGGGCGCGGTTTCGGCCGGATGGTCCGTCTTGGTACGAACCCCCGGGGAGCATGGCGGTGGCCGGATATGATCTGAGATCGAGCCGAAATGCCCGCGGCGCGGCGGTCGGCCGAGCCGTTTGCGTCTGGGCCGTTTGCGCTGCGATCGCCGCGTGCCTGTCCGGTTGCGCCGGGATCAGTGCGTCCTCGCTCAACGCCCAGGGGGTGCGGCTCTACCAGCAGTCCCGTTATCAAGAGGCCCTGCAACAGTTCGGCCAAGCCCTGATTTACGATCCCAATGACGCCGATGCGTACTACAACATCGCGGCGGTCTATCACCGCATGGGCGAGATTTATCACCGCCCGGAAGAATTCCCCAAGGCCGAACAATACTACCGCTTGTGCCTGAGCAAGTCGCCGGACCATACGGCGGGCCATCGCGGGTTGGCCGTGCTTTTGGTCCGTGAGGGGAGATCGGGCGAGGCCTTCCAACTGCTGCAAGACTGGATGCTGCGGCGACCCGACCTCGCCGAGCCGCGCATCGAATTGGCGCGTTTGTACGAGGAATCGGGCGACCTGGCCTCGGCCCGGCGCTACCTTACCGAGGCCCTGGCGGTCGAACCGCGCAACGTCCGCGCCATGAACGCCCTGGGCCACCTCCGTGAACTCTCGGGCGAACGGGAGCTGGCGCTGATCAGCTATCAACAGTCGCTGCAATTCAATCCGCGCCAACCGGAGCTGGCGGCGCGGGCGGCGACCCTGGAATCGCAAGTCCGCCTGGCGCAAACCTCGCCGCCACGCGGAAGGCTCCCCGCCGCCGACGCCGATCGTTCCCTCCTCCGCTGATCGGGCTGCCGTCAAAAGCGGACCTCATGCCGCTCGGCGACGTGCGTCGAGCCGCAATGGGGCCGCCCCGGTTCGCCGCATTTGACTCGTGCCCCCTATGACCTAGAGTTTGGATGAGGGACTCTCTCTCAAACAGCCGGAGAGGGTTCCGCAATCGGCGTCGTGCGCGCAACGCGCGGCTAATCCCAACGACGCCCCAAGGCTGAGAAAAGGTTTTGATGCTGTTGGAACGGCGTCCCGGCGGACGCGCTCCGGCCGGGTCGCGGAAGCGTTGCACTTTCAACGATATTCGCTCCGATTGTTTTCCGACGTCGCGGGCGGACCGCCCGAGACGATGTTGCGAGGCGAGACGCGATCGCCGCTTGCCGTGATCGGCTGACGCCGCGGCGGACGGCGGGCGAGGGCGTCCTTCCTCGCCGAACAGGAATTCGCACCATGTCTTTGTCAGCGTTCCCCGCAGGCTTTCTGGTATTGGCACGCAAACTCACCCTTGAAGAAGACGCCGCCACGACGGTCGAGTACGCCGTCATGTTAGGCTTGATCCTGCTCACGGCCTTGGGTGCAATCGGGACCTTTGGCAGCGAAACGGGCGGCCTGTGGTCCGGGATCTTGGGCCGGCTGCAAGCGGTGGGCTTCATGCCGTAGCACCCGCTCCCCTTTTCACGGCGAATCGCCAACGTTTTTTAAGGCGAATTGCGTGCCTTCGTCCCGCGACGGGCCGGGGCGAGGATGCCGTCGTTAGGCGTTCTGCGGGCGACTCCCCCCGCTGGGAAGCATCCGCATCAATTCGTCGTGCCGCCTTCTTGACAGGCCCTGAGACCAGGCCTATCATACTTTACGAAAACAGGGCAAGCCTTTCTGATTGGCGAAGCTATACGCCGTCTTGAATGTCGACCGAGGGAGCGAAGGGGCATGGGTCCCGCAAGTCGCCCCGCCGCTTTCGGCTCGGTCAATTGCGTTCTTCCCACGAACGCAATCTGAATTGGGGGGGATCGGTTCCGTGGTGGGTGACGTTTTCGGCCCGGAAAACGTCGCCGGGTTTTCGTGGAATTCCTTAGAAGGAGGAGGATGTCATGACCCAGCGTAGCGTGTTACTTTGGGCGGCCGCGGCGTGGCTGCTGCTGCCGTTTGCCGGCGCTTCGGCGCAGGATGCCTGCGCCCCGGCATGTGCCCCAGCCTGCAAACCGGTCGTGCCTTGCGTCCAAAAGACGGTTTGGACACGGCAAGTCTGCACCGAAATGCGGACCGTGCGTTGCGTACAATACGTGCCGCAGGAAAAGGAGTACACGGTCCACGTGGTGAAGCTGGTCCCTGAGACGACCACGGTGGAAAAGGAATGCATCGAGTGGACCACGGAGACCCGCACGAGAGAGGTTCGCTACACGGTTCACAAGCCGGTGTGGGAGACGGTCACGCGGGAATACACCGTGATGGTGCCGAAATGCGAAAAGGTGCAAGGCACCCGCAAAGTCTGCAAGATGGTCCCCGTCAAAGAGACGCGGAAGATCTGCGTCGATGAAGGCGGCTGGGAGGAACGTCCGTGCACGCCGGGATGCACGGTGCGCGGTCATCATCACCGCCGCGTGGTGACGGCTTGCTGCCCGCCCACGCCCGACGCCTGCGCCCCGCCGGCGGCCACCTGCAAGGTTTGGGTTTCCAAGCCGGTGATCAAGGAGGTGGAGGTCACCTGCCTGCGTCCGCAATGGGTAGAGGAGCCTTGCGAGTACACCCGCGTGACGTATGTTCCCGAAAAGCGGACCTGCCAGGTCAAGGTTTGCCGCTGGGAAAAGCAGGAGTGCGTCAAGCAGTGCCAGTATACGGTCTGCGTGCCGAAGAAGGTGGTACGGCCGGTTCAAGTCACTGTTTGCAAGCGGGTGGTCGAGCCGTGCGTGAAGAAGTGCACGGTGATGGTCCCCTGCGTGGTGGAGAAGCAGGTTCCGGTCTGCGTCGTCAAGCGGGTTCCGGTGACGGTCACGGTACCCGTTCGCAAGCACCATCTGCCTCACCGAGCCGCGCGCGTTGACGTCTGCTGCGATACGTGAGGTTCCGGCGGTCCGCCGCCGCGCGGCATCGTTCGGATCGTAGCGTAGCGGTCGGTGGTCGGCGTGCTCGCAATCATGGTCGGCCCGCCTTGAGGGATGCCCTCAGGGCGGGCTTTTTTCATTCCGGCGTGCAATCACTCCCCCATATTCCAACGTGGATTCCGCGCCGCCGCGGCCGGGTTACGCCGGGGCAACTTCAGGCATGGCGACACGTGTCGTCAAGCCCCCACCACCAGCTAACGCTGGTGGCTCAGGGGCCGGCTTACGCCGGCGGCTCATGGACGTTCACACAAAGAAGAAGAGGCACGCAGAACGAAGAGAAGACGCGCAAAACGAAGAGCAGGCACGCGTAACGAAGAGGAGACGCGCAAAACGAAAACGCGCTACACGGCGATTGAGCGCGAGCCTCGGGCGTCGGGCGGAGCCCCCGGCGTGAAATCCACCCGGAAGCCTCCAGCGGGAGCTTCAGCCGCGAGCCTCCAGCCTAAGCGTCAGCCAAGAGCCTCCAGCCGAAGCGTCAATCAAGAGCCTCCAGCGTAAGCTGGAGGTGAGGGATACTCGAACAGTTGCAGGAACGCGCTCCGTCGGGGCCGTCGTTCGGTCCCAACAGAGCAGGCCGCGGAAGGATCGCCCGACCTGTTTCCCGTGCCTCTCCGCCTTTAGCATTGACACCGCCGGACGGGGATACCAAGATGGTGGCGTGGCCGCGGAGGGGGCCGATGCCGGAAATGCTCGTCCGATTCGAGCCACCGATAGCGCTGGGAAAGAGGGGGACGAACGATGTGCGAATCTTGCGAAGGGGGAATTCCCCGACGGATGTTTTTGGCTGCGAGCGGGGCGGCGGGAACGGCGGCGGCGTTCACCGGCCTTGTCTCTGCCCGGGAGATGCGCGAGGGTGCGGTGCTGCCGCCGCGGGAAAAGCAGCCCGCCCGAGTAGCGGCGGTCTTCCTCTATCCGCCCGCC
>Ga0067045_1028610_pt1 | contig 30377 bp, 25 predicted proteins | sample TerdegcTABiofilm_FD_59184 | JGI IMG/M metagenome (GOLD analysis project Ga0067045, IMG submission 59184) | Combined Assembly of (Gp0054472, Gp0054536) Wastewater bioreactor microbial communities from Singapore -Terephthalate degrading...
GCCGTCAGGCAGGCGAAACTATAATAAGAGAATAAACAAAAAATTAATAAATTATTAGCCAAAGCAAGATGAGATCGCCACGCTTCGCTCGCGATGACTGAAACCATTCATTCAAATCCCTCTTTAAATTCCCCCTTTGGAAAAGGGGGAAAAGAAGGATGATTTCCTGTCATTCGAATTGACTTCTCGCTATTCTACTGAAGCAATCTCATCCATAATCTATAATCCATCATTCATAATTCACCGGGTGATTTTGTTTATCAATAAAAAAATAATATAATTTAATTTATGAAAAAGATAACCACACTTTTTTTGTTTTTATTGTTTTTTATTCCAAATTATTCTTTCTCTCAAGATGCTTTTAATATAAACGATATTTTAAACAATCAAAACTCATCCAATAATACCGATTCTAATGATTACCTGAAAAAAAATGCACAGTATTTAAAAACTCAACAATCGAATTTAGAATCTAACAAATTTTCTCAAAATTATACGGATATCTCTAATTTCAAAGACCAGAATTTGCTCTTTAAATCAGATGATACATTGAAACCTGAGGAACTTTCTTCTTTTGAAAATTTTGTTGGTAATGGATTAAAACAATTTGGTTATGATTTTTTTTATAGAAAGAGCAATTCTTTCACCCCGGATCAAAATATCTCTGTTCCTCCTGATTATGTTCTTGGTCCTGGTGATGAGTTAATCATTACAACCTGGGGAAGAATTAATGAAAGATGGACGGTTTCGGTTTCAAGAGAGGGAAGTATATATATCCCAAAGATAGGTTTAATAAGTGTTGCAGGGGTTTATTTTAAAGATCTTAATGATTTCCTCAAAAAAGAAATCACCCGTTATTACACTGATTTTGAGCTAAATGTTTCTATGGGCAAACTTAAATCCATAAGAGTTTATCTTGTTGGAAATGTTTCAAAACCAGGAGCATACACAATTTCAGGGCTTTCCACCATAATAAGCGCGCTTTTTGAGACAGGCGGTCCATCAAAAAATGGCACTCTTAGATCAATAGAACTAAAAAGAAGTGGTAAAACAATTTCAACATTAGATCTTTATGATTTTCTTCTAAAAGGCGATAAAACAAAAGATTCTAAACTGATAAATGACGATGTGATATATGTTCCACCTGTTGGTCCTCTTGTTGCCATATCTTCCGGAGTAAAAAATCCCGCTATATATGAGATTAAAGAAGGAAATAAACTTTTAGATCTTATAACAATGGCTGGTGGCTTTACAAATATCGCATACAACAAAAGAATAAGTGTAAAGAGAATTTTTAACAATCAGTACTCGGATTATGCCGATTTTAATATCTCTGATCTGGATACCAACTCAGAGAAAAACATAGAATTAAAAGATGGAGATATAATAACCATAAAATCGGTAATAGACCTTGACACATCTATAAACATATCAGGTGCAGTGGCATATCCAGGGAAAATTGGTTTAAAACAAGGGGATATGAGATTAAAAGATGCAATAAATCTCGCTGGAGGGCTTCTTCCTCAGGCAGGAGATACTGTTGAAATTACGAGATTTACTATAACCTCAACAGGTGTTGTTACTAATAGATTTGAGAAAAATTTAAAAAAAGTTCTTGATGGAGACCCTGAACAAAATATAAAACTTATGCCTTATGATAGCATAGTCGTTAAAATGCTTCCTGATTGGTATTACCCAAAATATGTTGAGATTTCTGGAGAGATTCAAAGCCCTGGACTTTATTCAATAGAAAAAGGGGAAAGAATCTCATCAATACTAAAAAGAGCAAATGGATTTACAAAAAACGCTTTTCCAAAAGGTATTATATTTATAAGAGATTCAGCAAGAAAACAACAGCAGGAAAATATTCAGAAGATCGTCGATCGGCTTGAAAAGGAGTTGTTCAGCGGCTCTGCTAATGAAATTTCTACATCTATGTCACAAGAAGAGGTTCAATCAAAAAAAGAGGTTTTATTACAGAAACAAAAATTCATCTCAAAGTTAAGAGAAGCAAAAGCCACTGGAAGGATTTTCCTAAAATTCAAATCGATTGAGAGTTTTGAAAATTCAGAGTATGACATAGAACTTCAGGAAGGTGACAAAATAATAATTCCTCAAAGACCTGGTTATATAAATGTCACTGGCGCAGTTATGGTTGAAGGAAGTTATATCTATAGCGGCAGAAGTTATAAAAAATACATAGATATGGCTGGAGGTTATTCTTATTATTCTGATAAATCAAGGGTCTTTATAATAAAAGCAGATGGCTCCACAATAAGAGCAAAAAGTGGAATTTTTGGATCAACAAAAGTTGAGCCAGGAGACACAATAGTTGTTCCAGAAAAATTTGAAAGTGTTGCTTGGCTTAGAGAGATAAGGGATATAACTCAGATAATGACAAATCTTTTAATGTCTGCTGGTGTTCTTATAAAAGTTTTTTAACTGAATAAGAGGATTTATGAATAATACCCCCAACCCCCAATCTCCAACCCCAAGTTCCCGGGTCGAAACCCCTAACTTTGATACTGACGAGATTGATCTCTTAGACCTTTTAATTCCAATTTTAAAATACAAAAACCTGATAATAAAAGCCACTATATATACCTTTTTTCTTTCCATTTTAATCTCATTGATAATTCCCAAAAAATATCTCTCTTCTGCAAAAATTCTTCCACCTCAAACTCAGAGCTCTGCATCCCAGCAGATTTTATCTCAGTTTCTTGGCTCAAGTGGACTTGGCGGACTTGCAAGTGTAGCAGGAGTAAAAGACAATTCTTCCCTATACTCTGAACTTTTAAAAACAAATAGCGTTCTTGATTATGTTATAACTAAAAAGGACTTAAAGAATATTTATAAAACCGAAAAAATTTATGAACTTAGAAAAAAATTGCTTTCAAATCTTTTAATAAAAACAGATAAAAAAACTGGCATAATTGAAATTGGATATATTGATAAAGACCCTGAACTTGCCTTTGAAATAACAAATCTATTTATAGAAGGTCTTAAAAATCTTAATAATAATCTTGCACTAACTGAGGCATCACAGAGAAGATTGTTTTATGAAGAGCAGTTAAAAATTGCAAAAGAAAATCTTATAAAAGCAGAAGATGAGATGAAAAGATTTCAATTAAAAACTGGCTCAATAAAAGTTGATGAAGAGGCAAAAGCAGCAGTTGAAGAGACATCTCTTGTAAGGGCAAAGATTTCTGCAAAAGAGGTTCAGTTGCGTGTTCTTGAAACTTATGCAACAAAACAGAGTCCAGAGTATAAAGAACTTGAAGCAGAAATTGCCGCATTAAAAGAGCAGTTATCAAAACTTCAAGCAAAGATTCCATCTGATGATTATCTTTTCTCTACTAAAAAAGCATCAAACTATGGAATAGAGTTTATAAGAAAGATGAGAGAATTAAAATATAACGAAGCGCTTTATGAGATACTTTTAAAACAATATGAAGCAGCAAAACTTGATGAATCAAGAGACAGCACAATTATCCAGATTATAGAAAAGCCAGAAATCCCTGAAATAAAATATTCTCCTAAAAGACGAAGATTAGTTTTAGTCTCCACATTTACAGTATTCTTTTTATCATTATTTTTGTCATTTTTCCTTTATTTCTTTGAAAACTTAAAACAAAACCCAGAAACCTCAGATAAATTATCAAAACTAAAAGAACTTCTTGATTTTAAATCCGTAAAACTTAGCATCCAAAAAGACCTTCAAAAAATCAAAAAACTATTTGTTGGGGATTAGTAAATAATCTTCGTAGGGCAGGGCTTTAGCCCTGCAAATTAATGTTCCGACGGTACGTCGGAGCCCTACATTAAAACTAATCTTTTGTATGGCAAGGCTTTAGCCTTGCTTTTTAAAATCCCCTTTTTATTTCCCTCCCGACGTTACCTGCCTGACGGCAGGCAGGCGTCGGGGGGGGACACAGGGGGATTTATTGTAGTCGCAAAGTTTACTTTGCTTATTCCATTTGTAGATGCAAAGCGCCAGCTTTGCTTATCTATTGTAGTTGCAAAGCTTGCTTTGCTCGGTCATTGCGAGTTATCTTCCCGCTTAACTTTCGAAGCAATCTAATTCCAAATTCATAATCCAAAATTCATCATTCATAATCTATAATTTGTTATTAAATCTTCTTATTATCTGAAAATATGAAAATATATAAACAAAAACATACACAGAATAGATAAAAATCAACCACAGTGTATTAGCTCTAAACCTAAAAGCAAAAAGAGAAAAAACAAAAGAAATAACTATTATTAAAAAAGAAGTTTTAACATGATTTTTAAATACTCTTTTATTTAATAAGATGTGCATATGTAAAATATCAGAGTGAAATATTTTTTTGTTTTTTATGTATCTTCTATACATTGAAAAAACAGTATCTGTTACTGGATAACCAAAAAGCACAAGAAAAAACCAGGGAGAGATGTTAGTATAAGTATTTGAGATGTAAAGTGAAATGATAGCAAGAATCATTCCAAGAAAATATGCTCCTCCATCTCCAAGGAAAATTCTTCCTGTGAAAAAATTTATAATAAAAAAACCGGTAGTAGCTCCGCCTAAAACTGAAATAAATTTTAACATTTCAAAATCTTTATTTAAGTAGATTAAAGAACCAATAAAAAATAAGGCGCTTAAAACGATTCCGCTTGCAAGACCATTAAGTCCATCGGTTATATTAATAGAATTAGTAAAACCAACAACAGCAATAATTGTAATAATAATCGCCAGATAATACGGAAACTTAAAAACTCCAATATTGCTCAGCAAAACTTCAGGTTTTAAGTGGATAAGAATAACGCTTATAATAAACAAAACTAAAAATCTAATTTTAGGACTAATTCCCTTATAAAGGTCTTCTATGAATCCAACTAAAAAACTAAGAGTTGAAATAAGAAAGGTATATTTATATTGACTCTCTAATACAAAAAAACTTGATAGAAAAACTAAAAATATCGCAACTCCACCACATTTTAAAGATGTAGCTTTATGAATATTATGAGATTTTTCTAATGGTTTAGCAATTAAGATATCATATTTTTTAAATGAAAACCATAAAATAATATTTGTAACAAAAGAAATAAACAGAAAGATCAAGAAGATATTAACCATAAATTAAATTTTACCAAATTTTAATTTTTGTCATATTAAACCTTTGTTACATTTCTCTTATTCTGTCATTGCCTGCCTGCCGTCAGGCAGGCGAGTTTACATCCTGTTGTTTCTTTCAAAGCAATCTGTTTCTTGTTTATCTTCTCTCCCCACTGGGGAGAGAGTAGAGTGAGGGGGGTATTTAAACTAAACCAAATTTATAAATGGTTAATAAAATAATTTTGTAAAATGTTATTATGTTAAATAAAATTAAGGATTTTGTTTTTATAAATGATGAGTTTTTGTAATAGTTCACTCAGACAAAAGAAAGTAAAAGGTGAGAGGTAAGAAGTAAATTCCCCTTACTCCCTGCCTGCCGTTAGGCAGGCCCCTTTATCAAAGGGGGATGAAAGGGGGATTTTAAAAAAGCCAAAGGCTAATGGCTGTATATGGTTAATTGTTTTTAAGGAAATTAAACTGTTACGAGTTTGTAATATTTTAGTTATCTATAGGAGATATTATGAAAAAGAACTCAAAAATATATGTAGCTGGCCACACTGGTCTTGTTGGAAGTAATATTTTAAAAAAACTAAAAGAGAAAGGATATAATAATTTTGTTTTAAAAACAAGCAAAGAACTTGATTTAAGAAGGCAATTAGAAACAGAAAAACTTTTTGAAAAAGAAAGACCTGAGTATGTATTTCTTGCGGCTGCAAAAGTAGGGGGGATATTAGCAAACAACACTTATAAAGCAGAATTTATATATGACAATCTTACAATAGCAACAAATATTATACATTCCTCATATAAACATAATGTAAAAAAACTTTTAAATTTAGGCTCATCCTGTATATATCCAAAACTTGCTCCACAGCCGATGAAAGAAGAATATTTACTAACAGGTTATTTAGAGCCGACAAATGAAGCATATGCTGTTGCAAAAATTGCAGCAATAAAATTATGTCGTTATTATAATGAACAGTATAAAACGAACTATATTTCAGTTATGCCGACAAATTTATATGGACCTGGAGATAATTATAATCTTGAAACAGCGCATGTATTGCCAGCACTTATAAGGAAATTTCATTTAGCGAAACTTTTAAAAGAAAAGAACTTTGATGAAATTGTAAAAGATATAAAGAGAAATCCATTAGGATTTGGACTTGACGGAAAAATTAATTTAAAAGATGAAAAAGACATAACAAGAACATTAAAGAAACTTGGTATAACAAAGGATTATGTTGTTATGTGGGGAAGTGGTAATGTTTATAGAGAATTTTTATATGTAGAAGACCTTGCAGATGCATGTATATTTTTGATGGAGAATTATGATTATAAAGATATAGGCGAGTTGATAAATATTGGAACTGGTGAGGATATAACGCTTATAAATGTAGGAAGGATGGTAAAGGTTATAGTTGGCTTTGATGGTGAGATAAAGCATGATTTAACAAAGCCAGATGGAACACCAAGAAAATTGCTTGATGTATCCAGATTATTTAAACTTGGTTGGCGTCCAAAAGTATCCCTTGAAGAAGGAATAAAGAGAAGTTATGAATACTATGTTAATAGTTAAGTACTTTAAAATTCCCTTATTAGTGTTGAATGATATATTAAAATTCTTTATAACTTATTTTCCTGGGCCTACCGGTAGAAAAATAAGATATTATTACTGGAGAAGAAAGTTTAAAAAATGCGGTAAAAATGTGTTAATAGATGAAGGGGTAATAATACAGGGCCCGGAATATATCAGTATTGGTGATAATGTGTGGATTGATAAGTATAGTATTTTAATGGCAGGTCCTGTAAAATTTAATGATAATTCAGTAGTAAAAAGAATTGAAAATAAAAATTTTAAGTATAAAAAAGGCGAGTTAATGATCGGAAATGGAATACATATAGGGATTAGTAATATTATTCAAGCTCACGGTGGAGTTTATATAGGAAATAATGTAACCACATCTGCTGGGGTAAAAATATATTCTTTATCAAATTATCCTTATGATGAAAATGATTTAAAAACTATAACCTATGCTAATTGTATGGCAAGCGGTAAGATATCTTATATTCTATCTCCTATTGTTATTGAAGATGGTGTATGGATTGCTTTAAACAGTATAGTATTAGGGGGGACAATAGGTAAGAATTCTTTTATAAGTTCTAATTCTTTAGTATATAAAGATATTCCTGAAAACTCCTATGCATCAGGAAATCCAGCAAGAAAAATTAAAGATAGATTTCAAATGGAGGCATAATGACTAAATTCATTCCGGTTTCAGAACCGACAATTACAGAAAAAGAAATAGAATATGTTATGCAAGCAGTGAAATCGGGTTGGGTATCATCCTTAGGTGAATATATAAATAAATTTGAAGATGAGTTTGCAAAATTTGTTGGCACAAAATACGCTCTTACAGTTGCTAATGGAACAGTAGCTTTACATCTATCATTGGTGTCTCTTGGCATTAATGAAGATGATGAAGTAATAGTGCCAGATTTAACTTTTATTGCAACAGCTAACGCAGTAAAATACACGGGAGCAATACCAGTTTTTGCCGATATTGATAAAGAAACTTGGTGTATTTCTTCAGATGATATTAAGAAAAAAATTACTCCAAAAACAAAAGCTATAATACCCGTTCATTTATACGGACACCCAGCAGATATGAATCCAATCATAGAGATTGCTAAAGAATATAATCTATACTTAATTGAAGATTGTGCAGAAGCTCATGGGGCGGAATATAAAGATAAAAAGGTTGGTAGCATTGGACATTGTGGAGTTTTTAGTTTTTATGGTAATAAAATAATTACCACAGGCGAAGGTGGAATGATCACTACAAACGATGATAAAATTTATGAAAGGGCTAAGTATTTAAGAGATCACGCAATGAGTAAAGAAAAGAGATACTGGCATACAGAAATTGGTTATAATTATAGGTTAACAAACATCCAAGCTGCATTAGGACTTGCTCAACTTGAAAGGATAAATGAAATAATTAATAAAAAAAGGCAGATTTTTGAATGGTACAAAGAAGGGTTAAAAGATTTAGAAGATATAAAACTAAACCCTGAAAAAGAACGGGCTAAAAATGTGTTTTGGATGGTTTGTTTAGTTTATGAAAAATTTGATGAAGAAAAAAGGAATGATTTTATGAAAAAATTAAAAGAAAAAGGAATAGATACAAGGCCATTTTTCTATCCCTGTTCAATGATGCCAATGTATAAAAAAGATGGATTTATAAATCCAGTGAGTTATGAGATTTATAAAAAAGGAATTAATCTGCCAAGCAGTTATAATCTAACTTTTGATGATATCTCTTATATTTGTGAGACAATTAAAGAATTTATATAAAAATGTCAAAAAACTTTAAAAATGCTGTATACAATGCAATAGGTTTTATTTTCCCTGTTGCTGTAAGTCTAATAACTACACCTTATATCGTTCATAAATTGAATACTGATATTTATGGCATATATGTGCTTGCAATCTCACTTATGGGAATGCTTTCATTTCTTGATCTGGGCTTTGGGTATGGAATAATAAAGTTTGTATCTCATTATGAAGCAAAAAAGGATTTTAAAAGAATAAGTCAGATAATAAATACAACTTTGATGATAAACGTAGTTATGGGGCTGTTTGGAGGATTAGTAATTTTTTCTTTTTCTGAGTTTCTGTCCAGAAAAGTTTTTAAAGTAAAATCTGAACAAATTGAACTTGCTGTAAACTCTTTTAAAATAGTAAGTGTTGGTTTTGTCTTAAATCTTATATCCTCAACATTTTCAAACATCCCAAAAGCTATTCAGAGATATGATATACCAGTAAAAATACAGAATACCGTGTGGTTTTTGTCTATAATCTCAAGTGTTTTAATTTTATATTTGGGTTATGGGTTGGTTGAAATGCTTACATTTAATATTATCTTTCAATTTTTAGGATTAATCTCTTATTTCTGGTTTTCTAAAAAGTTAATTCATAACTTAAAATTGTCCTTAAAATTTAACAAAGATATTTTTAAAGAAATCTTTGGCTTTAGTATATATAACGCTATAAACAGTATTACAGGCAACATTGTATTTAGAGTAGATAAAATGATAATTGCATATTTCATTGGGACATCGGCTGTTACTTACTATCAGATACCATTTACAATGTCCCAGATGGCTAATGGTTTTGTGTCTTCTGTAATTCAGTTTCTTTTTCCTGCTGTAAGTTTTTTAAACTCAGCTGGAGAAAAAGATAAACTTAAACAAATATATATAAAATCAACAAAATATGTAATAGCATTTTCATTAATCATATTTTCTGGTTTAGTTCTATTTGGAAAACCTTTTTTAAAAATCTGGATAGGTAAAGAAATTTCTGAAATATCATATCCACTATTGGTTATAATTTCATTAGTTTTTTTCTTTAGTTCGATTTCAAATGTTGGTTATTATTACTATAATGGTTTAGGATTTTCAAAAATTAATATGATTTCATCTTTTGTTGGTGCTATTGCTTATGTTATTTCTGCCATTATTCTAATTCCAGCATTTAATCTTAAAGGAGCAGCATTTTCCTTTATCTTCATACTTTTGCCATACCCAGTTTATATTTATATCCTGAATAAAGTGATAAGCTTTTCTCAAGTTGAATATTTAAAAACGTTAGCAAAATCATCTATTCTAATAGCGATAATTTTAACTTTGAATTATTTTTCTAAGTCATATAAATCACCTACGTATGTGATTGCAGATGTTATTGTCTTTATCTTTGCTATTTATTATGTGTTTTGCACGGGGATTATTAATCGTGAAGAAATTAAAAAATTAATAGGATAAGGATTAAACATATGAAAGTAGGTGTATTGACTATTTCTTCTCCAGATAGCGGAGGAGTTTTCCAATATACAACGTCAATTTTAGATGCTGTAAAAGTTATCGCTTCCTCATCTAACAAATATAATTTTTCCCAGATAAGATATCAAAATTTCCCCAAATTATTGGAAAAAGACATTGTAATAGAGGAACAAAAGACACCTATTGGATTAAAGTTAAGAAGATTATTACATACTTTCACTTGCATAAAAATTGGGATGCTGGCTCCTGATATGGATGTTGATCTTATTATTTCTCCAACTATAACATTATTGCCTTATCATATGAAAAAACCTTATATAGTTACAATTCATGATTTTCAGCATGAATATTATCCCGATTTTTTTACTTTGCGAGAGAGGTTTTCAAGAAAGATAGGTTATAAAACAGCACAAAAAGCCAGTATGGTTATTTGTGAATCAGAATATGTAAAAAATGATATAAAGAAATTTTTAGGAGTCAATGAAGTTAAGATAAAGGTCATTCCATCACCCCCCCCCTCTTATCTCTATAAAATAAAACTTGATTTTGACAAGTTTAAACAAATCAAAGAAAAGTATGAATTGCCAGAAAAATACCTGTTTTATCCAGCTCAATTTTGGTATCATAAAAATCATTTAAATCTAATAAAAGCTATAAAATGTATAAAAGATAAATACAATGTAGAAATACCTCTAATGCTGGTCGGTTCGAAAAAAAACAACTTTGAAAATGTTATGAAAGAAATCCAAAATCTCGGATTATCTAAACAAGTAAAATACCTTGGTTATGTCCCAGATGAGGAAATGCCATATTTATATAAACTATCCTCCGCTTTAGTAATGCCTACGTTGTTTGAATCTGTAAGTATGCCGATCTGGGAAGCATTCTATTTAGGATGCCCTGTTGTATCATCTAATGTGTGCGCATTACCTGAACAAGTTGCTGATGCAGGATTATTATTTGATCCTTTAAATATAGAAGATATAGCTGAAAAAATTTATAATATTTGGACTAAGGAAAGTTTAAGACGAGAATTAATTGAGAAAGGCTTTGAAAGAGTAAAAGATTTAACAATAGAAAACTATGCTAAAGAGTGGGAAAAGATTTTAGAGGAATTAGTATGAATAAACCCTTAATTTCAATCATAACGCCAACATTTAACAGAAGAGATTTTTTAGAAATTAATATCAATTCTCTTTTAAATCAATCTTATCAAAATTTTGAACATATAATTATTGATGGTGGATCAACAGATGGAACAGTTGAGTTATTAAAAAAGTATGAATCTCAATATAATATGCGTTGGATTTCTGAGCCAGATAATGGGATATATGACGCTGTTAATAAAGGAATAAAAATGGCTCGAGGTGAAATAATTGCGTACTTAAATTCTGATGATTTTTATTTCCCATGGACATTAGAAGTAGTAGTGAATTATTTTTTAAGAAATAAAGATGTAGATTTAATCTATGGAGATGCGGTAAGAATTGATTTATTGACTAAGAGAGAAAAATTGTTATTGATTGGTACTTTTCATAAAAATTTGTTTGTTTTAGGTAGAGGAATGGGTATTATTCAACCTTCGACATTCTTAAAGAGAAATGTTTTTGAAAAATATGGCTACTTTAGTAACAAATATAAGCTTTCTGCCGATAGCGAATTCTGGGTTAGGTTGGTTCATAAAGGTGCAAAAATAAAAAAAGTAGATGAATTTTTTTGCATAGAAACTATACATACAGAAAATTTTTCATTTATAAATATTCATTTATATTTTAATGAAGTTAATTTGTTAAAAGAAAATTATTTAAAAATTAAAATTGATGAAAATTTATTAAAAATTATTAGTTTTTTAATAAAATTAAGAAGTAAATTTCTATATAGATTTTTTCTTTTAAAATTTCTATTTATGTATATTATTTATTCTATAATAAACAAGACTGGATTAAAAATTAAATTGCCGTGGTTTAACTATATTAGACAAGGAAGTATAAACCTTGAAGCATTAATTATGGAGATATTCTCATCTTCAAAAAAAATATATAATAAATGGAATTTTATCTCTACTTTTACAGAAAAATATTTAACAAAAATAGGATACCTAAGGAGTTGAAGATGAAAATCTTTTTAATAGCAACTGATGTTTTTTTAAAGGGTGGGATACAGAGATATACACGCTACCAATATAAAGCTCTGGAAGATCTTCTTGGTAAAGATAATGTTTATTTGTATTCTCTAAAAAATAAGATAGATAATATTTCTTTTGAAGAAGACATCGTGGTAAAGTATGTAGAAAAGAAGAAAGGATTTGTAGGTAAACTAAGTTTTATATTAAAGGTCCTAAACGATATCAAAAAATTACATCCTGATTTAATTATAATAAACCATATAAACTTATCTCCGATAGGATTATTTACTAAGAAATTGTTTAAGATTCCTTACTTTCTTAATGTATATGGTTTAGAAATCTGGTCTGGTCTAAGTAGATTAAAAGTTGCATCATTAAAAAATGCTGACAAAATAATAGGAGACTGCAATTTTATCCTGAACTACATAAATACTAACTTTGATGTAAACAAAGGAAAACTAAATTTGTTATATGATCCTGTTGATATTAATAAATTTAAACTCTTAGATAAAGACACACAATTAATGAATAAATATAATATCCCTATCAATAAATTTGTTATCCTTGCAGTTGGAAGATTAGACAGATTTAAAGGTCATAAATTGGTTATAAAGGCACTAAAATATTTACCAGAAGATATAATCTATTTAATTGTTGGAGGTGGCAAAGAAGAAAAGATTTTAAAGGATTTGGTAAAAGAAAATAAAGTTGAGGGAAGAGTAATTTTTACCGGAAGAGTACCAGAAAGTGATCTTGTTGATTTTTATAATGTTTGTGATGTATTTGTTTTAATCAGTAAATTTGATAAAAATGAAGGTGAGGGTCTGCCTCTTACTCCCATAGAGGCTGCAGCATGTAGAAAACCTATTATTGTTGGAAATGAGGATGGTAGTAAAGAAGCATGTATAAATGGAGTTAATGGATTCCACGTTTCAAGTAATGATTTAAGTAGTTTAATTGATAAGCTATTATTCTTTTATAATAATAAGGAAATGGCGCTTAAAATGGGTATAAACGGAAGAAAGATGGTAGAAGGAAATTTTTCATATGATATTTTTAAAAATAAATTAAAAGAGATTATAGATGATTCTATCTAATTCAATACAGATAAATAATAAAAATTTAAAATTTGCCATTTTTTATTCAGGTTTAGTTGTTATCTTAACATTTGTTATGATCTTTCTTGTTTACATTAATCAAAAGAATGCTACGATTATTATATTTTCATTCTTTTATTTTTTTGTTATGTCTTTATTTATAATTTATAATTACCATAAAGGTAAATTAATTGAATTTACAAATCCAATAACATTTTATTCATTATTATGGAGTATTCCATTCGCATTTCTTCCAATAATTATTTCATTCAGTGAAAATCCTTGTGAATATCTACCAAAATCTTGTGCATATAAAGATTTTATACCATTTGCCCAATTCCTTTCTATTTCAAGTTTGATAAGCATGGCATTAGGTTTTAAGTTTTATTTTATTGTAAACAAAAATTCTAAAATTAGAGAAAATTTAAAGAATATTAATGAATGGAGTAAATCCGGATATTTTATTGCACTTTTGCTTATGATTTTTTTAACAGTTCTTCAAATCATCTATCTTATTAAAAGAGATGCATTTATTTTAGGGAACACAAAAGATTTATCTGAACATAGCCCAAGCATAATTTCATATATTTTATATATTTTTGGATACAATAGAATATCAATTTTCTATCTATCAGGGCCTATATTAATTTCATTTCTTTTTTTAAAGAAACTTAATTCTAACTTTATTAGCAAGATTCTCCCTTTCCTTATTATAATTAATTTGATATTAGCAATAATCTCAGCTCAAAAAGAAAGGATTGCTATAACATTAGTTATAATTTTTATTTACAATTATTATTGGAGAAAAGATAGGATTAAATTTAGTAGTGAGTTATTATTTTTACTAATGGTATCTATGTTTTTAATAACTTTTCCATTAATCTACGGATATAGAATGGCATTAAATTTAGGATATAACATCTCATCAATTTCCGATACTAAACAAATTTTTAATATTGCTGAGAAATTAGATTTAAATCCTTTATCCATAATATTTAATAGATTTGATCATTTAAATACAAGTTTATCTGTAATAGGACAAACTCCTGATTTTATTGATTATAAAATGGGAAGTACTTATCTTAAAGGTTTTGAATCTTTATCGTTACTTATTCCAAAATTTAAAAAAAGCGAAGATTTTGGTTTATTTAATAATACTTTTGCAAGAGAATATAATTTGGTTGAACCATTTGATTATTACTCAGGTATAACATTACCTCAATTTATAGAGGTTTATATGAATTTTGGATATTTCCTAATTCCAATATTTATGTTTATATTAGGTTATTTTTATGCTTTTATATTTAAATTGATAAAATCAGAGTCCTTAAATCTAAACTTTTTAGGTTTTTTGCTTTATTATATTTGGGTTATTCAATTTTCTGCCTTAGCCTTTTCAACAACCATAATATTGACGATAAAAACACTCATGGGTTTTTTTATATTCTATATTTTATTGAATATGAATAAATTTATGAGGTTAGTATGTTTAAAAAAATAATATTTTTATGCTTTTTATTCTTTATAAATTTGATTTTCTTTACTTATATCTATGGATTAAGCAATGATGCTGATGCTATATTTATGACTAATGGATTTGGGAGAGATTTGAGATTTTATTTATCTCCTGATAACACTTACAAACAGCTTGACGAATTTGTTAAAAACATAAAAAATTATGGTATTAATGTAATAATTTTTTATGATATTATGCCAGAATATGGAAAACCTTATACTGATAAAGATATATGGATTCATCCAAGAAATGAATTTTATAAAAAAAGAGGATTTAAAAAAGATATTATTATCTCAAAAGAAAAAATTAAATATTTAATCTCCATGCTTCATAAAAATCAAATAAAGGCTGTATATTACGATGAAATCTGTACTGATAATGAAAAATACAAAATTTATCCACCTTTAAATTTTCCTGAAAATAAAGATTTTTATTCTCTGCCTTATTTTTATAAATATATTTTCCCATCAAAATTAAATGGTCCAATATCAATATATGGATATGAGTATGGAAATGATGCTAATATAGAATTAATAAAAAAAGATTACATAAGTGACTTATCTAAGACAGTTAAAGAATTAGGTTTTGATGGGATTTTTTTAGACAGTTTAGGTTGGTTATGTGAATTATCATCTTTTGGAACTACTTATGATGGTAAAAATTTAAATAAGTCTCCTGATGAAATATGCTCTTCTTTTATTAAGGATATAAAAACTTATATAGGGGAAAATTTTTTAGTAATTGGGAATAATGGTTTTTATAAAAATCCAAGATTAACATCCCCGAAGAGTTTAGATGCCATAGACATTTGGCTTGTAGAATTTCCTACTAAAGATTTAATTAAAAAAATACCCTTATATCCAAAAACTTTTATAGAACTTAGTAATGAATTATCTAAAAAAGGATACACAGGCATCATTTACCAACCTTTCTTTAATATATCTGATAAATATAACTATAATGTTCTTATGGCTTTAGCAATATCCAATGGTGTTAGCATTTATCATAAAAATGATTATCTTGATAGTATTCTAAAAGAAAGTATAAAAATTTATAATAACTTCGCTAGAAACTATAGAAAAATCTTTTACCCTAAAAATCAAATAAATAAAAATGAAATTAATATAAAAATTTCTAAAGATTTACTGCTCAACTATTATTTTATAGAAAATAACAAGAAATTTGTTTTAAATCTAATGAATGTAAAACCGGAAAGTGAAATCTGGAGCCCAGAAAGAGTTATTACAGATAAAAAAGATAACATCATTTTATATTTACCTATTAATTTATGTAAGGATAAGAATATTAATATCGTATCTCCTGAAAATCTACCAAATAAAGCGGATTTATTAATAGATGCAAATTTTTGTAAAATAAATATACCTTATTTTGAAGTATGGACTACGATTATAATTGAGGATAAAAAATGAAAATATTACATTTAGTTGGTTTTTATCCAGAAATTGGAGGACCCTTCCTAGCAACAAAAGAACTGCTAATAAAATTATATGAAAAGGGAATAAGCGTTAAAGTTTTGTCTCCAATTCCTAAAAATTATGATAAAGAAAAACTTAATTTTATTAAAGATTTACCTTTTGAAGTTGAATATATTGAAGAACAATTACCAAGATTTATAATACCTTCGTTTTCGTTAAGGTTTATTAGTAGAATTAAAGAATTACATAGAAGCTATGATTTACTTCATTTGGCAGGTATTTTTGATTTTTATTCGATACCTGTTGTTTCTATGGATCTCAAATTTATATATTCCTCTCGTGGAACTTTTATGAAAGAAGCATATAAAATGATGAAATTTAAAAAACTTAAAAAAGATTTTTATATGAGTATCGTTGGAAAAAAAATTTTAAAAAAGGCAAAGCGTATTCATTTATTAACTCAGGAAGAAAAAGAACACTTTTTGGAATTTTATCCAGAATTTGAATATAAAATCAGAGTTATTCCTAATGGCTTGGATTTGTCTTTATTTAAAGCTAATTTTAACAAATCTGATTTAATTAAGAAATATCCACATTTAAAAGATAAAAAAATAATTCTTTTTTTAAGCAGGATTAACTGGAAAAAAGGGCTTGATATTTTAATTCCCGCATTTGCTAAACTTCATAATGAAGATAAAAACTATCATTTATTAATTGTTGGTAAAGATGATGGGGATGGTTTTGAAAAAAGGGTAAGACAGTGGGTAAATGAATATGGTTTAACTGATGCTGTTACTTTTACAGGACTTTTAACTGGAAAGGATAAACTTATTGCATTTTACGGAAGTGACCTTTTTGTCCTTCCTTCTTATTCTGAAAATTTTGGTGTGGCGGTGGTGGAAGCAATGGCTTGTAGTGTTTCAATAGTTGTATCTGATAAGGTTGGAATTTCAAGAGAAATTAAACAATATAATGCTGGAACTGTAGTAAAGACAGATGTTGATGATGTATATGATGGCATAAAAAAAGTATTTTCAAATTTGGATAAGGCAAAAGATATGGCTTTAAACGGTAGAAAAATGGTTCATAATCTTTACGATATAAATAAAGTTGCTGATGAAATGATAAAGATGTATGAAGAAGCGATAAATAGTCGTTAGTCGTTGGTTAAATAGTCGTTAGTCGCTGGTCAAATAGTCGTTAATCACTGGTCAAATAGTCGTTAGTCGGAAAGGTGGTAGTATGAAATTAAGAGGTTTGAAGATATTTTAGCGTGGTAAAAGGCAAGAGAATTGAATAAGATGATTTATATAATTACTCATAAAAAAAGTTTTTCAAAAGATTATACTATGATAGATCAAATAAGACGAGCTTCAATATCAATTGCAAGTAATATTGCAGAAGGATTTGGGAGACAAACAGATAAAGAATTTATACAATTTTTATATATCGCTAAAGGTTCTATCTCAGAGGTTCAATCCCAATTATATTTATCTTTAGATCTTGGCTATATTGGCAAAGATGAATTTAAAACTGTATTTGATTCTTCTATAGAATGTGAGAAAATAATAAATGGATTTATTACATATTTAAAAAGGACTAATGATCCCAATGACTAACAGACCAACGACTAATAGACTAACGACTACGCGACTAACAACTAAACTTCCCATTTCAGTTATTATACTTACCTATAATGAAGAAAAAAATATAGAAGAGTGTTTAAAAAGTGTTTATGGTTGGGTGGAAGAGATTTTTATTGTGGATTCTTATTCAACAGATAAGACACTTGAAATTGCCAGAAAATATACAGATAAAATATATCAACATCCATTTGAAAACCAGGCAAAGCAATTTAACTGGGCTTTGGAAAATTTACCTGTAAAAACCAAATGGCTTATGAGACTTGATGCTGATGAGTTTGTTACTCAGGAACTTAAAGATGAATTAGTTGATATAATTCCAAACATAGATAAAGAGATAACAGGTTTATATGTTAAAAGAAGAGTTTATTTCTTTGAGAAATGGATAAAAAGAGGAGGATATTATCCTACCTGGCTTTTAAGAATTTGGCGTTATGGTAGAGGATATTGTGAAGAAAGATGGATGGATGAGCATATAAAAATTACAGAGGGTAAAGTACATTTTTTAAAAAGTGATATTGTGGATAATAATAAGAAAAATCTACACTGGTGGATAGGAAAACACAATTCCTATGCAACAAGAGAAGCAATTGATATACTAAATTTAAAATATACATTTTTAAAGTATGATAATGTTGAACCAAAACTTTTTGGAACACAAGAGCAGAGAAAAAGATGGTTAAAAGAAAATCTTTATGCCAAAATGCCATTATTTGTCAGACCATTTTTATATTTTATTTATAGATACTTTTTAAAATTTGGATTTCTTGATGGAAAAGAAGGTTTAATTTGGCATTTTTTACAGGGTTTCTGGTATAGATTTTTAGTTGATGCAAAAATTTATGAGATTGAAAGGAAAGCAAAAAAGGAAAATAAATCAATAAAAGAAATCATTGAGGAAATGTATAATATAAAATTATGAAAAAAATTGATTTAAGTAAGTTTGATAATAAATGGTATAATCCTGGAAGTAAATTTAAAAGAATTCTGTGGTATTTATTCAATAGAGTTTTCTTGAAAACTTATTTTCCTTATCCTTCAAGATTTAAGGTTTTTATATTGAAAATATTTGGTGCTAAAATTGGGAAAAATATAGTAATTAAACCAAATGTGAATATAAAATATCCCTGGTTTTTAGAAATTGGTAATAATGTATGGATTGGTGAAGATGTGTGGATAGATAATCTTGCAAAAGTTGCAATAGGTGATAATGTTTGTATATCACAGGGAGCATATCTTTTGACAGGGAATCATAATTATAAAGAAGAGACCTTTGATTTAATTGTAAAGGAAATTATAATAGAAGATGGGGGTTGGATTGGCGCAAAAAGCATTGTATGTCCTGGTGTAAGATTAAAAACTCATTCCATATTGACAGTTGGTAGTGTTTTAACTTTGGATGCAGAAGAGTATACTATTTATCAAGGAAATCCTGCAAAACCTATTAAAAAAAGAATAATAAATGAATGAATACTTATGAAAGTTTCTATAATTACTCCCACATTAAATTCTGAAAGATTTATAAAAGATTGTATTGAAAGTGTCAAAAATCAAAGTTATTTGAATATTGAACATATTATTGTTGATGGTGGTTCGGTTGATTCTACTTTGAAAATAATCAAAGAATATGAAAACAGTTATAATTTAAAATTAATAAGCGAAAAAGACAATGGAATATATGATGCCATAAATAAAGGAATAAAAAATACATCAGGCGATATAATAGGAATATTACATTCTGATGATATATATCCAAATAATGAAGTTATAGAAAAAATAGTAAATATTTTTCAATCGCAAAAAATTGATAGTTGTTATGGTGATTTATGTTATGTTAAAGAAAATGATATTAATAAAGTAATCAGATACTGGAAATCAGGGGTTTATAACAGAAATAAATTTAAATATGGCTTTATGCCGCCACATCCAACTTTTTTTGTAAAAAAAGAAATATATGAAAAATATGGAGTTTTTGATACTTCTTTTAAAATTTCTGGGGATTATGAATTGATGGTAAGATTTTTATATAAAAATAATATATCGTGTTATTATCTACCTGATGTTTTAGTTAAAATGAGAGTTGGGGGAAAAAGCAATAAAAATTTAAAGCATATTTTAATTAAAATGAAAGAAGATTATAAAGTGATAAAAAAATATAATCTTGGGGGAATTGATACTTTATTGTTAAAAAGTTTTATTAAAATACCGCAGTTTTTTAAAAAATGTTGAATTTTAATTTTCTCCCCGATGTGGGAGAGAAGATAACCAAAAACAGATTGCTTCGAAAGTTAAGCGGGAAGATAACTCGCAATGACTAGGCAAAGCAAGCTTTGCGACTACATTAGTATAGGCAAAGCTAACGCTTTGCCGCTACAAATGGAATAAGCAAAGTAAACTTTGCGACTACAATAAATCCCCCTGTGTCCCCTCCGACGCCTGCCTGCCGTCAGGCAGGTAACGTCGGAGGGGAAAAAAAGAGTGGATTTTAAAAAGCAAGGCTAAAGCCTTGCGCTACAAAGAAATAGAGAGCGTTTCTTTTATTAAAATTTGATTTTAGAGGTTAAACCAAAAATTACAAAAAATTTATTCACCTTTTTTAAGTTATATTCCATAGGTCTCGGGTCAAAATCAAAGTTTTTATTATACTCTGTTCTTAAATATGGAATTATGGAAAATTTTTTAAAAGTTTTTGAAAATTCATACTCAAAATAATATTTATTCATTCTTATCGCATATCTGCTTCTGTGATTTGTATATGATGGCTGTTTTAAAAAACCTATTTTATATTTGAAATAATCATCCTTAGTTTTAAGTCTTTTGTGAGAAAAATAAAAATCATTTAAATTGTTTCCATAAGGTTCTCCGAGAGAAAGGTCTTTATATGAGTAACCCTCTATATTATAAAGGTGATGAATGTAGAATAAATCATTTACCGCGCTAAACTCTAAATTAAGAATATCACTCGATTTTTTTATCTCAAATCCAGCCTGATATGAATTTAACAAAAGTTTTATAATAAACGGAAAATATATTCTACCCGCATCTTCCTTCTGCCAGAATGCCACTACATCGCTTCCTATATCCTGATAATAGAATCTAAAAGAATCAAGGTTTTTAAAATATTTAGAAAGATTAACGCTTATATCATAGCCAAAATAACCATCTCCATCATATTTAGAGTAGGAAACATTATCCTCGCTTCCAATAAGAAGTTTAGGATACTCCCATATTTTAAAATTAGGTCTTCCTGAACCGCCATACTCGGAAAAACGATTTAATCCTATAGTAAAAATTTTGGAAGGGGAGTATTCGGCTCTTAAAATGATTATTCTTGGATTGTTTCTGTCAATTCTTTTTTCATTAAGCCATCCGTGTAAAAGTTCGAAGTTCCATAAACCAAGGAACTTTAATGGTCTTTTTGTTTCTATATCTAAAATAAGTAAAGGATAAGCGTTTTCTGAAAGTATTAAGCTGTTTTCAGAAACACCTATGGTTTTTGAGGTTTTTCCGTAAGTTATTAAAAAGGAGTTAGTTTTATAGGTAGAATAAAGTTTAAAAATCTCATTTTTTGAAAAATTGTTATTTAAATTCTGTCTTAAGGTGTAATTTAGAACAAAGCTGTCAGAGTAATTGAGATAGCCATTTTCATAGTTAAAAAGATTTAATCCATTTTTTAGTTTTTCTCCCTGAGAAAGTGGGATAAAGGAATCAAAAGAAGAGTAAAAAGATTTAAGTTCAATGTTATCAATGGGTTTTATGATAGTAAAAGAATGCAAAGTGAAGGGGAAAAAGAAAAGGGAAAGAATTATTAGTTTCATTTAAATATTATACAAAAAAAATGTTATTATGGATTTTGGATGATAAATTTTAAATTTTGGATTATGGATTTTTGTAGTTTCACCTGCCTGCCGTCAGGCAGGGAGCTTGCTCTGAATTGGAAGAGATTGCTTCAGTAGTTTCAGCAGGAAGATAGTTCCCAATGACTAAAGCCCCCTCACTTTAATCTCTCCCCATCGGGGAGAGAAGATAAGTAAAATCAGATTGATTCGATAGTTTTAGTGAGAAGTTTATTCGCCTGCCCCGTCCCGACGCCTGCCTGCCGTCAGGCAGGTAACGTCGGGGCGGGACAGGCAATGACTAAGCAAAGTAATCTTTGCAACTACAAAAAATCCCCCTTTTGAAAATGTGGGATAATAAAAAGAAAGCAAGGCTAAAGCCTTGCACTACAAAAAATACCTCTTAATCTCCTCCGACGTGACGTCGGAGGAGAAATAGATTACTCTGATGGAGATTGCTTCGGTAGTTTCAGCAAGAGGTTTACTCGCAATGATTATGCAAAACTAACGCTTTGCGGCTACAAATAATAATTTTATTTTCCAATTAGGACAACCATTTGGGACTTAAGTCCTATTGCGATATAGGACTAAAAAAAGTTGACTTTAATCATATTGCAATTATAATGTATGTAAGGATAAGGAGAAGTTATGAACTTGAGAAACACCACCCTAATAACAACCCTCGCGATAGGAATATCGCTCAACCTATCATCTGCCAATAAAGTAATATATGGAGATGACAACAGAAAAGATTATTACTCAATGACTCAGGATATAAAAACTCTTGCCGACTCAGTTGTCTCTTTATGGGATAGCGCAAATATAAGATTTGACTCATCTAAAAATAAATATGTATTAACAACAATGAACTTTGGCGAAAGATTAAACCTCTGCCAGGATGAACCTTTCAGAGAACAGACAATAGGCGCTTTCTGTTCCGGCTCATTAATTTCCGAGGATACGGTTATAACAGCCGGGCACTGCATAAACAATCAGGCCAAATGCGATGCGACTTATTTCGTATTCGGCTACGCCATAAAAAATAGAAACAACCCAGACGCAGCTCAAACGGAGTTCAATTCTTCCGATGTTTACAAATGTCAGAAGATTGTCAAAACTAACGTAGGACCTGAGCCTACCCCGGATAATCCACAAGGAACAGGGCTTGGCCCCGATTATGCGATAGTCAAACTTGACAGGAAGGTTACTAATAAGAAAATCTTAAAAATAAATACAAGACAGCAGTTAAGGGCTGGCGAACAGATGTTTGTGATAGGATATCCCGTAGGTTTGCCCGTTAAGATGGCGGATGGCGCGGTGGTCAGAGACCCCTCGCCTGATGGCTATTTTGTGGCAAATTTAGATACATATGGTGGAAACTCTGGCTCACCTGTATTTAACGCCCAGACAAAGTTGATAGAAGGGATACTCGTAAGAGGGGACAATGATTTTGTTCAATCTCCCGCAGGTTGCACTGTATCCAACAGGGTAGATAATAATGGAGGAAGAGGAGAGGATGTTACCAAAATATCGGTTTTATATAAATACCTCTCTGGAATAGTGCCTGATATAAGAAACGCAAATACCGTCAAAAGCGTAAGGGTAGAAACCAACTTCGACAGTTTCGATACCTCAAAAGCCTTGAATTTCAGTTTTGATAGGCAATGACGATTTTTGAATTACCCAGGCTAAAACCCCTTCGAACGCAAATTCGAAGGGGTTTTTTATTTAGAACCAAAACAGGATCCGCTTTAAAAACAATGGAATATTTTTCCCAATAAACAAATATACGCTAAATAGGGTTGGGAGTCGCTTCTCTTAATAGTTCTAATATTTAAATAATTTGGGAAGTCTCGTCAAATTTGAAACGAATGGCTCTTGGAAGAATTTTTTTTGAAGCATCATGTTTTCCTACAGCTATTATAAGAGGTATTATTTTATCTTCCTCTATCGAGAATTCTTTTTTTATCGCAGATTCATCGAATCCATCCATGGGATGGGAATCATAACCAAGCGCTTTGGCCGATATCATAAGATTCATAGCGAAAAAGGAAGCGTTTTTGACTGCGAAAATTCTTCTTTTTGTATCCTGAACGCTTTCGCCGTAAAGGAGCGTGGCAAATTTTTTGTATCCATCGGCGGTTTTTTTGTCCAGATAGCCCAAATTTACCCAGTTTTCCAAAACCATATCTATATGTTCTTCCAGAGCTTTTGTATCGGCTATTACTATAAAAACCACGGAAGCGTCTATAATTTTTTTCTGATTCATTGCTGCTTTCATAAGTATTTCTTTTTTTTCCTTAGATTTAACCGCTATAACTTTCCACGGCTGTAAATTCATTGAAGAAGGAGCAAGAGCCGCATAATCGTAAATCTTTTTTATTTCCTCGTCCGAAATAACAAAAGAAGAATCGAAATTTCCAACCGAACGCCTTTCTTTTACGATATCTATATATTCCACAAAACCTCCTAAAAATACATTTTATTTTTCCCTTAGTAAATTCATACAAAAATTATATAAAATATATCTATTAAGGTAAAGCAAACACGCTTACCAGAGACAAATGGTCGAGTTTAAGTGATTTAACTCGAATTCGGCGATTTATCTTTGATTATCGGATTTGCTATGTTTTTATCTCAAGGAGAAAACAATATGATTTCCAAGGTTTTTAAAAACATAAAGCTATTCAATAAACTATCCGATTCGGACATCAAAAAACTTCAAAAGATAGGTAAAATTAAAAAATATAAAAAAGGAGATATAATTTTTAATAAAAACGAAATAGGTAAAACTTTTTTTATAGTTAAAAGCGGAGAAGTAAAGATATTTACAAGCATAGGAAGAAAAAATAAGATTTTATCTTTAATAGGTGAAAAAAATTTTTTCGGGGAACTCGCGCTTCTGGGGGTAAAATATAGAACCGCCTCCGCTGTATGCGAAAAAGACTCGGAGTTATATGTAATATCTGCAAACGAGTTTCAAAATTTTTTGTTTAAACATAAAGATTTTATGATTAAAATGTTACACATAATGGCCGAGAGACTTAAAAGAGCCGATGAAGAAATAGAAAATCTTATCTTTCATAATATGTTTGGAAGAGTTATAAAGTTCATATACGAAAGATATATTCAAGAAAAAAGCAACAAAATAAAAATAAGTCAGCAGGAAATAGCCAAAAACATAGGCAGTACCAGGGTCCCGGTAAACAGGATAATTTCTCACTTAAAAAACAAAGGCATAATAGAATGCAAAAGAGAAATGATTTGCATATTAAATCCGGAAAAAATAAAAAATATAGTGGAAGGAATGAAATAATGAATACCGTAAGAGGATTTAAAGACATACTATACCCAGAATCTTTCAAAATTTCCGAGATAGAAAGGATATCGAGAGAGGTTTTCGAAATTTTCAATTATAAGGAAATAAGAATACCAACAGTAGAATATCAAGAATTATTTGTAAAATCCACCGGAGCAACGACTGACATAGTAGAAAAAGAAATGTATAAATTTGAAGACGCTTCAAAAAGAATTTTGGCTTTAAGGCCCGAGGGAACCCCAGGGGTGGCAAGAGCTTATATAAACAACAACCTTAACATAAAAGGAGAAAATACTAAATACTTCTATATCGGAAATATGTTCAGGGCGGAACGGCCTCAGGCGGGAAGGTTTAGAGAATTTGAGCAAATAGGAGCGGAATACATAGGTACAAACTCCGCTTTTTCGGACGCCGAGGTTATAATAATGCTGGATACGATACTAAAAAAAATAGGGATCAAATCTTATCAAATAGAAATAAACTCCATAGGCTGCTTTGAATGCAGGAAAAAATACAGAGAAGTCTTAATAGAAAACTTAAAGAAGCTTGAATTATGCGATTTATGCAAACAAAGAATAGAGAGAAATCCGTTGAGAGTTTTGGACTGCAAAATCGACCAAGAAAAATTTTCATCCATCCCTTCAATACATCTATGCACAAACTGCCAGGATCACCATAAAACTTTGAAAGAACTTCTTACCAAATCTAACGTAGATTATAAAGAAAACAAACTTCTTGTAAGAGGACTTGATTATTATACAAGAACGGTTTTCGAGTTTAAAACCGCGGAGTTAGGTTCCCAGGACGCCATAGCGGCCGGAGGAAGATACGACGATCTTATAAAATCTATGGGAGGCCCCCATTCCCCGAGCGTCGGCTGGGCTATGGGAGCGGAAAGGATTTTAATGCTATGCGAAAAAGAAAACATATCTTTTAAAAATAAGCCTTTATGTTTCGTAATAACCGCCGACCAAAAATATTCCGAATACGCTTTCGAGTTGATATCAAGCCTCAGAAATAGCGGAATCAAGTCGGATTTTTCAAGCTTTCACCAAAGTTTAAAATCTCAAATGAGAAGCGCAAACTCAAACGGCGCGAGATACGCTTTAATAATAGGAGAAGAGGAATTTATTTCCAATACGGTTACGCTTAAAGACCTTTCAACCGGAGAACAATCCCAAAAAGAAAAAGACAATCTTATAAAAGAACTTTTAAAGATTATTTAAAATAAAAACGGAGAAAATTATGATGAGAACACATACCTGCGGAGAATTAAATTTAAAAAACGAAGGCCAGAAGGTCAGTTTATGCGGATGGGTAGACTCGAAAAGAAATCACGGTGGAGTTCTTTTTATAGTTTTAAGAGATTTATACGGAATAACTCAGATAGTCGTCGAACCTTCCAACAAGCATTTTAATTCGGCCGAGAATTTAGGAAACGAATACGTGATAAAAGCTGAAGGAACGGTAAGAAAAAGACCAGAAGGGAACGCGAATAAAAACATACCGACCGGAGAAATAGAGGTTTACCTTGAAAATCTGGAAATACTAAATACTTCCAAAGAGCCCGCGTTTGCCATAGCCGAATACATAAACGTAAACGAGGAAACAAGATTAAAATATAGATATCTGGATATAAGAAGAGAAACCATGAAAAAAAATCTGGTATTTAGAAGCAAAATAGCCCAGGTTGTAAGAAACTATCTTTACTCGAATAATTTTAACGAAGTGGAAACCCCGATACTTACCAAATCTACCCCGGAAGGCGCCAGAGACTTTTTGGTTCCTTCAAGGATAAACCCCGGAAAATTTTACGCTCTTCCCCAATCTCCTCAAATGTTTAAGCAAATTCTTATGGTAAGCGGTATGGACAGATACTTCCAGCTTGCCAGAAACTTTAGAGACGAGGACTTAAGAAGCGATAGGCAGTTGGAGCATACTCAGATAGACCTGGAGATGAGTTTTGTAAACGAAAGGGATGTGGCTTTGATTGTAGAGGGGATGATGAAAGAGGTTTTTAAGTTTGCCGGCTACGACATAGAAACCCCTTTTATGGACATGGAATACGAAGAAGCGATGTTAAAATACGGAACGGACAAACCGGATTTGAGATACGATTACGAAATAAAAGAGGTAACCGATATATTCAAAAATACCGAATTTAAAATATTTAGGCAAACCGTGGAATCTAACGGAACGATCAGAGGCATAAACGCGAAAAACGCGCATCAATACTCAAGAAGCGAAATAGACAAACTCACCGAGACTTTAAAATCAAACGGCGCCAAGGGACTTGTGTGGTTAAAGATGAAAGACGGCAAAATAGATTCTTCTATTTCAAAGTTTTTGAAAGAAATGGAGGTCGAATCTCTTAAAAAGTCTTTCGACATAAAAGAAGGGGATACCGTATTTATATTAAGCGACGACAAAAAAAACATACTTAATTACATAGGGATTTTAAGAAACGAAATAATAAAAAGAGACCAGAATCCAAAAAAGAAATGGGCTTTTTTATGGGTCAGACATTTCCCACTTTTAGAATGGAAAGCCGACGAAAACAGATACGACGCCACACACAACCCTTTTACCGCTCCTTTACCCGAGGAACTATATAAATTGGACAAAAAAGAGGAACTTGAAAACATAAAATCATGCCAGTACGACCTGGTATTAAACGGGGTGGAGTTGGGATCGGGTTCGGTTAGAAACCATAGAAGGGAAATACAGGAAAAAATATTTAAACTTATGGGATACTCCGAGAAAGAAATTTATGAAAAATTCGGAATGCTGGTCGAAGCTTTGGGATACGGCGCTCCGCCTCACGGAGGAATAGGAATAGGATTCGACAGGCTTATAGCGGTAATATGCGGATACGATTCCATAAGAGAGGTTATAGCTTTTCCAAAAACCACAAGCGGAATATGTCCTATGACCGAAGCACCGTCGGAAGTGGGAGAAAAACAATTAAACGAATTGAAAATACAAATTAAAAAATAAAAAATAAAATATGAAATATCCCGATTGGATAGTAAAAGAAGTGGGAGAAAAAAAAAGATTTTTTCATAAAGAAGAAAACGCCATAGAAACCGACGAAGACCTTAAAGAGTATAGAGCAAACACCATATGTTACGAAGCGAAATGCCCCAACAAAGGAAAATGCTTTAAAGAAAAACACGCCACTTTTTTAATACTGGGGACCGAATGCACAAGAAATTGCAAATTTTGCTCGGTTTCGAAAGATAAACCAAAACCTCCGGACCCGAAAGAACCGGAAAAAATAGCAAAGCTTGTGGAAAAATGGCAAATTAAATACGTAGTTTTTACGTCTCCAACGAGAGACGACTTAAAAGACGGGGGAGCAGAACAGTTTAAAGAAACTATAACTCAAATAAAAAAGCTATCTCCAGATACTATAATTGAGCCGCTAATTCCCGACTTTAAAGGAAATACTAAGTCCTTAGACTCAATATTGTCGGCAAATCCGGAGGTTATCTCTCACAACATAGAAATGCCGGAAAGATTATATAAGGAGATAAGACCCAAAGCAAATTATAAAAGAAGCCTTGAAACAATAAGATATATAAAAGAAAAATCTCCAAAAACCATAACCAAATCTTCTTTAATAATCGGTTTGGGCGAAAATATGGAAGAAATCAAAAAGACATTGACCGACATTAAAAACAATTTATGCGATATAATAGTAATAGGACAGTATTTAAATCCGACGGAAGAACATTATCCTATAATTAAATTTTACTCCCCAAAAGAGTTTAAAGAAATTGAAAACTACTCCCTACAAATCGGATTTAAAGCGGTAGTATCTTCTCCGCTTGCAAGAACATCTTACACGGCCTACGAGGCTTACAAAAAAGCGGTAACATAAAGTGAATCTTTTTTTCCATAATACCAAAGCCAACAAATATTCGATAAACTCCCTGTCTTTTGTCGTAGAAGATTTAAAAGATTTAAAAGTCCGTTTTTTTTACGAAATTTCCGAAATAGAAAACATAATAAATAAAAAAGAAACCGACATATTCGTGTTTTCTTTTATGACCCCTTTTTATGAAAAAGAAAAAAAACTTTCTATTTACTTAAAAACAAAATACCCGAAATCTTTAACCATCGCGGGCGGGCCTCATATATACGACAAAAACTCATCGGAAATATCAAACCATTTCGATTATGTTTTTATAGGGGAAGGGGAAGAAACGTTTAAAGAATTTATAAAAAACTTAACAAACGGCTTACTTCCAAAAAATAAGGTTATTAAAAATTTTAAAAACATAGACATAAACTCATATCAATCGGTTTCGGATAAATTTAAAAGATTCGGTTCGATTGAGATTACGAGAGGATGCCCTTACAGTTGTTTTTATTGCCAGAACCCTTTTAATATGGGAAAGATTCAAAGGCACAAAAAAATAGAAAACATAATAAAAGAAATAGAAATACTTTTAAAAAACGATTTTACCGACATAAGATTTATTACTCCGGACCTCGCCTCTTACGGTTCGGTAAACGGAAAAGATTTAAATCTAAAAGAATTCGAATCGCTGGTTAACGAGACAAACAAAGCGGTAAAAGGGAAAGGAAGGGTTTTTTTGGGGAGCTTTCCTTCGGAAATAAGGCCCGAACATATAACCGAAGATATCGTTAAAATATTAAAGGGGAAAACTTCGGCCAAAAGGATAATAATAGGAGGACAAAGCGGAAGCGACGAGATATTAAAAAAAATAAATAGAGCTCACACCTCATCCGACATAATAAAAGCCGTATCCATATTAAGAAAAAACGATTTAGAGGCGGATGTGGATTTTATATTCGGTTTTCCTTTCGAAACCGAAAAAGATTTAAACGAATCTAAAAAAATAATAGAAATATTGACTCAAAAATACTCGGCCAGAATTCATCTCCATTATTTTATCCCTCTTCCTAACACGCCTTTTGAAAATTTAAAACCAAAGCCGATCGATTTAAAAACCAGAAGATTTCTATCCTCTCTTACTTCAAAAAACATAGCTTTCGGCCAGTGGGAAAATCAGATAAGATTAGGACATAAGTCCTAATTCGAATTAGGCAAATCGTAATTGAAAATAGCTCAAATATCTTTATAATATAAAAAGGAGGAGATATGAATAACATAAAAAAGATAATAATGTTACTGTTAACGATAGCAAACGGTTTATATTTAAGTTCTCAAAATATAGATTTTGACAACCAATCCAAATTAAACATACCTCAATTGCAACTTCCCAACGTTCAACCGGCCATAGGAACCGAAGAAAAGGTTTCGAAAATAGTCGGCGGAGTGACAACGACAAACTCGGAATTTCCTTTCATAGTTTCCTTACAACATTCTTACTACGGCCATTTCTGCGGAGGCTCATTAATAGCAAAGGATTGGGTTTTAACCGCGGCTCACTGCGTAGACGGAATAACTCCTTCTTACATAGTAACGGGCA
>Ga0067045_1028611_pt1 | contig 30368 bp, 25 predicted proteins | sample TerdegcTABiofilm_FD_59184 | JGI IMG/M metagenome (GOLD analysis project Ga0067045, IMG submission 59184) | Combined Assembly of (Gp0054472, Gp0054536) Wastewater bioreactor microbial communities from Singapore -Terephthalate degrading...
CGGTAGAAGGCGCGGTTGATCTCTAGCAATTTTGCGGTCACATCCGGGTGCATGAGATGATTATAACTTCACTTTGTCCGACGATGCGGCGGCTAAGGGGGCGTTGCTCAGCAGGCGGCGCGCGGTTTGCCAGATTTGGTCGAACATCCTTGCCGTCAGGCGGCCGGTCTGGGTATTTTGTCGGCTGGGATGGTAAGAAGCCAGCACCCAGGGGAAATTCCCATCGGGTTGCAGCAGGGCATGATGCCCGAAGGGCGGCGCATCAAAAGACGCCCCCTGCTGGCGGAGGATGGCGAGAACCTGGATGTAGGCGATGCCTCCCAGGGCAACAACTCCCTCCACGTGAGAGAGCAACCTCATCTCTTCCAGCAGGTAAGGACGGCAGGCGGCAAGCTCTTCCAGGGTGGGCTTGTTATCGGGCGGAGCGCAGCGAGCAACGGCAGTGATGTAGACATCCTGGAGGGTAAGCCCATCCTCCTGGTGGTGAGCGTAGGGCTGACTGGCGAATCCTGCCCGGTGAAGGGCGGCGTAAAGAAAATCTCCCGAGGCGTCGCCGGTAAACATGCGACCGGTGCGATTTGAACCGTGGGCGCCGGGTGCCAGTCCAACCACCAGCAGGCGAGCGTGCGGGTCGCCAAAACCGGGAACAGGTTTACCCCAATAAGCCCAATCCTTGTAGGCGCGCCGTTTTGTTGTTGCCACCTCTTCCCGCCAGGCCACAAGGCGGGGGCAGCGCCGGCATATGATTAGGATTTTTTCCATTTCTTCGAGCGTTTTGGGCTTGTCTGCTGGGGTCATTGGGCTATCCCATTCAAAAAGATTTCGGTCATCATGTAAATCAGCGGGTCGCCAGGCTGAAGGTCGCGTTCTGGGCTGGCGTAGAAAAATGGGTACATCATCCCCAGCAAGATCCAGGCCGCAGCCTGAACATTGATGGGTTTAAATTCGGCGCGTTCGATCCCATCTTGCAGGATCGCTTCGATCTTCCCGATAAATTTTTGGTGGTAGAGAGCATGAAAAGATTGCCGCGCTTCACTCCTTAAAGATGGAATCTCCTGGCTTGCCAGCCGGATGATGGCGCGCCGCTCGAGCGGCTGATTGAAAATAGTTTCTACCAGATGCACGAGACGGGTTCGGGCGTCTTGAACCGGCGGGCAGTTGACATCTAAAAGGGTTTCGATTTCACCTAGATAGCCAGTTAGGATGGCCAGTAGCAGCGCCTCTTTGTCCTTAAAATGGTAATAGAGCGCGGCTTTTGAAACCTTCAGCGCTTCGGAAATTTCCCGCATCGAGATGCCGTTATAGCCTCGTTCGACAAAGAGGCGGGCAGCTTCTTCCAGGATGCGCTGCTTTAACAGATTTTTTTCTCTCATTCTCATTCCTCGGGAAGCGCGCTGGCGGCAGCCCCTGACGTTGAATCGGTTGGTTCACTTTGGGTATTGCGGGCGGTTGATCTTTCGGCCGGGCGCGTTTTTAGTCCAAAGGCGAGCCCAAAGAGAAGCACCCCCATGATGCTGATGACCAAAAAAGCAGCGCGGTAGCCCTCTATGCCGCCCCCCGATGAAGCTGCCACAGCTCCGACCACTGCGCTGCCCGTCAATTGGCCGATGCTGGTAAATACCGCTACCACCCCCTGTGCGGCCGAGCGTTCCGAAGGAGCGACCTCGTTCAACGTGATATAGCGGATCGGAGCGCCTAGCAAGGCGGAGAGCCCTAGACCGATCAGTACGCCAGCCAGGACGAAGAAAGCCAGCTTGCCTGCGAACTGGGAGAGGACAAAAACGCCGGTCGAAAAGATGAGCGTTCCGGCGAGAATGACCAGGCGGGAACCGTGCTTATCCAACAATCGTCCTGCCATGGGTGAGCCGATTGCCATGGCAATCACTACCGGCATGAGCAGGTAACTGGCCTGTGCTTCGGTGACGCCCTTCAAGGCGGCCATAGCCAGCAACGGCATAAACACAAGACTGGCCTCCCCCAGGCCGGCGCCAGCGGTCAACCCGTATCCTAACCGCAATTGCTGGTTTTGAAAAAGCGAGATGGGAAGGATAGGGTTTTCAGCCCGGCGTTCAATGGGGACAAGCGCAAAGAGCAGCGCAAGCGGCGTCAGCAGGAAGGGCAGGACTTTTAGGCTGATCAAGCTGGCCGCGAACCGGCTGGTATCGATCTGGTTCAGGCCGTAAGCCAGAGAAGCCAGGATGACCGACAACACCAGCATCCCTGCCCAGTCAAATGCCGGCGTCTGGTTCAAGCGGTGGGAGGGCAGTGTGCGAAAGCTCAACAGGATGACAAGCAGAGCAATGGGCAGGTTAATAAGAAATAGCCACTGCCAAACCGATATACTCAGGATGACGCCCCCCAGAACAGGACCGATGATAAAAGCGAGCCCAAAGACAGCGCCGATCAGGCCGAGAGCGCTGCCGCGCTTTTCGGGCGGAAAGGTATCCCCAATGACGGCACTGGCAACCGGAAAAATCCCGCCGGCTCCAAAACCCTGTACGCCGCGTCCCACCAGCACCACGGTGAAGGTTGGTGCCAGCGCAACGACCAGCGATCCCAAAGCGAACAGAGACACGTCTAATATGTAGATCAGCCTGCGGCCATACAAGTCGGAAAGTTTGGCCATCAATGGCGTGCCAACCAGGTTGAACAGGACATAGATTGAAAACATCCATGCCAGTGTGCGTTCGTTGACACCAGCGAATTGTTTTTGAATTGCAGGCAGAGCCGGGCCGACAATGGCAATATCCAGGGCGCCCATTAAGACCCCGACAAAAAGAACCGCTAAAACGGGTGGGTTGTTGTTTCGCATAGATTTACCCTTCATTGAATTTAGAATAGCGGCAGTTGTCAATTTACTGACCGTCCGGTAAGTTTTTTGATTATAAGAGAATCTTTGAGGTTGTCAAGGACAGGAATTTTACAAGATGAGCATCGCGTCGCCGAAGGAATAGAAGCGGTAGCGGGAGGAGATGGCTTGTTGGTACACCTGCATCAGGCGCTCGCGCCCGGTAAAGGCGCTGACGAGCATCAACAGAGTTGAGCGCGGTAAGTGAAAGTTAGTGATCATCGCGTCCACAGCCTTGAAAAAATAGCCGGGCAGAATATACAAGTTGGTTGCCCCGCTATACGGCAGCACCGCCATACCAGGCGGGGTTGCCTGGGCGGCGGTTTCCAGGGTCCTTACGGTGGTTGTGCCGACGGCGATGATCCGCCCGCCCTGGCGCCGGACGGCGTTGATCTGTTCGGCGGTTTCAGGTGTCACCTGGCACCATTCGGTATGGATGGGGTGCCACATGGGATTTTCTTCGGTGACTGGAGCAAAGGTATCTAAGCCAACATGGAGCGTCACACTGGCGAACTGGATCCCCTGGCTGCGCAGCCGCTCCATCAATTCTGGGGTGAAATGTAAACCGGCGGTGGGGGCGGCGGCCGAACCAGGCGTGAGCGCATAGACCGTCTGGTAGCGTTGTGAGTCTTTCAAGGGGACGTGAATATAGGGAGGAAGCGGCATTTGCCCTTTTCGTTCCAAATAGGCTTCTACCGGTTCAGAGAAGCGCACGCGCCGGCGGGAGCCGTCTAACTGGGCAATCACCTGCACGGTCAGCCCATCTTCCAGGTGGAGCGTTTTGCCTGCAGTGACGCGTTTGCCGCCAACCAATACTTCCCAGGTGGTTTCATCCTCGCGATGCAAGAGGAGCAATTCTACCTGTCCGCCGGTTGGTTTGCGCGCATAAATGCGGGCCGGGATCACCCGCGTTTGATTGATCACGAGCAGGTCTCCTGGTTTAAGGTAGCTACCGATTTCCCAGAAGGTGGTGTGTTCTATCTCCCCGCTGTTGCGGTGGAATACCAGCAAGCGCGAAGCATGGCGGGGCTCCACCGGCGTCTGGGCTATTAAATCTGGCGGGAGATGGTAATCGAAATCACTGGTCTTCACGGGGAGAACAAACCGGGCTGCTGGGTCTGAGCAAAGGGGAGGCCAAGGTGTTCATAGGCCCGGCGGGTGGCAACCCGTCCTTGGGGGGTGCGTTCCAGAAAACCAAGCTGGAGCAGATAGGGCTCCACCACATCCATGATCGTATCTGGCTCTTCGCTAATCGAGGCGGCGATGGTACTTAACCCGACTGGCCCGCCGTTGTATTTTTCGATGATGGTCGTGAGCACAAGGCGATCGACATCATCCAGTCCGAGGTCATCCACGCTCAACAGGCTGAGGGCCTCACCGGCGACTGCGCCTGTGATCGCTCCTTCGGCGCGAACCTGAGCGTAATCGCGCACGCGGCGCAGCAAACGCAGCGCCACGCGGGGAGTGCCACGTGCCCGGCGGGCGACTTCGGTTACACCCTCTGGGTTGGCTTGAACGTTCAACAGGGTGGCGGCTCTTTCGACGATGGTTTGCATGGCCGGGAGGTCGTAATAATCCAGGCGGTAGACGGCGCCGAAGCGGGCGCGCAACGGAGCGCTGATGAGAGCCAGGCGTGTGGTCGCCCCGATCACCGTGAAGCGGGGCAGCTTGAGCCGGATGGAACGGGCGGATGGCCCCTTGCCGATGATGATATCCAGGGCAAAGTCCTCCATCGCCGGATACAATACTTCTTCGACCACCCGGCCGAGGCGGTGGATTTCATCAATGAACAGAATATCGCCGCCGCGCAGATTGGTGAGGATGGCTGCCAGGTCCCCGGCCCGCTCGATGGCTGGACCTGCAGTGATCTTGATGTTGACGCCCATTTCGTTGGCGAGGACATGTGCCAGCGTGGTTTTGCCGAGCCCCGGCGGCCCATAGAAAAGGACATGATCCAGAGGCTCGCCGCGCTGTCTGGCCGCCGCGATCAGGATGCCTAGATTCTCTTTGACCTGGTTTTGGCCGATCAGTTCGGAAAGATTTTGAGGACGTAAGGCCTGATCTAGCCGATCATCAGCTCGCGGCTCCGGGTTGATCAAGCGGTTGTGGGCGTCATCCATGCCACCGATTATACCCTAAACACTTTGCTGCGATCCCTCTTTACAGGGCAAAGAGAATGCGCTTGTGGCCTGTCATGGCCTGATAGAGTGCATCAACCTGCTCGCGGCTTTCGGCGGTAAAGGTCATGGTGATGGAGATGTAAGTCCCTCCGTTGCTGAGGCGACTGTGAACCCCATTCGTTTGCAGGGAGGGGACAAATTCGCGGACGAAAGCGATTGCAAACTCTTCAAAATCATCTTCGTTTTTTCCGATGATTCTCAGAGGGAACTCGCAGGGAAATTGCAAAATATCTTCTGGCGGTGTGGACATCGTTATTTCTCAGAGGCAAATTTCTGATAATCATAAAGGAAATTATTGTTCCTGTCAAAAAAATATTTTTGCCGATAGTTTTTTATTAAGAAGAACAATAGAGGATGCTGGCAATTAGGGTTTCAAAAGAGTCCATGTTGTACCTGTTTCTTGATTTATCAAGGAGTAAAGGTTTGTAGGTGGGCTAGATCAATTTCCGAGAGAGGCTATTCTATTGTTTGTTTACTATCCAAAGTCCGCTTTCTTGAATCTTTTCTTTCGTTTATAACCGATTAGACCAGGTTGAAGACGGTTTCCATTCCTCGCATAAGGAAACAGAGGAGATAATTCCAAAATCAAGTCTTAAGCGGCCGTCATTTTCGGCGAGATCAAATAAGCTACTTTGAACATGAGATTAGATATATTCAGTTCTCCTTGATTATATGCTGCTTTTCAACGTCAGTGAAACCAGCCCATTTCACGAAGGAGTCATGGGCAGTTAAATTATTATCTTGTTGCTGTGAGAACGGCTTGTGCTTGATTATCATTTTCATAGATTTTTCCGCATCTCACAGATTGCCATCGAGCTAAAGGGTTTTATCCTTGCTCGATTTTACCAACCCACCTTCAATCACGGAGGTAACCGTTACTTCTGGTGGGTCAGAACACAAGTGTGGCAGGGATTTTGCCACAAGCATGATCCGCTAAGTTTTGAGAGCAGTCGCCATTCAATGGCATGCTTTGTGATCAGCGTAAGCAAAATTATCATCAAAAAGTTCGGTTGTAGGAATCCAAAATGTGATTTTCGTACTATAATGAAACAGTTTACCAACTGCAGGAGTGAACCATGGAAAATGTTTTTGTTTCTGGCCATCCATTGATCAAGCACAAGTTATCGCTGCTCAGGCAAACCAGCACGGAGCCCAAGAAGTTTCGCGAACTGGTGCGGGAACTGGCCGGTCTGCTGGCGTATGAGGCCACGCTGGATTTGAGAACCAGACCGGTGGAGGTAAAGACCCCTCTGGCAGTAATGACCGGCAGTGAGCTGGAAGAAAAAATCGGATTAATCCCGATTTTACGAGCTGGCTTGGGGCTGGTGGAGGGCGTCTGGGAGTTGATGCCGTCGGCGGAAGTCTGGCATATCGGCCTTTATCGCGATGAGCGAACCTTAAAACCCGTGCAGTATTACAATAAGCTGCCGGTAGGCCCGACGGTTCAGGTTTGCCTGATCCTGGATCCTATGCTGGCAACGGGCGGATCCGCGGCGGCGACGGTTGATCTGCTAAAGAACTGGGGAGCGATGCGCATCAAGTTTGTTGGATTGATTGGAGCGCCCGAAGGGATTGCCCATCTGCACAGTCGCCATCCGGATATCCCAATTTATCTTGGGGAGATCGATGAACGGCTAAACGAGAAGGGGTACATTGTGCCCGGCCTGGGCGATGCGGGCGACCGCATGTTTGGGACTGCGTAATTATCTTCAGGAGCGGTGCAAACCGCTCCTGTTTTTATAATTCGCGCCTGTGTGATTTCCTTTGGGAAAAAGGGGGGTTATTTCTTTTCCCAAATTTCATAACAGGATTGGCGGCTGATGGGCCCGAAATCTGTTTCTGAGTTGTAACCGGAGACTGGATCGAAGGCGAGCGGGTTGAATTGTTTTGCCATCCGGTAATTTCGGATGAGCAGATTTTGTTCCGGCGGTTCCCGGCGTTGCCATTCCAGGATATCGTCACAATGCTGGATCACATAATCCGGCCGGAGTTCTTCCAGGTAATCATAAACATCCAAGTTGCCGGCCTGTTTTAAGCGCGTGACATCTGGTGTTACCAGGCCGACCTCGTCGCGCATGACGCGGTTCGAATAATAACCTACGTACCCCAGAGGCTCCAGGAGTACGGTTGCGCCAGGTGGGGAGTTAACCGCCAGCCACTGACCCATCGCCTGGAGTGACCTCTCGCCGCGGTAGATCTGGCTGGCGCGTATAAAGCGCAAGGAGGGAAGAAGTTGCCGTCCGGCTGCGATAGAAAAAAAGACCAGCGTGAGCGCCAAAGCAGCCAGACCAGCCCAATGGGCAGGCCGTCCGCGCCGCTTGAAGTTTGAGAACAGCAGGAGCAAGAAAGGAAAGAGTAGAAGCCAGAGCGAAACCACAACATAGCTATCGGCCAGTGATGGAGCGTTTGAACCCGAACCGATTGGCAAAAGCGCGCCAAAAGCAGCTGTGATAGCTGTTGACAACCAAAAAGCCAGCCAGCCGATGGCCGGGCGGTTGGACGGTTTTAGTTGTTCCCAGAAGTAACCCAGACCCTGCGCGGCCAGGGTGAGGACTGCCCACAAAAGCGGGACGAAGTAACGATTAAAGAAAGTAGCTCCGCTAATCGCCAGACGGATTAATTCTAAGAGGGCGAAAAAGACCAGGGCAAGCTGGAGAATCGACCGCCTGGAACGCCAGGCGTGAATCCCCGCCAGACTCAAGGTCAGACTTGCCACGAGGATCAAGAAACCGGGGCGGGCAGGCGAAACCGGGATCGGAGTCAGGTATTTTATGACAGTCCAGGTATTGGCAAAGAAGGAGGTTGCGTTGTTTTGAGTGTAAGCGGCTATTTTGGCTGCCACGGTATGGGGGATGGGAGATCCAAAATATATGCTCGCGAAGATGAGCCACGGAGAATACATCGCGGCGGCGATCAAGCCCATGCGGATTGCGGCGCGCCGGTCCTCGAAAAGGGCTGCAAAGGTCAGTGCCAGGGGCCAAAGGATGGTATCAAGGCGTGTCCAAAGGAGCAGCCCGCATAGAATACCTGCCCAGGTGTATTGCTTTGCCGCCAGCGCAAACCACGAGGCGGCCATCAGGCAGGGCAAGAGGGCGGTTTCCATCCCATTGGTGTCGTGCGACCACTGGCTGATGCATAATCCTAACGAAAGCCCAGCGAGGGTTTGCTGGAGAAGGCTGCCGCCCAGACGGCGGACAGCCAGGTAGGTAAAAGCAGAAGCGCCCATTGCGGCTATCATTTCTACCAGGCGCGCCCCCACCAGGGGGGAACTACCTGAGATTAGCAGCCAGCCGGCGATTAAGAAGGTAAAGAGGGGGGTAGTTGTCCCATACACCCGTTCGCCGGGATTGTAAACAAAGCCCTGTCCTTCTGCCAGCATGTGGGCATAACGGAAAGTGATAAAAGCGTCATCGGTGGCAAAGCCTGTGAAGAGGACGTAAAATAAGCGTCCGGCCAGGGTGAGCGCCATGACGAGCACAAGCTGAAAGACCGGTTGTTTCAGACCGGCAAGAGCGAGAGCGAATCTAGAGCTGGCGGGCGCGGAATGGGCGGGCAAATCCCGGTGAGCCGACATGCCATGATTATATATCAGCTCGATTTCACCGGCAGGAGGCTTCGTTCAGCCGCCGATTTGGATCATGCAGCGGGTCATCGGGCGATGATTTTTTACCAGCTCGTGGCCTTCCGGTTTCATCAGGACTGCTCTTTCCAAAAACGGGTAGATATCCTCGCCAGCGCGAAGCGCCTTGAGAAGCGGGATTTCAATGTCGCTCAGCAAACAAGGCCGCAGCGCGCCATCGGCGGTCAGGCGCAAACGGTTGCACCTCTCGCAGAAATGTTCCCCCAGCGGCGAGATAAAGCCAACCGTCCCCGGCGCGCCAGGGATACGGTATTCGCGAGCAGGGCCAGAACCGGATTTTTCTTCGACTGGTTGGAGATCGAGTGGCGCCAGGATTCTTCGGATATCATGAATGGGAAGGTAAGCGCTTTGCGGGCTGGGAAATCCCTCTCCCCAGGGCGTCTGGTTATTGACTGGCATGAGCTCGATGAAACGAACACGCCAGGGATGACGCTGGCTCAACCTGGCAATATCAATTAATTCATCCTCATTGACGCCTTTCATCGCGACTGTGTTGAGCTTGATAGGGGTCAGACCGGCAGATTCGGCAGCTTGCAAGCCGCTCCAAACCCGCTCTAGCGATGCGCCGCGAGTGATGCGGGAAAATTTATCCGGGTCGAGGGTATCGAGGCTGATGTTGACGCGTTTCAGACCGGCTTCAGCCAATTCGGCTGCGAATTTTTCGAGCAACAGGCCATTGGTGGTGAGGCTGAGATCTCTAATTCCGGGCGTCTCGGCGATCATGCGCACCAGCGAGACGATGCCAGCCCGCGCGAGCGGTTCGCCACCGGTCAATCGCACCTCGGTGATGCCGTGTTGCGCTGCTGTTTGCACAACCTGGAGGATCTCTTCGTAGCGCATGATTTCATCATGGCTTCGGGTTTCGATGCCCTCGGGCGGCATACAATACACGCAACGCATATTACAACGATCGGTTACAGAAATACGCAGGTAGGTAATGGGACGTCCAAATGGATCTATAAGCATTGAAATCATCCTTGTCATGGAATTCTACCATACCCTTCTGAAGTGCGCGGTTTGCATGACGCCCCATGGCCCAGGAGAATGCTTTTTCTCAAGCGAGTTTGGGAAGGCGGTGGTGAAGCGGGTGAGTTAAACCGTTGACAAGTACACGTTCAGGGTGATAATTTAAGACATTCTATCTACAATTTGTGTGATGGGCTGATAATCTGCATGATACAAGGAGTCGCTATGTACCCTGAACTGAGCCGCGAAGAAATCAAGCGGTACTCCCGTCATTTGATGATCCCTGACGTGGGCGTGGAGGGACAGCGCAAGCTAAAGGCTGCCAGCGTTCTGATTGTAGGAAGTGGAGGGCTTGGTTCGCCCAACGCATTGTACCTGGCGGCGGCGGGCGTCGGTCGGATCGGGGTGGTGGATTATGACGTGGTTGAGGCGTCGAACTTGCAGCGCCAGGTGCTCCATGCTACGGATCGCATAGGCCAATCCAAGACCGGCTCTGCGCGCGACCGTATGATGGCGCTCAACCCCCATATTGAAGTGACTGCCTATGAGGAAATTCTATCCTCAGAGAACATCGAGCGGATTGCCGGAGAGTACGATATTCTGATTGATGGGACAGATAATTTTCCGACCCGCTATCTACTCAATGATTATGGCGTGCTGTCGGGAAAGCCCTATATTTACGGTTCGATCTTCCGCTTTGAAGGCCAGGTTAGCGTCTTCGATGCGCGCCGCGGTCCGTGTTATCGTTGTTTGTTCCCAGAGCCGCCGCCGCCCGGTCTGGTTCCAGGCTGCGCTGAGGGCGGGGTTTTCGGCGTTTTGCCGGGGACGATCGGAACGCTGCAAGCGGCCGAGGCGATTAAGCTGATTCTGGGAATAGGGCAGCCACTGATTGGAAAGCTGTTGCTGTATGATGCGCTGGATAATACTTTTCAGCTCATTCAGCTTCGTAAAAACCCAAACTGCAAGATATGCGGACCAAACCCCGAAGTGACGCATTTGATAGACTATGAAGCCTTTTGCGGCACTCCGGCATACCGATCCGAAGAGGAGTTTGCCCCCTGGGATATTGAACCCGCTGCGGTCGCCAGACGGCTGGCGCAGGGCGATAATATTTTTTTGCTCGATGTGCGCGAACCAGTGGAACAACAGGTGGTTCAGTTGCCGGGGGCGACGAACATACCATATGGGCAGTTGAGCAGCCGCTTGACCGAGCTGCCGAAAGACAGAGATATTATTGCATTCTGTCGTACAGGCAGCCGGTCAGCTTTTGCTGTTCGGTACCTGCGGGGAGAAGGTTTTAATAACGCGATGAACCTTCGGGGCGGGACGAATGCCTGGGCGCGGCAGGTTGATCCAGGTTTACTGGAATATTGAGGCGACGATGACCGAATATGCTGGGAAATCAAATCTTAAACCCACCTTGCTGGCTGTGCTGGCGCACCCAGATGACGAAACCTTTGGCATAGGGGGAACATTGGCGTTATATGCCCGCAGAGGGGTGGAGGTCCACCTGGTTTGTGCAACGCGCGGGGAGGTTGGCGAGGTTGATCCCCGGCTCCTGCGCAGGTTTGAAACTGTCGCCGACCGCCGGGAAGCCGAACTGCGCTGCGCCGCCGAGATGCTCAAGCTGGCGGGCGTTTATTTTATGGGATACCGCGATTCAGGGATGCCCGGCTCGCCGGACAACCATCATCCCCAAGCGCTGGCTGCCCAGCCGCAGGAAAGGGTGGCGATGGAAATTGCTTATTTTATCCGGAAGCTGCGCCCCCAGGTGGTCATTACCTTTGATCCTATGGGGGGATATGGCCACCCGGATCACATTGCCATCCATAAGGCGACAACCCAGGCATTTGAGATTGCTGGAAATCCTGACGTAAAAGTGAAAGAAGACTTGCCGCCTTATTCGCCCCTGAAACTTTATTATAACGTTATCCCGCGCAGTTTCTTACGGGCTGGGATTTTTATGCTGCGCCTTTTTGGAAAAGACCCGCGCCGGTTTGGTTCGAACGGCGATATCAACCTGGTCGAGATTGCCCAGGTGAGTTTTCCGGTTACCGCCAAAATTGATTACGGACCGGTGGCAAAAATTCGCGAAGAAGCCGCCTATTGTCATGAAAGTCAGGGAGGTCGCCAGCAGGCCAAAGGCATTATCCCTGCGCTTCGGCGGCTGTTTGGCGGAAGTGAAACGTATATGCGGGCTTACCCGCCTGTCAAGAACCAGAAGAAGGAACGAGATTTGTTCGAGGGAATCTGAGTTCATCAGGGTTGATTTTCATCCTGTCTGAAGGGCGAGAGAGTGTGGAAATGTATTCGGCGGCAGATCCTTTTTGATCGGCTTGGAGGAAAATGACAGGGGCTTGAAATGTATTCGAAATCGGCCAGGTATTATGATGTGATTTATTCCGAAAAGGATTATGCCGGCGAGGCGGCCGTGCTGGCGCAGTGGATCGAGCAATATTTGCGCAGCGACCAACGTCGGCTTCTGGATGTGGCTTGTGGTACCGGGCGTCATATCGAATATCTTAAACGGAACTTCGAGGTAGAGGGGATTGACATTAGCCCAGAATTGCTTGAAATTGCGGCGCAACGCAACCCTGAAATCCCTTTTCATTGTGGAGATATGATTTCTTTTGAGCTGGACAAGAAATTTGATGTCGTTACCTGCCTGTTCAGCGCGATTGGGTACGTTAAGACTCTGGATCGTTTGAATCAGGCGGTGCGCAGCATGACAAAGCATCTTGTGCCAGGGGGGTTGTTGATCATTGAACCCTGGTTCACGCCAGATACCTGGATTCCCAATACCGTTCACAGCCTTTTTGTGGATGAGGAGGACTTCAAGCTGGCGCGCATTAATACCAGTCTTGTTGAGGGGCGGGTATCGATTTTAGACCTGCACCACCTGGTTGGTACGCCCCAGCAAACCAATTATTTTGTCGAACATCATGAATTGGGGCTATTCGAAAGCGAAGAAATGTTGGATGTCTATCGCCGCAACGGTTTCTATGTTTTTTACGATTCGGAAGGATTGACCGGGCGGGGCGTATATATTGGCAGGCTTCCTCTTGGAAAGGAAACCTCGAACGATAACCCCGCCCCATGAAATGATCCCTGATGCGTTTTCCCAATGCCTCCCTTGAGTAAATTCCCAAGGGAGGCATGGTTTCTTATCCAATTACTTCAGCCTGGATCACTGGAGTAAAGGATAGATGGCCAGAGTCAAAGTCCACCTTGATCGTATCACCAGCTTTAAATTCCCCTGAAAGCACATGGAGCGCCAGAGGATCTTGCAATTCGCGCTGGATGGCGCGTTTGAGCGGGCGAGCGCCAAAGTTTGGGTCGTAACCTGCTTCGGCCAGAAAAGTCCGGGCGGCTGGGGTTACATCCAGCGTGAGCCCGCGCCCCGCAAGGAGATGGGCTACCCGTTCGATCTGAAGATCAACGATTCGCGCCAGGTGCTCCCTGGTGAGGAGGTGGAAGACCACGATCTCATCAATGCGGTTGAGAAATTCCGGGCGAAAATGTGCCTGGAGAACGCGGTTGATCTGATCGCGCCCGACCTGATCTTTGCCGTTCAGCCATAGCTCGCTGCCCAGGTTGCTGGTCATGATCACAACCGTGTTCCTGAAATCCACCGTTCGCCCCTGGCCATCCGTCAGGCGGCCATCATCGAGAAGCTGTAAGAGAACATTAAAGACTTCTGTGTGCGCTTTCTCGATCTCGTCAAAAAGCACAACGCTGAAGGGACGGCGACGAACAGCCTCGGTCAGCTGACCACCTTCTTCGTAGCCAACGTATCCCGGTGGGGCGCCGATCAAGCGCGAGACGGTGTGCTTTTCCTGGTACTCGCTCATATCGATGCGGATCATTGCCCGTTCGTCGTCGAACAGAAATTCGGCCAGGGCGCGCGCCAGTTCGGTCTTGCCTACGCCGGTCGGCCCCAAGAAGATGAAAGAGCCGATCGGACGGTTTGGGTCCTGCAAACCGGCGCGGGCGCGCCGGACGGCGTTGGAAACAGCCTGGACGGCTTCGTCCTGCCCTACCACGCGCTGGTGGAGGCGTTCTTCCATATGCAAAAGTTTTTGCATTTCGCCTTCAAGAAGTTTTGAAACCGGGATGCCGGTCCAACGGGATACGACCCCCGCAATTTCTTCAGCGTCTACTTCTTCTTTCAACAGCGCCCCTTCTTTCTGAAGCTGTTGGAGGTGCTGTTCAGCTTCGGCGCGTTTCTTTTCCAGTTCTGGGAGCTCTCCATATCGCAGGCGGGCGGCGTGCTCCAGATCGGCGCGGCGCTCTGCCTGTTCGATTTCCAGATGGACCTGTTCGATTTTCTCTTTTACGGCGCGCAGACCGGCGATGGCTTTTTTCTCGGTTTCCCAGCGGGTTTTCAGGTTGGCCGATCGTTCGCGCAAATCGGCCAGGCTGCGTTCGATTTTTGCAAGCCGCTCTTTTGAGGCTTTGTCTTTCTCTTTTTGAAGCGCCTGGCGCTCGATTTCCATCTGCATGATTTGACGGTCAACCTCGTCTAACTCCTGAGGTTTAGAGTCAATCTCGGTGCGCAATCGGGCGGCGGCCTCATCAATCAAGTCAATGGCTTTATCTGGCAGGCGACGATCGGTAATATATCGCTGGGAAAGCGTCGCGGCGGCAATTACTGCCGAATCGGTGATGCGAACGCCATGGTGCACTTCATAGCGCTGTTTTAGACCGCGCAATATGCTGATGGTGTCCTCTACAGTTGGTTCAGCTACCAAAACGGGCTGGAAGCGTCGCTCGAGGGCGGGATCTTTTTCGACATGCTTGCGGTACTCGTTGATAGTTGTGGCGCCGATCATATGTAATTCGCCGCGCGCCAGCATAGGCTTAAGCATGTTTCCGGCGTCCATTGCCCCTTCAGCCGCGCCTGCCCCAACCACCGTGTGCATTTCATCAACAAACAGGATAATTTCTCCAGCGGCATCCGTGATTTCTTTAAGCACTGCTTTGAGACGTTCCTCAAATTCGCCGCGGTATTTCGCGCCTGCCACCAGCGCGCCCATATCCAGGGCAATAAGGCGTTTATGCTTTAACCCTTCCGGGACATCCCCGTTGACGATGCGCTGCGCAAGTCCTTCAATGATAGCAGTCTTGCCCACACCGGGGTCTCCAATGAGGGCGGGGTTATTCTTTGTCCGACGCGAAAGAATCTGCACAACGCGGCGAATCTCCTCATCCCGGCCGATCACCGGGTCAAGCTTGCCCTGTCGGGCCATCGCGGTCAGATCGCGGCCGTATTTCTCCAGAGACTGGTATGTGTCTTCCGGGTTTTGTGAGGTGACACGCTGGGTGCCGCGCACTTCTGCGAGGGCTTTCAGGATGGCGTCTTTGTTAAGGCCATATTGATTGAGACGTTTATTTTCAATGCTTTCTGTCAATCCCAATAAGATGTGTTCGGTCGAGATATACTCATCCTGCATGCCGCGGGCGTAGCGTTCGGCAGCTGAGAGAACATCGGCAGCCGGGCGGGACAATCCCACTTCTTGAGAAGCCCCGTACACTTTGGGGCGATTTTCCAGCTCCTGGCGCAATTCTTCTCGCAGTGCGAGGGTGGAACCGGCCACGCGCGTGATGATCGCCGGCGCGACGCCATCCGGCTGTTGGACGAGGGCCAGAAGCAAGTGGGCTGGTTCGATTGCCTGGTGGTTTAAATCCTGTGCAATCCGTTGCGCGGACAGGATGGCTTCCTGGGCTTTTTGTGTAAATTTGTTGAGGTCCATAAATTCTTACCTCCTAATGAGACCAATATTAAATTTCCGGTGTTCAAAGCCGGTGATCTCATTCTAAGGAATTCACGTTTGATTTTTGTTAATGGCTCGTAAGATTGGTGTAAGAAAAGGGGGCACAAGTCTTCGCGCCGATTTGTTTCTCATTCCGGCGAAACCATTTGCAAAGAATCAGGTTTTAATTGAAAATGAAATTGTGTGCAGCCTCGTTGCCCGTGAACTGCGCCCGACAAAGCGTGGCTGTATGCCCAACACACCAGGTTTTCACTTGCGGCGTTGAAATGACTGCAGGAACAATGATTAGATCAGGAGGTAACCATGCAAACACCTGAAAAGATCCTTCGAGAAATGTTGGAACTGGCCGGCATCCGGGTCAATGGCAGCAATCCCTGGGATATTCAAGTTCATGATACAAGGTTCTATGACCGCGTTCTCAGGGATACTTCTCTGGGACTGGGTGAGGCTTACATGGATGGCTGGTGGGACAGCGAATCGGTTGATGAGTTTATCCACCGTGTGCTGCGGGCTCATCTCGATGAAAAGGTGAAAAATAATACCCGGCTGGCTTTGCAAGTTCTGCGCTCGAAATTATTGAACAGGCAATCCACTCGCAAAGCTTTTGAGGTTGGACGGCGCCATTATGATCTGGGTAACGACTTGTATCGCGCCATGCTCGATAAACGCTTGAATTACACCTGTGGTTACTGGAAAAACGCCCGCAACCTGGATGAGGCGCAAGAGGCTAAGCTAGAACTGGTTTGTAAGAAGATTGGGATAAAGCCAGGGATGCGAATTCTTGAATTGGGATGTGGGTGGGGCAGTTTTGCCAAATACGCTGCAGAGAAATACGGCGCCCATGTAGTAGGCCTTACCGTTTCTAAGGAACAGGTAGCCCTGGGAATGGAACTTTGCAAGGGATTGCCCGTGGAACTGCGGCTTCAGGATTATCGTGAGGCAGAAGGTCAATACGATGCGGTCATTTCGATCGGAGTCATGGAGCATGTCGGTTATAAGAACTACCGCACGTATATGCAGGTTGTGGACCGGTGTCTGAAAGAGGATGGCATTGCATTTGTCCACACTATTGGCGGCAACCGGAGCATTACAACAGGCGAACCCTGGACGGATAAATACATTTTCCCCAACGGGATGTTGCCTTCTATTGCACAGTTAGGGGCAGCTATGGAAGGTCTTTTTGTAATGGAGGATTGGCATAATTTTGGCCCTTACTACGATCCTACCCTGATGGCCTGGTATTCTAACTTTAAAAATGCCTGGCCTGAGTTGAAGGATCGGTATGATGAGCGCTTCAAGCGAATGTGGAGCTATTACCTGCTGAGCAGCGCAGGGGCTTTTCGCTCACGGAACCAGCAGTTGTGGCAGATTGTTTTTACCCGGCGGGGGACCCTCCAACCAGACTGCCGTTTTAGTTAAGGATTGCTTATGATGCAGACGGATGTGCTGATCGTAGGCGGGGGTCCTGCTGGTGCAGCAATCGCCTGGCGGTTGAGACAAAGTGGTGTTCATTGTATTGTATTGGATCAGGCGGAGTTTCCTCGTTTTAAACCTTGCGCCGGATGGATCACGCCAGAAGTCCTCAAGGATCTTCAGATCAACCCTGATGAATATCCGTACGGGTTGACATTGTTTTCAACATTCAATGTCTCGTTGGGCGCTTTCAGGTTTAAACTGAAGACACATCAATATTCGATCCGCCGGATTGAGTTTGACGCATGGCTGTTGAATCGCTCAGCTGCCGATTTTCATGTTCACCGGGTGAAAGAAATCAGGCAGGAGGGCGGTCAATATATTATTGATGGAACCTTCGTTGGTAAATACCTGGTTGGGGCGGGGGGAACCCATTGCCCGGTCTATCACACGCTATTCAAGCCTGCCGATTCAGACGCGAGAAAAACCCTCATTGTTGCCCAGGAAGATGAATTTCCTTACGACGTCTCGGACAACCGCTGCCATCTTTGGTTCTTCCAAAATCACTTGCCGGGTTATAGCTGGTACGTCCCTAAAGCCAATGGGATCGTCAACGTTGGCGTTGGGGGGAGCTCTGAGCAGTTGAAAAGGAACGGCGATTCGTTGAAGCGACATTGGAACCTGTTGGTTAAGAAACTGGAAGAAACCGGGTTAATACGCGGACACGCGTATAAGCCCAGCGGCCACAGCTATTATTTGCGCCAGCCATCCTGGGAGACACGCCGCGAGAATGCCTTTCTGGTGGGAGACGCCTTAGGGCTTGCAACGCTTGATATGGGTGAGGGCATAGGACCTGCCATCCGGAGCGGGCTGTTGGCTGCTGAGGCGATTCTCCAGGATACGGATTATTCTCTCGATTCCATTCCGAGATATTCGTTTCCTTCTCTCTTGAGGATCCGGCGCTGAACGGGCTCTTTGGCTGCGCTGTAGAAATCGGCCGGACGGGCGATTGCCAGGATATCATGTTTAGCTATGCGGGCAGATGATGATCTCGTTTTCCGTTCACTTCCAATCTGCGAGGCACACTGGCTTGGGCGGATTGCTTACCAACGGGGGGTGGAATTGCAAAACGAAACCGCTGCCGAGCTGCTGGTTGGAAAGCGACACCCCGCGCTGCTGCTCATGGAGCACCCTCATACCTATACCTTTGGGAGGGGAGGACATCCTGAGAATCTCTTGTTGAGCCAGGAGGAATTAGCTGCGCGCGGGATCGGCGTTTACTTTGTAGATCGCGGCGGAGATGTCACCTACCACGGTCCTGGGCAACTGGTTGGGTATCCCATTTTGCGGCTGCCCAGGGGCGATGAAGCGGGTGGGACCACGTTGATTTTCAACTCGGTGGGGTATTTGCGTAAGCTAGAGGACGCGCTGATCCTGGCGTTGGCGAGGTTGGGCTTGCGCGCTGGACGGCGAGATAGGTTGACAGGGGTTTGGGTGGAGGGGGAGGATAATCCTCGCCGGGTGGGGCCAGATTCTGCCTCGCCTTTCAGCAGCGCGAAGATTGCATCTATCGGCGTGCGAGTCGATTCTTCGGGAATCACACGGCATGGTTTTGCGTTGAATGTTGCGCCGGAACAGTCCTATTGGAAGGGGATCGTCCCTTGTGGATTGGAGGGTGTTGTAATGACCTCACTGGCTGAACTACTGAACCCCTGTCCCTCTATGGAGACCGTTGCTGAACAGGTTGTGAAGGCTTTTGGCGAAGTGTTGGGGTTTGAGATGCGCTGGGCGCTGCCATTGCGATAACGGCGTGCAGTTTTTGTGGTTTAAAAAAAGAATTCCTCGTCGAAATCAGGCGAGGAATTGGCTCTTAAACCGCAGGGATGTTTTTACTGGTACATCGCCACGCGCATGGTAACCCACATTGGAGGCTGATAGGAGAGGGTCTTCTGCTGGTAGAGGCTTGTGATTTTGCGTTCGAGGTACGTTGAGAAGTAGCCTGCATATTTTTGGTGTAATTCATGGATGCGCCAATCATTTCCGGTGATGCGCTTGCGGCAGTTGGGAGCGCCGCAATGGCATTCAAATTCATCGTAGTCACTGCTGTCGGTCATGGCGTAGTCAAAGCAAATTTCCTCGTCAGGGTGGATATCGGTCATTGCAACCAGGGAAATCTGCCCGCGCATCCCCGCATTTGGATTGCAGGAATGATTTACATAATCGGCTGGATCTCCTTCTAGCGTAGGAAGAAGGTAGATACCATCGTCCACCTGAAGACCGTGTGTAGATCTTTCTACCGGAATGTCTTTCAATTGCTCTTCGGTAACGACTTCGCCGCCCCAGACCATCAACAACTCGCCCGCTTTAATTAATTCACGGCAAAATACACCATAACCACCTTTTTCAGGGCAGGATCGCAGCTCTGCTTTGGAAGTTATATAGTGTGGACTTTGATTTTGCGCCATTTTATCTCCTGATCAAAAAAATAAGCGCCCCCTTTGCCATAAAGTACGACAAAAAGAGCCGGCATCCGATGCGATTATACGATATAACCCCCTGATGTCAATGAAAATTGAAAAAACATAGAAACGTTAACTTGTTTCAACCGTTTTTCGGCAGCGCAGGCGATCTTTGCCCGTCTTCAAGATATGGAAATCCCCGTAAGCTTGGTGATGAGGCGGCGTAGCAGGCTGACCGGCAAGACCAGCGCGATGTGGGGGAGCAGGCTGATGGCAAAAACCGTTGCCATGGACGACAGAACAGTGTCCAGGGCTGGCGCCAGGTTCTTTGCCAGCCAGGGACCGGCCCCGGCCAGCAGAGCAATTGCTGCCAGGAAAAGGACGATCAAAGTAACCGGCAGCCAGCCCCGCCGGTCAGTGGCCGAAGGGAACATCGTGCTGCTGATCGTAAAGGCCAGATAAAACCACAACCAGAAATCCGGCTGGCGGGGCAATTGAAGCAACATTTCGCCGAAACTTGACCAGGCGTTCATTTGAATGGCGCCTGCCAGCGGGTCTAATCCTAAACGGCTGATTCCGATGTAAGCTACGCTTGTGCCCCCTGCCAGCAGGGGGGCAACGCCAATCAGCGCATCGCGAAGAAAATCAGTCGAATCGGTTTCAACGTATCCCATGCGCAAACGACCGTCGGGCAACATTTTGGGAAGCAGTGAAAAACGCCCGGTGCGAACTCTCAACAGCCGCGCCATAAAGAAATGGCTGGTCTCATGGAGTGCGACCCCTGGGAAAAACAGGAATGCAAACAAGCCGATTGCCAGCGCTGGTCGCCGGGTGAGGATTAATAAAACTGCCTGGATCTCTCGGTGTAGCAAGCGCTGGAGGACTAACAGCGGCACCAGCATTAAAAGTAGCCACACCAACCCGTTGAGATTATTGGCAAAGACGGCCATTTACGTTTGCAGCGATGCGGCGGCGGCCTGTGCGATCCCAATAAAATCATCTGTTTTCAGACTTGCGCCGCCCACCAGAGCGCCATCAATTTCCGGCTGGTTGAAAAATTCCGTTGCATTATCCGCCTTGACTGAACCGCCGTAAAGCACCCGAACCGCCTGGGCCGTTGACGAACCGAACATTCCTGCCAGGGTAGGGCGGATATATCTTGCTACCACTGTATTGGCATCCTGACCGGTGGCGGCCCTGCCGGTGCCAATGGCCCATACTGGCTCATAAGCAATAACGATTTTAGAGGCATGAAGGGGGGCAATCCCTTTCAAGCCATCCGCAATCTGCCGGATTACGACGTTAGCGGTTTGGCCGGCTTCGTTTTCCGATAGCGTTTCGCCTATGCAGACGATTGGGATCAAGCCATGATTCAGTGCAGCCGTGGTTTTACGGTTAACGCTGTCATCTGTTTCTCCAAAAAATGTGCGGCGCTCGGAGTGACCGAGGATGACATACCGACAAAATTCTTTCACCATGACCGGAGAAATCTCTCCGGTGAAGGCGCCGGAATCTTCCCAATACATATTCTGGGCGCCAAGTCCAATGTCGCTACCCTTGAGCAGCTCGTAAACAGCGCTGATGGCAATGGCTGGCGGGCATATCACCTTTTCGATTTTATCCAGGGTCTTTAGTTCAGGGAGCATGGCGGTTACCAGGGCCGTTGCCTCAGCCGCCGTTTTGTTCATCTTCCAATTTCCTGCAACAAAAGGGATTCTCATCGTTTTTCCGTGGCCTGCTTTCAATGGTTTTTGTTTTTACCCATGTGACCGTATGGTCATGGGGTTATCGGCTGGTTTGTGGTTTTTATGGGGCAATCTCATATTTAGGGCTCGGCGGTTTTTATGAAAGTATTTTACCAGAAAGGTTTTGCGGCATTACCGATTTTACAGAGAGGAGCCAGATCTATCCGCAGTGAATTTTCTCGCTCGGCTTTTCTCGCATCCGGAGTATGAAGACTTGCTCAGGGTTAAACCCTGTGTTAAACTGGTTACATGGCGGCTGAAGAGAATGTCTTCCGAGCAGCGATGGAAGCGATCGAACAGAGGGATCGCGCCCGGGCCCGCGATTTGTTGACCCGCCTGATCAAGAGCAACCCCAAAAACCCGGAATACTGGCTGTGGATGAGCTCGGTGGTTGAGACTGGCCGTGAACGCATCTTCTGCTTGAAGGAAGCGTTGAAACTTGACCCTGAGAATCAACTGGCCAGGCGCGGCTTGATCCTTTCTGGCGAGCTTCCGCGCGATGAAAAGCTGGTCGTCCCTGTCAAACAGCAAATGCGTAACTGGCAGGTTCACCTGGAGCGGAGGCCATCTCCTGATGATTCGGAGTTTCCCTTTTCCTGGAAGAAAGCAACGCTCATGGGAGGGGCGGTTATTCTCGTCGCGGTGTTCGTGACCTTTGCGCTGATGAATTTTCGCCAGCCCGAACAGACAACTTCGGTTCGCCCGCGACGGACTGCGACGATTTCGCAGACCCCTATCCCAGTTCTGACTCTGGCGGCGAAAGAAGTGGCCGGCGGCAGCCCTACGCCGCTTTGGTTGTTTTTGCCGGCAACCTATACCCCCACGCCCCTTTATGTTAATACACTTCACCCGCGCAGCGAGGCATATCGCACCGCTTTGCGTTCTATGCAAAAGGGCGATTACCAGGCTATGTTGACATTTCTTGACCAGGCGCTGGACTTACAGCCGGATGCTCCTGATCTTTATTACTATAAAGGGGAGGCTTACCGGCTGTTGGGAAATACCAGCCAGGCGATCAGATTTTACCAGCGGGCGCTTGAGCTCGATAAGGCTTTTGCGCCTGCTTATGTGGGAATGGGACGCATCGCCGCAAGCTCCAATCGTCTGGCAGATGCTCAGAACTATTTTCAGAAAGCGTTATCCCTGGATGCAGGGTATGTAGAAGTATATCTGGAACAGGCAGCCCTGGATTTGCAAAGGCAAGAATCAGAAGCAGCGCTGGCGGCGCTGAAGACGGCTGCGACCTCTTTACCCAATTCCACCCTGCTTCATTTTTACCAGGCTCAGGCGCTTTTTCTGGAAGGCGATTATCAAACGGCTTTGGAAGAGGCGCGCATTGCCCAACGACTGGATATTACTTTCCTGCCCGCGTACAAGCTGATCGGGCAAATTGCTTTGACGGTTGGCGAGGCGGAGACTGCTATTGAGTATTTACAGACCTATCTTCGTTATGCGCCTGACGATGGTCAGGCAGGCGCATGGCTGGGATCGGCCTATGCGGCCAGCGGCCAGGATGATCTGGCACTGCAGGCATTTGACCAGGCAATCCAGGCGGATAGCCGGGCTGCCGAAGCCCACCTTCAGCGCGGTTTGCTTTACCTGGAAAGGGAACAGCTTGATCTGGCGATCCCGGATCTGGATGCAGCCAACCGCATTGAAAAGTCTTTCACAGGATATATCGCTTTGGGAAAAGCTTATTGGCTGAAAGGCGATGATCGCAGCGCCTATGTGCAATTTGCGAACGCGGAAGGTTACGCGAAAAACGATTATCAGAAAGCGGAAATGTATTTCTGGCGGGCGCAATCGCTGTTTAAAATTGGCGAATCAAAAGCCGCAATTCGGGATTGGAAAGCGCTACTCGAACTTCCTCGTGAGAAAATTCCAGCAGAATGGATTCGGCAAGCTGAAGAAGCCCTTCAACAATTGATCACCTCAACCCCTTCTCCGAGACCGCCCACGTCAACAAATACCCTCCGCCCCACCCTCACCGTTACTGCCACCCGTGCCTCTCCACCAGGCGCTACGGCCACACCCAGTTCAAATCCTTAGGTAGAAGGGAAACTGTTTGCATTGTCCACCGATCAAATTGCCTTGCTGGTGAACCGCCGCAGGCGGCGAGGCGCATCCCAGAAACACAGCTCTTCGCAGTCTGGTGTGCGGATCTTCCTTGCAGTTGGTAGCAGCATCAGCCTTTTGTTTGTGGTGGGGCTGCTTGCATTAGGGGCGCTTTTTGCCGAGCTGACCAAAGACTTGCCATCGTTAGAGACTCTGCCTGTGATGCTGGATCGTGAGACCGGCCAGTTGCTCCAACCTACCCGCCTCTACGATCGAAGCGGCCAGACTTTGCTGGTCACGTTGGAAAATCCCGGCGAGACCCGCCGCTTTCTATCCATTGACCCGCAACAAGCTGAGTTCTATTCTCCTCAGCTCCTCCAGATCGTGCTGAGTTTATACGATCCTTCCTTCTGGCAACATCCGGGTTTCGCTTATTGGGATATTGCCAACCCACAGCCGTTGACTTTGGCGGAACGCTTGGTGGACGCCTTGCTGCTTGAGGCCCATCCTGCTGGCCTGCGCAAGACCCTGCAGATGCGGTTTCTGGCTGGGCAAGTGGTGGCGCGCTATGGGCGCAGCCAGGTGCTGGAGTGGTTTCTCAACAGCAGTTATTTCGGCCATCTGGCTTACGGCGCCGACAGTGCTGCCCAATTGTATCTTGGCAAACCGGCAAGTCAGTTGACCCTGGCCGAAGCGGCGCTTCTCGCTGGCCTTCTCGAAAGCCCGGCGCTAAACCCAATCGATGCTCCCGTCGCGGCGCGCGATGAACAGCATAAAGTCCTGGAACGGCTGCTTCTGTTGGGCGCAATCAACCAACAGGAGTTCGATGAGGCGAGTGCGTTCGATTTGACGTTTCAGGCGGCTGCTCCGGTGAAAGCGCAAACCGCTCATGCTTTTACCCGGCTGGCGTTGGAGCAGTTGGCGCAGATTGTTGGGGAGCGACGGGTCGAGCGCGGCGGCTTGAAGATTATTACGACGCTGGATAGCGACCTTCAAAAGCAGCTTGCCTGCACAGTCCAAAGTCAGTTGCAGCGATTACAGGAAACGCCAGGATCGCAAGAGCTATCGCCGGATTGTCCTGCTGCCCGGTTATTGCCAACGCTGCCGCCTGCTGGCGCTGCGCTTCCAAACGGATTAACTGCCAGCGCGGTGGTCCTGGATGTTCAGAGCGGGGATGTTCTTGCCCTGGTGGGTGATATTTCATTAAAGGGCGAACAAAGCAGCCTGACTTCTCATCCTCCGGGGACTCTGCTTTCACCTTTTATTGCACTGTCGGGATTTACGCGTGGGATGGGACCTGCAAGCCTGGTGTGGGATATTCCTACAGCCCTGCCGCCTGGCCTGGCAGGATATTCGAACCCCGATGGAATCTTTCACGGTCCTCAGCGGTTACGCCTGGCTGTGGCGAACGACTATCTGGCAGCCATGACGCGCTTGATGTTGCAGGTGGGGCCTGAGACTGTCTGGCGGATGGCAGAGCCATTGGGGCTGTCTGGGCTGAGCGATGGGCAAGAGCGAATTGGGCTGCTTTACGACGGCGGGGCGGTGTCTCCCCTTTCAATTGCTCAAGCCTATAATGTTTTTGCCAACCTTGGAAACCAACCTAGTAGATTGAGCGATGATGAAGGAAAAGCGCAGCCAGGGATGGTATTATCGGTAGAAGAACTCAATGGCCGGAAGCTGATGGAAGACCGCCTTCTCACCGAACAAGCTGTGCTCAGCCCGCCGCTGGCTTATCTGGTTCATTCCATCCTGAGCGACGAAAGCGCCCGCTGGCCGAGCCTGGGATACCCAAATCCGCTCGAAATCGGCCGTCCGGCTGGAGCGCGAGTGGGCAGAACTGCCACGAGGCAGGAACTGTGGACGGTCGGTTATACCACCGATATACTGGCAGTGGTGTGGTTGGGATGGCCGAAAGGCGTGGAGAGCGCGCCACTAGACGTGCGCATGCCATCGGGTATCTGGCATGCTTTTATGCAATACGCCCACCGCGACAAGCCGGTGAGAAATTGGGATATGCCGCCTGAGATTGCTACAATCCGGGTTTGCGACCCTTCTGGTAAGCTGCCGACGCCAGACTGTCCCTCGGTGGTAACAGAGGTGTTCCTGCGCGGGACGGAACCTACCGGCACCGATGACCTCTACCGGGCCGTTCAAGTCAACCGGGAGACCGGCTTACTGGCAACCGTATTTACCCCGCTGGAGTTGATCGAGAACAGGGTTTACCTGTTTGTGCCGCCAGAAGCGCAGGGGTGGGCAAAAACGGCAGGTTTGGCTCCGCCTCCCACAGATTATGATACGATCCAGGTGCCGCCATCGCGCCCGGATGTAAAAATAAGCAGCCCACAAACTTTCTCCTACGTACGGGATCAGGTAGAAGTGAAAGGCACGGCAGCAGGGGAAGGGTTTGTCTCTTATCGGGTGCAGATAGGGGAAGGGCTGAACCCGAAGAATTGGATCCAGCTTGGCGATGAAGAGTCGAAACCGGTGCGAGAGGATACCCTGGCGCGCTGGAATACGCGCGGGCAAGAAGGACTGTACGCGGTGCAGTTACTGGTTTTGCGGCAAGACCAACGAGTTGACAGCGCCGTCATCCAGGTGACGGTTGATAATACCCCTCCCGAAGCGCGTATCACGTATCCGGTTGCGGGCCAGGAATTCGATTCGTCCGATGGCCGCCCAATCATTTTTCAGACAGAGGCGAGCGACAACATTGCGCTGTCCCGGCTGGAGTGGTATTTGGATGGAAAGAAAGCCGGCGAATCATCGCAATCGTCCTTCAGCCTGCCGTGGTCTCCGCAGAGAGGCCGGCATGTTCTCGCGCTCAAGGCATTTGACCTGGCAGGCAATTCTACAGAAACTTCGTCAGTGGAATTTACCGTAAAGTAGCAAATTGCTAGCCCTTTCAGGTTGTCGTTATAAAACACGTTTGGAGAAGCTCGATCTTGGCGTCTTGGGGGGAGCAAAGAAAGCTTTGATTACCAGAGTCAATCTGTCCCTGCATGCCAGTTGCAGGGACAGATTTGGAAGGAAGAACCATGAAAGTAGGTAATATATATTGTATATTAGATATATATTATCTTATTATTTATTATATGGATCAGACGAATTTTGTCAACAATTTCTTAGCAAACTCTAATCAAAAAAACCTGGTTGTGTTGACGAGGGGATGTGTTGCAGGGTTGCGCCAGCGTCGGGGTATGACCAGACGCCTGCCAGCGCGAGCAAGATAAATATCCAATAAAGCAGTTCATAACCTGTCGCCGGCGCTTTTGCCAGGGCGAACCAATACGCAGGATCGAGCAACTGCGCCAGATTATCGTGCATCCATCTAAGCTTCTCCATAATGAAATGGGTTCAAGGAATAGCGCACACCCTAGGACTAATGAATGCAGGTTGACGATGGGGGGATTTCAGTTGGCGTGTAACGCTGGAGCTACCAGCGGCGCTGCCAATCCCAACGCTTTTACAATCAGTGGATAATGGTTTTTGTGAAAGCGAAAATCAACAAGCCGCAGTACCAGATTGCTCAACAAGAATAAGATCAAACCGGTTGGAAAGGTCCAGGCGGTCAGGACAGGCAATACCACCACCCGGCAAAGGCTGTGCGCATGTCCTTGACGATATTACAAATAATGCGCTATGGCAGCTGTGTATAACGTTGCCCCAAGAGGGACGGCCAGAGCGCTGTGGGAGAGGGTAAACAAGACAGGGATGGCGGCCAGGAGCAGCGGCGTGTTCCACCAATAGGGGGTTTTAAATCCATCTTGCAGGAGACGTCCCATTTCGTAAGCCAGCAACATCGTATTGAAATATTAAGCTTAAAAATTGTTGTGCGTTGAAAAAAACGAACCTTCTCATTTACGCGCATGCTATAATGACTTCAGGCGAAGATATTACCCTCCTTTTTGCAGGCTATCAGGTCTTATGTCGTTTGCGCATCTCCATGTTCATACCGAATATTCGCTCCTGGATGGCTTTAGCAAGATCAAAAAGCTGATCAAGCGCGTACAGGAGATGGGGATGCCGGCCGTAGCGATTACGGACCACGGTACAATGTTCGGCGTCATCGAGTTCTTTAAGACCGCCAGGGAGTTTGGGATTAAGCCGATTATCGGGCTGGAAGCTTATCTGGCTGCCCGCAGGATGAGCGATCGTGATCCGCAGCAGGATAAAACTTCTTCTCATCTTCTACTGCTGGCCGAGAACCAGATCGGCTACCAAAACCTGCTAAAAATTGCTTCGGCTGCCCAGTTGGAGGGCTTCTACTATTATCCCCGCATTGACCATGAATTTTTGGCGGCGCATGCTGAAGGTTTAATTGCCACCTCTGGCTGTATGTCCGCTGAAATTCCGCGCGCGGTGCGAGCCGGAGATCTGGATCGAGCCTGCAAGAAGCTGGATTGGTATTATGAAGTGTTTGGGCCGGATCGTTTTTTCATTGAACTACAGCAGCACAACCTCCCGGAAATTGCAGCCGTTAACCAGAGGTTGTTAGAACTTGGGCCGCGCTATAAGGCCAATTACCTGGCGACCAATGACGTGCATTATGTAGATCTTGAAGACCATCGCTACCAGGATATCCTGTTGGCGATTCAAACGGGTTCGCTCCTTACGGATCCAAACCGCTTCCGAATGAGCGATCAGACCTACTATTTGCGGTCGCCGGAAGAGATGGGGCAACTGTTTCGCGAGATCCCGGAGGCGCTTCACAATACGTTGCTGGTTGCTGAACGCTGCAACGTTGACCTGACCTCCAAAGGGTATCACCTGCCTGTTTTTGAAGTCCCAGATGGAGAAACCCCGCAGACTCACTTGAGAAAACTGTGCGAAGAGGGGCTGCTTCGACGGTATGGCAGCCGTGCCAGCGACGCAGAGGTGCGAGAGCGCTTGGATTACGAGCTATCTGTGATCCATGAGATGGGATTTGACGCCTACTTTTTGATCGTTTGGGATCTGTGCCGGTATGCCCGCTCCAATGGAATTTGGTACAATGCGCGCGGCTCGGCAGCGGGCTCACTGGTTGCGTATGTGCTTGAAATCACATTGGTTGAACCGATCCAGCATGGCCTGATTTTTGAGCGTTTCCTCAACCCTGGACGTATTTCTATGCCGGATATTGACCTGGATTTTCAGGACGACCGCCGGGCAGAAGTGATGGAATACTGCGCTCGAAAATTCGGCGAAGACAAAGTTGCACAAATTATCACCTTTGGAACGTTAGGAGCGCGAGCGGCGATCCGTGATGTGGGAAGAGTAATGGATATCCCGCTTTCGGAGGTTGACCGGATCTCCAAGCTGATCCCGAATATTCCGGGTAAACCGGTGAGCATCCCTGAGGCGATTGAGCAGATCCCGGAACTTAAAACCGTTTACGAAGAGACGCAATACCTGCGTACGTTGATTGATACCGCTGCTCAGATGGAGGGCGTCGTGCGCCATGCTGGCACCCATGCCGCTGGCGTCATTATTACAGACAAACCAATTATCGAGTATACCCCACTGCACCGCCCGACCAGTAATTCGGAAGATAATCCTATTAAAGTCGTTTCGCAGTTTGAGATGTCGGTCGTGGATGCATTGGGCCTGCTCAAGGTAGATTTTCTTGGCCTGGCCACTTTAACTGTGATGGCGCGGGCTTGTGACTTGATCGAAAAACGACATGGCATTCGCTATTCCCTGCACAATATTCCAGTGGATGATCCGGAGACATTCGAATTTCTTGGACAAGGCCATACGGCGGGCGTCTTTCAACTGGAAGGCAGCGGCATGACCCGGTATCTGGTTCAGATGAAACCCAAGACACTGGCGCATATTATTGCTATGGTGGCACTCTTTCGACCTGGACCGATGGAATTTATCCCTTCCTACATCAAGCGTATGCACGGCGAAGAAATGGTCACCTACCGTCATCCAGAACTGGAAACGATCTTCAAAGAAACCTACGGCATCCCGATTTATCAGGAACAGATCATGTTTGCGGCGATGGCGCTGGCAAATTATACTGCTTCGGAAGCGGATGATCTGCGGAAAGCCATCTCGAAAAAGAAAGCCGATGCCGTTCAAAGTCATCGTCAGAAGTTCATTGAGGGCGCCTGTAAGCGCGGAATTTCTCGGGACGTGGCTTCTGCGATTTTTGAAGATTGGGAAAACTTTGCCCGATATGGTTTCAATAAAAGCCATGCCGCTGATTACGGTTTGATTGCGGTTGAAACTGCTTATCTTAAGACGCACTATACCGTTGAATATATGACCGCCTTGTTGTCTGCTTCTAAGAACGAGACCGAAAAGGTGGCGTTTTATGTTGCAGATAGCCGAAGCATGGGTATAGAGGTCCTGCCGCCGGATATCAATTGCAGCGAGTGGGATTTTTCGATCGAAGATCGACCTGGGGAGAAGCCGGCTATTCGCTTTGGATTGGGGGCGGTTAAGAATGTGGGATATAACTCGGTGGAGTTAATTTTACAGGCTCGCAAGGAAGGTCCTTTTCGGGATTTGACGGATTTTGCCCGGCGGGTTGATTTGCGGCAGGTGGGAAAGCGATCTCTGGAGTGCTTGATTAAAGTGGGCGCGCTTGACCGGATGGGTGAACGCAAAGCCATGCTGGAGGGCTTGGATACCATTTTGGCGGTGAGCGCCTCACACTTCAGGGCGGCGCTGACCGGCCAGCTCAGCTTTTTTGGCGGTATTGAAGGGATGGAAGAACAAATTGTCTTGCCGCCTGCTTTGATGATGGATCGCCGTGAGCAGCTTGAGTGGGAACGGGAACTGATTGGGCTATTTGTCTCCGACCATCCTCTGACTCCTTACCTGCCGTTGTTGAAGAAAAAGATTACCCATTTTTCTGGTCAGCTTGGTGAGGCGCGTCAGAAAGAGACCGTGACAGTTGGCGGTCTGGTGACCCGTTTTCGCGCCCACCAAACCAAAAATGGCAAGCCGATGGGGTTTGCTACCCTAGAAGATATGCAAGGCAGTATCGAGCTGGTGATTTTCCCGCGCGCCTGGGAACAATATAGCGATCTACTGGCTATGGATGTTGTCATTACAGCCACCGGCCAGGTGGATAATGAGGGAGGAGATGCAAAAATCCTGGTGGAAAAGCTGGAGTTAGAGACCTTGGATGGGGTTTCTGACGCCATGTTGAATTCCATCGAGAACTTTCCCGTCTATCCGCTTATTTCTGACCGTGCCGAATTAGATGGAGCGGAGCTGTCGTCAGAAAATGCAGAGGGCGATGTTGGAATCCAAGAAAGCGGGCGACAGGTCTTCTCGGAATTGCCCCCTGCCT
>Ga0067045_1003095_pt1 | contig 30356 bp, 28 predicted proteins | sample TerdegcTABiofilm_FD_59184 | JGI IMG/M metagenome (GOLD analysis project Ga0067045, IMG submission 59184) | Combined Assembly of (Gp0054472, Gp0054536) Wastewater bioreactor microbial communities from Singapore -Terephthalate degrading...
TTTGCCGAGCCGCCTCCGCCCGCGGCACCACGGTGCCGGTCAGGTACGCCGTGAAATCCTCCGGCTGCTGGTAACAGGGGTTGTGCCCCGAGTTCTCGAACCAGACCAGGTCCTTGACGGGAGCCTCGATCTTCCGGAACCAGCGGTCCGCGATGTCAGCCACGCAGGTCAGGTCGTACCGGCCGTTGACGATGAACACCGGGCACTCGAAACGCATGGCGGTCCGCTCGAAGTCGAGCTCCGACAGGAGGGGATATACGTACTTCACCCCGTCCGTGAGGCCCCGCACGGAGTTCACCTTGTCCACGAGCCGGTGCTCGGGGGCGCGGAAGTACCAGGTGGAGTCGAAGTCCGAGGGGACGGGGGGATGCGGGCTATACCGGTAGAGACGCCGGAAGAGGTAGAAATACCGGTCGCCGTCCTCGTAGGGAGGCGGCCCGTACCGCTCCAGGGTGTCCGCGACCTTGTCCTCCCCGGCCGCCCGGGCGCCGTCCCGCACCATCACCCAGCCGATGGTGTCGTTCTCCACCGAGTTGACCTGCTGACCCACGCCCACGTACGCCGCGTAGAGCTCCGGGGCCTTCCGGGCGGCCATCACGCCGATGATGCTTCCCCAGGAGTGCCCGACCAGGTAGATCGGCCGGCCGCCCTGGCGCCCGGCCAGGAGCCGGGACAGCTCGATCGTGTCCTCCACCCACTCCTCCACCCGTGCGGACCTCCAGTCCCGGACGGCCCTCCGGCTGCGGCCGGTCCCCCTCTGGTCCCAGCAGACCACGGTGAAGCTCTCGTGGAGGGGACCCAGGTACCGGCGGACGGTGCCCACCTCCGTGCCCCCGGGCCCGCCGTCCAGCCAGAGCAGGATCGGATTGTCCCGGGACGTCCCCGCCGTGTAGATCCATTGGTCGGTGCCGTTGAGCCGGACCCGCTCCATTTCGGACACCTCCAGCGCGAGCGGCCGTCCGTCCGAGCCCGTCACCCGCGCGGTGTGCGCGCAGGAGGCCAGCAGGGCCGCGGCGGATACCGCCGCCGACAAAACCATGGCATGGTGTTTCATTCATCGCCCTCCGTCTCGACAAGATTCCGCCGTCTCCGGCGGTTCGAGGGCAGGATAGGGCCGGAGAACGCGCCGTCCCATCCGATTTTCGTCGTACCGGGATTTCCGTGGAGGTCTACGTAGTTCGTCGGAGCCGAGGCGGTGTCACGAAGCCCGTGAAGCCCCGGTGTTACGAAGCTTGTGAAACCCCGCCGCCCCTAGAAGATCACCACGTCCCGGGCGTTGCCGGAGATCCGGGGGAGAAACTCGCTACCAGAGAACGCTGGATCTATTTCACCCAAAGTGTTGAAGTTGGTTTCGACTCTCCCCTTCGCATACGAAAAAGCCTCCTGGATCGTCACGTGACCGTCGCTGTTCAGATCTCCTTTTTCAGCGGCCTGCAGGAAGAAATATGTGAATACTCCGTGTCCGTACATGGATAGTTCTAGGGATTCTTCCTGCGATCCGGCGGCGGTTACGACAATTGGATCCGAAGCGCTACCCGTGCTGAAAGCATCGCCGAGCAGAATGGAGTAATTCTCTAAGGTTGCCAGGAGTGTGGAGGTGGAGCTTCCATTGGTAAAATCCGGATCCGCTGCATCTATGGTTCCTATTTCGGTAGCGGAAACTAATCCACCAGAATAACATGTATCCAAAATCACGACTTTATTCCTGCACGAGAAAGCTTGCAATGCAGTCAGAATCTCACCAGATGAAATGCAACTCGAGTATTCTGTGTTTCCTTCTCCGTCGAAAGTCGTGTCTGTCGGGCAGATATAAGTATTTCCATCTGAATCAAAAGTTCCGTGGCCGGAAAAGTATACAAGAATCGAAGAGTCGGATTCGACATCCGGGTTGTTTGCTAAATCCAAAATATCTTGTAGAAATTGGTCACGAGTCACTTTGGGCTCCCTGATGACCACAACTGACCATCCGGCAGCCTCAAGCGCAGCTTTCATGGAAATGGCATCATCGTCTGTGTAGTCTAAATCTGTCGCGTTGTCGTAGTTCTGCGCCCCGTACACCAGGGCGTACCGGCTGGCCGTGATCTCGAAGGAGCAGGAAAGAAGGGTGGACAGTGGACAGTAAACCGTGAACAGAAGGATTTGAAACAGACGCCTTCTAAGCCGCTTCGGGCGCGTCATTCGGCGCCTCCCGGGGCGGGGGCCCCGGACCGCCGGGCCGGCGGCAGGACGTAGGCCGCCCCCAGCCCCGCGGAGAAGGACCGGGCCCCGGGGCGGAAGATCCAGGACAGGGGCAGGACGGCGCGCCAGCCCCCGGACCCGGGCATCGAAAAATCGGCGCGGAACGTAAGGTCCGCGGAGAAGGTGGCGAAGGCCACGGTGGTCCCGGGGTATTTGGCGGCCCCGAAGGATACGCCCCCCAGGAGGTCCAGGCCGAAGGGGGCGCCGTCCTCCCGGGAAAGGACCCGTGCCCCGGCGGCCACGGCAAGGTCCCACCCCGCGAAGGAGCGGTAGAGATCCCCGGCGGAACTGATCGCGGAGGGAAAAATGTGAAAGTAGGAGAGCTCGACCCGGGCGGGTATCCAGGCCCCCGCCCGGAGCTCCGTCCCCGCCCCCAGGGAGAAGCCCCCGTGGGGCAGGATCGGGGCGAGTCCGTCCCCGGACAGGACCAAACGGGGCGCGGCCAGGACGTCGACGCTCCAAACAGTGCTGCCCGCCGCGCTTCCGACGTCGGCTCCAGGGACGCCAGCTGCCTGGTCGCCGCTGGTCCGGGCTGCCGCCCCGGACGCGGCTCCTATGCACCAGATCAATAGGAGGGCCGGCATGAGATAATCGGCCGTCCCGGCGCCGGAACCGGGCCGGCGGGAAACATACATGAAACTAATATAGCGTCGGAGCCTGAAGAAAGCACGCCCGCTTCGTAAAGCGCCGGACTCAGCCCCGGATACCGCCGACACTAAGCGCCCTAGTATAACCGACAGCTCATCGTCGGCTCATCGGGAGTTCACACTTCCTCGATAGAGTATCCCTCCCACAGGAGGTTGCCATGATCAAGGTCCTGGTCCTTTGCGTCCACAATTCCGCACGAAGCCAGTTCGGGGAAGAGTATATCCGCAGGTTCGGGGGCGACCGGTTCGAGGTGGAAAGCGCGGGGCTGGAGCCCGGAACCCTGAATCCCTTCGCGGTCCGGGCCTTGGCGGAGGACGGCATCGACATCTCCGGCAAGCGGACCCGGGACGTCTTCGATTTCTACCGGACCGGCAAGAGGTACCACTACGTTATCACCGTCTGCTCCAAGGAAGCCGCGGAGAAGTGCCCGATCTTCCCGGGGGTCCACGAAAAGCTCTACCTGCCGTTCCCGGACCCCGCTTCCTTCCAGGGCTCCGACGAGGAGATCATGGTCAAGGTTCGCGAGGTGCGGGACCAGATCAAGGAAGCGATGCGAAGGTTCGTGGAATCCCATACGGACGACCCCTTCTAGGCGCCCGTCAGGGCCGCCAGGGCGGATTCCAGCCGCCCCAGGACGCCGGGCCAGGCGGCGGGCCCCGCGGACATGAAGGAGATCCGGAAGCTCCGGCGGGTCTCCGGGGCCGAGCCGAAGTGCCTGCCCTCTGCCCAGGGGGGCGAGGAAAGGGAGGACTCCCGGTCCGCGGTCACCCAGAGGTTCCAGCCCGCGGAGGAGGGATTCCGGGACAGTCCCGGAAACCGCTCCAGCAGGGCGTCCAGCTCGGCCCTGCGCGCCCGGGCGGCGGCGGAGCAGGCGGCCAGGTGCCGATCGTAGAGCCCCGAGCGGTAGAAACGGTCCAGGAAGAGCTGAAGCCAGGTGGCGGGGCCCGGGTCCGACTCGGCCTTGAGGCTCTCCAGCCGGGGCAGGGCCGAGGGGGGGGCCGAAAGGAGCCCCACCCGGATGCCCGGGGCCGTGATCTTGGACAGGGACTTGATCCAGATCGTCCTCTCCGGAATCAGGTCCGCGAAGCGCGGAGTGGAGGACGGATCCGTCTCGGACAGGTAGTCGTCCTCCAGGACCCAAACGTCCAGGCTTCGGGCTCGGTCCGCCAGGGCTCGCTTGCGCTCCGCGGAATACCGTATCCCCGTGGGGTTATGGAGGTCCGGGACGGTGTAGAAGATCCTGGGTCCCGGGCCCGAACTTTTCCAGAATCGGCCGAATTCCTCCGGATCGGGTCCCTCGGTCCCGATGGGTATGTGGCCCGAGGGGCGGAAGAGGGCCAGGGCGGCGGGATAGGTCGGTTCCTCCGCAAGGACCACGGGTCGGGCTCGGTCCCCGAAGAGCCTCCGGCAGAGTTCCAGTCCCTGCTGGGCGCCCGAAAGGACCAGCAGGGATTCCTCGGGAAGGCGGTATACCCCGGCAAGGCTTTCCCGGAGGCCGGGCACGCCCCGGGGGGGAGGCGCGGAGAAGACGCGTCCCCGCTCGGACTTGAGGGTCCCCGCCAAAAGGTCCCCCGCCTCCTCGTAGGGGAAGAAGTCTTCGGAAAGGATCGCCGCCGCCAGCTCGCCCTCCCGGCCTTGTCCGACCCCGGGGAGGCGGGCGAAGGATCCGGCTCCGACCCGGTTTTCCGCCAAGCCCGCGGCGCTCAGCATGTCGTAGGCCTTCTGGGCGGTCAGCTTGTTGCAGCCGTATGTTCGGGCGGCCTCCCGGATGGAGGGCAGCCGCTCTCCGGGCCTCACCTCCCCCTCCTCCACAAGCCTGCGTAGATCCAGGTAGATGCGCTCGTAGAGGTGCACGGCGGTCCTAGACGGTTCCCACCCGGAAGGAACGGCGGAAGGCGGTTCTCCGGAGGCGCTCGGCCCAGACGACCAGAACGGCCATGACGAGCCGCGGCACGGTGAGCCAGAAAATCGGGATTCCCAGGGCGGCGTAGAGAACCGTGTCCTCCAGGAGGCTGTGGGACACCGCGGCGTGGTGGTTGAACAGGTCGGCTTCCTGCCGTTTCATCTTGCCGCCCTCGATCTGCTCCATGATCACCGCGGCCCCGTAGGTGTAGCCCACCAGGTTGACCACCAGCCAGAGGAGGCTGGCCGAGTCGGGCAGGCCGAAACCCTTCATGAAGGGCGCGGCGAGCCGGGCCAACGCCTCCGCGGCATGGAACTCCTCCAGGAGTCTCTGGGTCACCAGGATGACGACCACCAGGATGACGATCTTCAGGACCAGCCGGGCGGTCCCCAGGCCCCAGGCCGACAGGGCCGGGGGTAGGGTCGACCAGACCGCGAGTGTCTGGGGAGGCGGGGCGTGGGAGGCCGGTGCGGGGGTGCCGGGAAGGAGCAGGTTGAAGACCCACCCCGCCGCCAGGCCCATGCCCAGGCGCAGAAGGACCATCTTAAGTCCCGAGGATCCGGCCTTCCGCATCACCGCGGTTTCCACGATCAGGTTATGGGCGGTCAGACAGACGATGGCCACGATGGACGCCTCCCGAAGGGGCAAGCCCAGGACGGTGATCACCGCTATGGCGCTGTAGTTCGTCAGGAGGAATCCGCTGACCAGGGCCAGGGCCGCCTCTCCCGGAAGGCCGATCAGGCGCATGGCCGGGGCGAGGAACCGGGCCACATAGTACAAAAGCCCGCTCCAGTCCAGCAGGGCCGCGGCCAAGGAAACGGGGACCATGATCTTGATCAGGAAGACCGCGGTGGACAGGCCGGTTTTCACGCCCGAGCCCGCGGATCGCGCGATCCGCCGGGCGATGCTCGGTTGCTCTTCCATGGATGGTACGAATTCTCCCGAGATGGGCATCGCGTGTCTAGTCCCGGCCCGAGTCCGGCCCGCCCAGGGCGCGGTAGAAGGCCAGAAGCTCGTCGGGGCTCATGCTTTCCGCGCGGGCGTCCGCGGGAAAGCCCATTCCCCGGAGGATGTCCGCCGCCTCCGGCCCCGAGCGACCCAGGGCGCGGAGGTTGTTGACCGCGGTCTTCCGGCGGGAGGAGAACAGGGATCGCACGAAGCGGGTGAACCCCGGGGTACCCGCCTCCGGGGCCGCGTCCGCCCGGGGAGTCAGGAGGACCACGGAGCTCGTTACCCGGGGGGCGGGCCAAAAGGAGCTGGAGCCGATGTCGAAGGCGATCCGAACGTCGCAGACCGAGCGGCACAGGACGGTGAAGGACGCGTACTCCTTGGTTCCCGGTCCGGAGGCCATGCGCCGGGCCGCCTCCTTCTGCACCGTGAAGACCATCCGCTCCGGGGGCGTCCCGCCCTCCAGGATGGCGGCCAGCATGGCGGCGGCGGAATTATACGGCAGGTTCCCCAGGATCCGGTCCGGCCTCGCCTCCTCCCAGGCCGAAGCCCGGGTATGGAGGAAGTCGCCTTCCCGCAGGCGGAACCCCGCCTGCCCGCCGTAGATCTCCCGGAGGGCGCCGGAGAATCCGGGGTCGATCTCGAAGGCTTCCACCCGGACTCCCCGGTCGAGGAGCTCGGAGGTCATGGCTCCCAAGCCGGGACCGATTTCCCAGACGAGGGATCCGCTCTCCGCCTCGGCCAGGTCCGCGATGCGGCGGCGCACGTCGGGGTTCACCAGGAAGTTCTGGCCGTAGCGTTTGCGCATCCCCAGGCCCCGGGCTTCCAGGTAGGCCGCCAGGTCCCGGGGGGAATCGTAGTTCGGCCGGGACCCGGCGCCGGGTCCGGTAGTGGTCGACATAGGGAACAGCATACACGGCCAGGCCCGCCGCGGCAACGACGCAGGCCCCGGCCCAGCGTCCGGCTCCCTCCGGGACGGCCGGGCCGGGGAACCGCGCGAACGTCTCCATGGTCAGCCGGAGAACCCGGTACAGCAGGTTCAAAACCTCCCGCGCTGCGGGTTCCAGGAAAGGCAGAGCGGAGCAGACCCCGGCGCCCAGGAGCCCCGCCCAGATAAAGGCCGCCGTAAGGGGAGCCGCAAGGGCGGCGGCCAAGATCCCGCCGGGGTATAGGGCTCCGAAGGCCAGAAGGACCCGGGGACCCGCGACGGCCTGGGCCGCAAGGCTGGCGGCCAGGGCCTTGGCCGGGACCGGGGGAACCCGGGGAAGGAGGAGGTACTCGAAGGCCGGGGACAAAAGGACCAGCCCGGCCAGGGCCGCGTAGGACAGTTGGAAGGATAGCTCCCGTTCCACCCCGGGCCAGACCATGCACTGGAGAAGGAAGGCCGCGGCCAAGCCGTTCCCGGCGTCCTGGGGCCGTCCCGCCAGCCGAGCCGCCCCCGCGTAGGCGAACATGACCGCAGCCCGCACCAGGGACGGCTTTGGTCCGATGAAGGCGGTAAAGGCGCAGGCCAGGAGCATCGCCGCCGCCAGGGCGCCCCGACGCCCCAGAAGGGGCGCCGCCAGGAAGGAGACCAGGGCGGCCAGGATGCCCAGGTGCTGGCCCGAGAGGGCCAGGATATGGGAGCAGCCGGCCTTCCGGAAGGCCTCCGCCAGGTCGAGATCCAGGTCGTCCCGGACCCCCAGGACCAGGGCCTCCAGGAGGGCCGCCCCCTCCCCGCCCGCCCGGGCAAGGGCGGATCTCAGGTCCGACCGAAGCCGCGCTCTCAACTCCGCCCGGCCGGTCCGGAAACCCAGGGCTTCGACGTCCCGCCCCCGGGCAAAAAGAACCCAGCCGGCCCCTCCCCGGTCCTGGACCGGCCGGCCCCGGATCCGGATCCGAGCACCCGTCGAAATCGCCGCCCCCGCGCGGTCGACGATGACCGGGAGCCTTCCGTTTGCGGAAACCCGGATGCCGGGTCCCGCCCCCGCAGCCTCCAGGTCCAGGACGAGCCGACGCCCCCCGGATCGAAGGGGTGCCGAGTCCTCTGCGGCGGTCCCTTGGACCCATTCCACGGATCCCGCGGGCAGTCCCAAGGCGGCGGGAGACCCGGCCTCCAGGGCGCCGCGCCGGGCCAGGAAGGCCAGGGCCAGGGCAGCCGCCGCGGCCCGGAGGCGGCGCGGCAGGCTTCGGGTGCCGCGCCTCCGGGGGTCGGTCCGGCCGGGCCCCGGATCCCGTCCGGCTTCCCGGAACGTGTTCGGATCCGAGGCCCGGGCCAAGGCCCAGAGGGCCAGGGCCGCTACCGGGAGAACCGCGGGCGCCCGACCCGGGGGCGCCAAATAGAGGCAAGCCGCGAAGACCAGGGCGCAGTCCCGCAGCGGACCTATGGGGCGATGCGTCATGGGGGACAATCCGCCCGGGAATCCCCGGGACGCTTGCGGAACCGCCGAAGTCGGAGGAAGCCGCGAAGAGGACCTTCCTGTGTCGGGGAAAGGGGTCCCGAGTCAGGGCAGGGCGTCGAGCACTCGGGCCTCGGTCGCGATCCGGGGGATACGGACGTCCCGTTCCGTCACGGGCACTCGGGGCAGCACCTGGGCATCGTAGCAGAACCCGCAGGGGACGAAGAACCCGACTCCTTGTTCGGGGAACACCCTAGGCGCCTCCACGCCCGACCCGGGAGCGGCAGGTACCGGGGCCTTCATGCCCAGGCTCGCGAGGACCGAGGACAGAAAGCGGTCGTAGTAACCCTTGCCCCGACCCAAGCGGCCTCCCCGCGAGTCGAAGAGCAGGCCCGGGATCAGGGCGAAGACCCCCCGGCCGCGCAGATCCTCCGGGGAGATCGCCGCGCCGGCCGGGGGGGTCGGGATTCCCAGGGAGTCCCGGGGAAGGGATTCCCAGGAACCGTCGAGGTACGCGAAGACGATATCCCCGCCCTCGATGCGGGGGGCCGCGACCGCCTTCCCCGACCGGAGGGCCGACCGGATCACCGCCGAGGTGTCGATCTCCGAGGGCATGCTCAGGAAAGCGAGGACCAGGTCGGAGTCCCGGAAGGCGTCCATGGCCAGGATTCGCTCGGAAGCCTCGGCGCTTCGCGAGGCTCGGTCCCGGGGGCCTATCCCCTTCAACAGGGACCGGGCCCAGGCGCGGGCTTCCGGCTTGCCCGGGAACATATCCGGAGGGGCGGGCTCAGCGGGAGTCATGGGCCTGACGGTTCTGCTCCTCGATGTCCAGGGCGTCCCAGGGGTAGCAGATCCACTTGTCCTCGAGCTCCCGGCCGGCCAGGTAGAGCTTGACCTCCGGAGGAATCACGCCCCGTTTTTCCTTGTCCTTGTTGTGGAGGACCGCAACCGCCACGGAGGCGGGCCTGTGGGCGAGGAGCTCCCGGATGCAGTACTCCAGGGTCGTCCGGGAATCGTCGACCTCGTCCACCAGCAGGATGCGCTTGCCCGTGAGCTTGCGCTCCACCTCGTCCACCCACTGGACCTTGTGAGGCGTGTCGGTGGGCTTGTTCTGGTCGTCGTAGTAGGCGATCCCCACGGCGAAGATCGGCTTCTTGATGTAGGTGCGAAGGATGCGGGCGGGGATGAAGCCCCCGGAGCCGATGGCCACGATCGCGTCGGCTTCATAGCCGCTTTGCAGGATCCTATCCGCCAGGTCACGGATGGTCGCGTGGATGTCCTCGTAGGTGAACCAGTACTTCTCCATGGACGGATCATAGACACGCTGGCCCCGGATGCGCAAGGGCGGCCGGAAGAACCGCGGATCGGCCGTAGCGCCGCGCCCGTGCGCTTTGGAGATTCCGCGAAAATCTCGCGGTATCCTTCGGAAAACCCTTGACCCTGACGTTACGTCAGGGTTTATGGTCGGATACATACCCCGAGCGCGGGGTGACGGGAGGTCCCATGGCGTACACGGTGAGCGAGCTGGCCGAACTGGCCGGGGTGAGCGTCCGCGCGCTCCACCACTACGACCGGATCGGCCTCCTGGTCCCGACGAGGAGGAGCCGGTCCGGCTACCGGCTCTACGGGGACGAGGAGATGAGACGTCTCCAGCAGATCCTCCTGTTCCGGGAGCTGGACTTTCCCCTCGGGGAGATACGCCGGATCCTGGAGCGGCCCGGGTACGACCCCGCCGAGGCCCTCGAGGCCCACCGGGGAATCCTCCGGGAAAAGGGCGAGCGGATCGCCCGCCTCCAGGACCTGCTGGACCGGACGATCGCGCAGATGAGAGGAGAGACAGACATGTTGTCGGACAAGGAATTGTACGAGGGATTCTCGGAGGAGAGGATCGAGGCCATGAAGGAGGAGGCCCGGCGGCGCTGGGGCCGGGACCGGGTGGACGCGAGCCACCGGAAGATCGCGGCACTGGGCAAGGAAGCGTTCGCCCGGATCAAGGCCGCCGGGGAGGCCCTGGAGGCCGAGTTCGCCGCAGCCTTCCGGGCCGGGGAGGCGCCCGGTTCGGAACGGACCCAGAAAGCCTGCCGCGGATGGGAGGCCCACATCGGGAACTTCTACCAGCCCGACCCGGACATCCTGGAGGGTCTCGGCCGCATGTACGCGGAGCCCGGAGCCTTCCGGGACCGCTACGAGGCCTTCGCCCCGGGGCTGGCGGACTACCTCAAGGAGGCCTTGGCTATCTACGCCGGGACCCGCCGGGCCGAGTAAGGCCGCGGGGACCCGGAGGAAGGATCAAGCTCGCCCGGCGGGCCCTCGGCGTCCGGTCGGAGGCCCGTCGGGGATTTCGCGCTCCCGGGGGGAAACCAGTATCTTACCCCCAGGAGTTATCAAACATGGAAACGACGTTGTACGAATTCAAGGTTCGAGCCGCGAACGGGACGGATTTCGACTTCGGGGCCCTCCGGGGCCGTCCTGTGCTCATAGTCAACACCGCCAGCAAGTGCGGCTTCACTCCTCAGTACGCGGGATTGGAAGCCCTGCATCAGAAATTCAAGGACCGGGGCCTGGCGGTGATCGCGGCCCCCTGCGACCAGTTCGCCCACCAGGAACCCGGGACGGACGAGGAGGTCGTCCAGTTCTGCCGGCGCAACTTCGGGGTCACCTTCCCGATCCTGTCCAAGCTCGTGGTGAACGGACCCGGAGCCCACCCCCTGTTCGTCTGGCTCCGGAAGAAAACCCGGGGGCTTCTGGGCGACCGTATCCAATGGAATTTCACCAAGTTCCTGGTGTCCCGGGACGGAAGGACGGTTCGCCGGTATTCGCCGACGACGCCGCCGGAGGCTCTGGAACGGGACATCTTGTCGGCCCTGGGGGACTAGGGCTCTCCCTCGGGCTGGCCACGGCCCCGTTTCACCTCGGACCGGGCCTTCTTCCCCGCCAACCGCCGTTCCCGGGAGGCCCGGGTGGGAGACGTGGGTCTTCGTTCCTTGGGCCGATGGGCGGCCTTGACGATCAGGGCCTCCAGGCGGGCCAGGGCGGCCGCCCGGTTCAGGACCTGGGACCTCTCGTCCTGGGCGTACACCACCAGATCCCCCTCCTCCGTCAACCTACGGGCCAGGCGCGAACGGACCCGGTCCCGTTCCGCCTCGGACAGTCCTGTCAATTCCGCGAGGTTCACCCGAGCTACGGCCTTGGTGCTGGTCTTGTTGACGTTCTGACCCCCGGGGCCGGAGGATCGGACGAAATCGAAGCGCGCCGCCCGTTCCAGGGAGGCCTGCAGTTGTCCTAGGTTCATCGGTTCCCCCGATTCCGGTCCGCCGGAACCTCGCCCTGGTCTTCCGGGGCGAAATGCGCTACAGTGACTATATCAAAAAGTCCGGAAACGGAGAAACATGAAAGTCCGGAACAGCTTGGCCCAGATCATGAAGAAATCGCTGTGCGAAGCGATCAACCTCGACCTGATGTCCCGTCTGGCGCGGGACATTTTCCCCGATTATGACCTGCACGAGCGAACGGGGTTTCCCCCCACGGTACCCATTACGTCCCAGTTGGCCGCGCACCACATCGTCAACGACGCGATCGCGGAAAACCGGTTCCTGCACCTGGCGGAGCGCCTGATCCTCCTGGACCGGGAGGGCTACATGGGCCGCAGGTATCCGGTCCCGGGCTTGGCGGAGATCGTAAAGCAGATCCGGGTGGAAGGCTACGTCTGGGACGAGAACACCGAACTCTTCATGGAAGACCCCCGGGTGCGCCGGACCCCCAACTGGGGACGGCTCCTGGACGAGGACGAGTTCCGGTTCGCCCTGCTCCGCCTGGACGTCGCCAACAACTCCAGGATGGTCCAAACCCACGGGGACAGCGCCATGCGGGGAGCCCTGGAGGATCTCCGGCAGATCGTCTCCCGCTGCGTGGAGTTCCGGGCCGGACGGATCTGGCAGTGGGAGGGCGACGGAGCCCTGGCCGGCTTCCTCTTCGGTTCCCGGGTCGTCTCCGCGGTCCTTGCCGGTATGGCCATCCTTCACGAGCTCTTCCTGTACGACCGCCTGCACAACCGCCTGGGGGAGCCCCTCCGGATCCGGGCCGCGGTCCACACGGGCACCCTCCGGTACTACGCGGATCCGGGGAAACTGATCAAGCAGGAGATCGTCCAGGAGACCGAGGAGATCGAATCCCGCCTAACCCCCGTCGGATCCCTGGTGATCACCCCCGCGGTGGCCCCCTCCCTGGACCGGGTCATCCTGGACCGCTTCCACCATATCCAGCACATCTCGGATTCCCGTCTCCTGGCGTACGAAGTGCGCATGGAGGGAGCATGAGGATCCTCGTCTTTTCCGAAGAGCCCGCCCGGGAGGAGAGCGCCCTCCGGGCGGCCTTCCCGGCGGACGCGAGCCTGGAGATCCTGCCCCTCCGTGGTTTGAAACGGACGATGCAGAAACCCTCGACCGCCGATATGGTCTACCTGAATGTCCGCGGGATCGGAGAGGCGGGCATGTGCAAGCACGCCCCGGTCCTGGCCTCCGCCGGAAAGCTTCTCTGGGGCATTCTGGATCCTGAGGCGGAGCTGGCGGACCCGGCCCGGGCCTTCTTCTTGGGTGCCAAGGATTACCTGGGACCCGGAGCCCTGCGATCGGGATTCTCTGGACAACGGCTTGCGCAGATCCGGGGGTTCGCGGGCATGGAGCTACCGAAGCCGCCCGAGCCGGCCAAGCGCTTCCCGGGCTGGGACCGCATCCCGGAGGGCTCGGAGCTCGCGGTGCGATTCTGCTACGTCTCCGTCGGAGATCCCGAGGGGCTGAGGGAGCGCATCGGCGAGAAGCGCCTGCGCAAGCTGAGGGAGGATTTCGCGGAGTTCATGGCTTCTTGGGCCGCGGAGTGCGGCGGGATAGCCTGGATGCGGGATCCGGAGGGAACCCTCCTGTTGTTCCCGGAACGGGACGAGGGGACCAGCCCCGTGCTCGCGGCCTTCCGGATGATCCTGGACCGGGCGTTGATCGGGTATGAGGTCTTCCGCCTCGAGGTCCCCCTGACCTTCCGGTTCTCCTTCCACGCGGGAAAGACGGTCTGGCGCAGGCCGGGCTCCACGGGAACCATCGTGTCCGGAGACGTGAACTTCATTTTCCACCTAGGAGCCAAGTACTGCTCCGACGGACGGATCACCCTGTCCGAGGAGACGGAATCCTCCATACCCGCCCCCATCCGGGACCTGTTCCTACCCGCCGGGGATTTTGAAGGCCGCCGCATCCTGGCCAGCCGCCGCTTCCGGGACTAGGTTTTTCAGGATTCAACCACGGAGTTCACGGAGCGCACGGAGAAAGCGGGCCTTGGTACCACAGTTCCAACGGGATGAACAAGATGAAATTGATTTTCAAGATTGCTCAAAGATCATACAGGGAATATCCATTTCATCTTGATCCGTCTTGGAAATCTTGTTGGATTTATGGTTCTCGGCTCTTTCTCCGTGTCCTCCGTGGTGAGATCATAAAAACTTGTCCTAAGTACCACTCTTACGTGAGCAGGTCCCGGTCCTCGGCGTAATCCCCGCCCCGGGTGCGGCGGAAGAGGTCCACCAGGCGTTCCACGGTGAGATCCCTCTTCGCGTCCCCGGCCACGTCTGCGACTATGGCGCCTCCGTGCATCATGATGAGGCGGTCGCCCTCGTCGATGGCCCGGCGCATGTCGTGGGTCACCGCCAGGGCGGTCAGTCCGTATTCCGCCACGAAGCGGCGCGTCAATTCGGAGACGAGCTCAGCGTTCCGGGGATCCAGGGCCGCGGTATGTTCGTCCAACAAAAGCACCGCGGGTCGGGAAATGGAGGCCATGAGCAGGGTCAAGGCCTGGCGTTGGCCCCCGGACAGGCGGTTCACGTTCTCCCGCAACCTGTCCTCCAAGCCCATGCCCAGCTCGGCCAGGCGGTCCCGGAGTTCCCTGCGCAGACGCGCGGGCACGGCTATCCGGAGTCTTCGGGGTCCCTTTCGGGAAGCCAGGGCCAGGTTGTCCAGTACGGTCATGTCTCCCGCGGTGCCGGCCAGGGGGTCCTGCCGCACCCTGCCCACGTACCGGGCCCGCTTCCACTCGGGAAGCCGGGATTGGTCCACCCCGTCGATCAGGATGCGGCCCGCGGACAGGGGCACGGAACCGGCGATCGCGTTCAAGAGCGTGGTCTTCCCGGCCCCGTTGGATCCGATCACGGAGACATGCTGGCCCTTGGGCACCGCCAGGGAGAGGGAATCCAGCACCCGGCGCTCGTCCGGGCTCCCCCGGCCGAAGACCACCTCCACGGATTCTAGACGGATCATTCCCTCCTCCTTCCCGGAAGGGTTCCGCCCTTGTACCGGCTCGCGGCGATGGAAGCCACGATCAGGACCGCCGTCAGGAGGCGCAGGTCGTTGGGGGTGATCCCGGCCAGGTAGCCCCAGGACCTGCCCGCGTACATGATCCCCCGGAACAGGATGGAGCCCAGGAGGACCCGGGCCAACTGTCCGCCGATCCGGTTGGTCCGGAAGAGGAACTCCCCGATCATCACGGAAGCCAGGCCCGCCGCCACGATCCCTGCGCCGAAGTTGGCGTCCGCGAAGCCCTGGTAGGACGCCGCGAAGGCTCCGGAGAGCCCTGCAAGGCCGTTGGCCAGGCAGATGCCCGAGGTCCGGAGGCCGACGGGATTCACCCCCGCGGACACCACGGACGCCTCGTTGTCTCCCAGGGCTCCCAGGGCTATGCCCGCCTCGGTGTGGAAAAAGAGGTCCAGAACCAGGACCAGGGCGGCCGCTATCGACAGGAAGGCCAGGAAGGACTGGAGGGACGAATCCAGGGATCCGCCCAGCCAGGATTCCGCGGCTCTCATGACCGGGTTATTGGAAATCAGGGGAAGGTTGGCCTTGCCGCCCAGGACCCGCAGATCCACCGAGTAGAGCCCCGTCATGGTCACGATCCCCGCCAGCAAGGGAGGGACCCTGAGGCCGTGGTACACCCCGGAGGTCACCGCCCCCGCAACGGCACCGGCCAGGAAGCCGGCTCCCAGGGCCAAGAGGGGCGGAAAGCGGGCCGCGATCAGGGCGCTCCCCACGGCGGCCCCGAAGGGAAAGCTGCCTTCCACCGTGAGGTCCGGGAAGTCCAGGATCCGGAAGGAGATGAAGACGCCGAGGGCCAGTATTCCGTAGACCAGGCCCTCGACCAGAACCCCCTCGACCATCCGTCACTTCCGGCGGGCTGCGCCGCCCTCGATGACCAGGGACGCCCGGGCCTCCAGGTCCGCGGGGATGGTCACCCCTACGGCGGCGGCCACGTCCTTGTTCAGGACCAGGGCCATCTCGGAGGGATCCTTCGCGAAGTAGGCGGGGATGTCCGCGGTCTTCTCCCCCGCCAGGACGCGCAGGACGATCTTCCCGGTGGACCGGCCCATGGCGTAGTAGTCGAAGCCCAGGGCGGCCAGGACCGGCATCGTCTCCGCAGAGCTCGGGTCCGCGGTGACCAGGGGGAGTTTCCGTTCGTTGCAGATCTCCGTGACCGCGCTGATGGCCGAGAAGACCGTGTTGTCGTTCCCCAGGTAGACCCCGTCCACCCGGCCCGCGATGGACAGGAGGGCCTGGCGCACCTCCGAGGAGTTGGTGACCGTGGCGGGCACGAAGGCGAGGCCCTTCTCCGCGCAGTAGGCCTGGACCAGCTCCGCGAGCTTCACGGAATTGGCCTCCCCGGCGTTATAGAGGTGCCCGACCCGGGCCTTCGGCTTCAGGGACAGAAGGAGATCCAGCTGTTCCCGGACCGGGGTCATGTCCGAGGTTCCGGTTACGTTCGGCCCCCCCTTGTCCAAAGAGGCGACCAACCCGGCGGACACGGGATCCGTCACGGCGCTGTAGACCACGGGGATGTCCTTGATGGCGTTGGCCATGGCCTGGGCGGTGGGCGTGGCGATACCGACCGCCACCTTGACCTTGGAGCTCTTGAACCTCTGGGCGATCTGGGCCGCGGTGCCCATGTCCGCGTTGGCGTTCTGAAGGTCGAACCGGACGTCCTTGCGGACCGACGAGATCTCGTCCACGATCCCCTTTTCCAGGGCGTCCAGGGCGGGGTGGGACACGAACTTCGCAACCCCCACGACGGGAGCGGTCTTGGGGGCGCAGGAGGACATAAGAAGACCGAATGCGGCAAGGGCGGGTACGAAGAAGCGTTTCATCGGCGACTCCTAGGCTGGTTCGATTCCGGAAGGTTCGGATACGAAACAAAGTATGTTTCTATTAAAAGAAACGCAAGACCAATGTATCGAAACCAGGATTTCTCGTCAAGCCCCGACGGGAACCCGGGTTACCGTCGGGAACCGGATTTCGGGTAGCGTCGATCGAAGATCGGTGCTATGCTCTGTAGTAACATATGAAACGAACAGAAGACATCGACCTGATCGCCCGGAACCTGCGGGAAATGTCCGTAACCCTGGCGGCCGCACGGGATCCCAGACTGATCGAGGAATTCCTCTACAGCCTGTTCACGAAATCCGAGGCCGACGAGATCGCCAAGCGCTGGGCGCTGGTAAAGGACCTGGCCTCCGGCATACCCCAGAGGCAGATCGCTCAAAACCTGGGCTTGTCCCTTTGCAAGATCACCCGGGGCAGCCGGGAACTCAAAAAACCCGAATCCGCCTTCCGGCGCATGCTCCAGATCGCGGGCATCCAGGTGTCGGAGCGGAAAAAAACCCGGGCGAGCTCGAAACCGGACTAGGCCGAGCCCGGACCGGACGTTTCCGGCGCCGGCCGGGTTCGCGGGCAGGGGCTTCTTTCATTCCACGGCCTCGATCCTCAGGCGGGATCCTCCCCGTCCCTTGGTCACTTCGATCCGGGCGGGGATCCGGTCCCGAAGCTCCGGGACGTGGGAAATCAAGCCCACCATGCGGCCTTCCCGGACCCGGTCCAGTACCTCGACGGCCCGGTCCAGGGCCTCGTCGTCCAGGGACCCGAACCCCTCGTCGATGAAGACCGCGTCCAGCGCGATCCCCCCCGCCCTGCGGGTGATCACGTCCGCCAGCCCCAGGGCCAGGGCGATGGACGCCAGGAACTTCTCCCCCCCCGAGAGGGTCCCCGCGGGCCGGGACCTTCCGGTAAAGGAATCATGCACGGAAAGCTCCAGTCCCGCCTTCGCGGTCCCCCGCGCGGGCCCCTCGTCCACGGAGAGGGAGTACCTCCGGTCGGACATGTCCAGGAGCCGGCGGGAGGCGGCCCGGGCGACCTGGCGCAGGTACATGGACAGGGCGTAGTTCTTGAAGGGCAGGCGGCTTCCGGAAAGCTCGCCGGAAAGAAGCCTGGAAAGCCCGTCCAGGGTTCGGCTCTTCTCCTCAAGGCCCTTCCGTTCCTCGAAGAGCTCCCGCCGCCGGGATTCCCCCCGACGGGCGGCATCCGCCCGGCCCGAGGCTTCCAGGACCGCGGCCCTCGCATCCTCGAGCCGCGCGGCCGCGGCCTGTTCGGCCTCGGAGAGGGCCGCCAAATCCGGGGGGGACCGGCCCTCGGCGGCCTCCGCGGAAGCCCGGGCCCGGGCGGCCGCCTCCGCCAAGTCCCGGTCGAAACGCTCCGCCTCGGAGGCGATACGGGCCCGGTCGGGCCCGGACAAGAGGGCGGCCCGGCAATCCGGTCCGTCCCGGAAGCCCGCGGAGGCCAGGGCGGATTCTTCCGCGGCCCGGGCGGCCTCCCGGGCGGCCTCCAAGTCCGGGATTCGCTCCGCCCACAAGGTCCGCCGCGTCCGGGCTGAGGACAGGAGCTCCCCGTGCCGCCGGACTTCCTCCAGGGCGGCCGACCGGGCCCGCTCCACCTCGGTCCGTTCCGCCCGGATCCGCTCCAGGCGTTCCGTTGGGTCCCGCTCCCCGGCGGAGGCCCGGGCCTCGGATTCGGCGGCTTCGGACGCGGCGACGGCCCGGGCCGCCTCGGAAAGCCGTTCCCGGGCGGCGCGGAGCAGCTCCGCCAGGGTATCGGCCTCCGCACGGGCGGCGGCGGCGGCCCGGGCGCGTTCCGCCAGGGCGAGCTGGGCTTCCGCGGAGGCCCTGTCCTCCGCCTCCGCGGCGGACACCAGCCCGGAGGCTTCCTCCGGACCCGGGACGGGGCCCAGGGCGTCCAGTTCCGCTTCCGCGGCCTCGGCCTCCCGGAGGCGTTGTCGGGCCAGGCTCCGGGCCGAGGCTTCCCGGGCCCGGGCCGCGTCCCGGGAGCCGCCCGCCTCCCGGATTCGGTCCTCCAGGCTGAAGGACTCGGGACGCGGCCGCGCGGGGGCCGGGTGATCCCGGGAACCGCAGACCGGGCAGGGTTCGCCGGGAACCAGGGCCGCGGCCAGCTCGCCGGCCCGGCAGAGCTCCTTTTCCCGGGAGAGCTCGACAAGCCGGGCCTCGGCCACCGAAGCGTCCCGGCTGGCCTCCTCGGCCTCCCGGTTCCTCTCCTCCGCCTCGTTCCGGGCGGCGTCCCGTTTCCGGGCCAGATCCTGGGCCCGGTTCGCGCGCTCCCGGAGGTACCGCGCCTCCTCCAAGGCCGTCCGGGCTCGTTCCCTGCGTTCCCGGGCCGCCGCCTCCTCCTCCGGGCCGGGAGCCAGCTCTTGGCGCCTGCGCTCGGCGTCCCCCAGGTCCCGAGCCCGGGCTTCGGCCTCCGCCCGGGCGGCTTCCTCCTCCCCGCGGGCGGACCGCAGGGCGAGCCCGGCGGCCCGCGCCCGTTCCCAGGCGGACCGGGCGGCCTCCAGGGCTCCGGCCTCCGCGTCCAGCCGGGCGGCCCGGGCGGCCAACTCCTCGGCGTTCCGGGCCGATTCCGATACGGCCGCGGACCGGGATTCCAGGTCCTCGAGCTCCATCCCGGCGGATCGGAGCTCCTCCCGGGCGGACTCGAGGTCCCCGTCCGCCTTCTCCCGGGCCTCCACCCGGGGCGCCGCGGCCCGGGCCGCGGAATCCCGCTCCAGAGCCCGGCCCCAGGCCTCCCGGGCCGGGCGCCCCGCCTCCAGGGCCGAGAGGGCCCGGGCGTCCCGCTCCTTCCGCTCCAGGAGGGCCACCGTCTCCCGGGCCTCCCGGAGCTCCGCCCGCCGCGCCTCCAGCTCGGCCCCCAGGGCTCGCTCCCGGGCCCGGGCCCTCTCGAGGGCCTCCTCGAGGCCCTCGAGGCGCCCGCCCTCCCCGGCCTTCCCCAGCTCCGCGTCCAGGCGGGCCAGCTCGCCGTCCAGGTACTCCAGGCGCCTCCGGGCTTCCTGGGCCCGCTCCCGGGCCAGGTTCGCGGTCCTGTCGTGGAGATCCACGGGGAAGAGCTTCTGAAGGACCGCCGTCCGGTCCGAGGAGTTCATCTCCAGGAAACGCTGGAAGGCCCCCTGGGGCAGAAGGACTATCTTGGTGAACTCCTCCTGGGTTAGGCCGATCCTGCCGCGGAGGGTCTCGTCCACCTCGGAGATCCGGTCCGAGACCAGGGCGGAGTCCGTTCCATGGCCCTCGTAGAGGGCCGCCGTTGCGGGGACTTCCACAAGCCCCTGACCGCCCTTGAGGGCCCGCCGGGCGGGCCTGGAGTATGGCGGGGTCCGTACCACCCGGAGGGCGTCCTGGCCCAGCCAGAACTCCAGCTCGACCCGGGTCTCCTCCTCCGGCGAGGCCAGGTGGGAACGGAGCTCCCGTTCCAGGCTCCCCCGGGACTCGGGAGCCCGGCCGTACAGGGCGTAGGTCAAGGCGTCGAAGAGGGAAGACTTGCCGGATCCGGTCTTCCCGCAGACCAGGAAAACGTCCCCCAATCGGTCGAAGTCCACCTCCACGGTCCCCCGGTAGGGGCCGTAGTTGGCCAGGACGAGCCTACGGGGCCGCATCGGCCGCCTCCGAAAGGAGTTCCCGGAAGAGGTTCAACACCCCGGGCTCCGGCTCCGTCCCCCGCACCGCGCGGTGGAAGGAGACAAAGTCCTCCAGGGCCGCCCGGGCCCCGTCCCGGGGCGCGGAATCGAGCGCGGCCCCGCGTTCCCCGGGTTCCCCGGCTGCGGGATTCTCGAAGGCAGCCTGTCGGACGGAAAGGAGGTTCGGGAAGACCCTTCGCAGGGATTCCACGGGGGAGATGACGGGTTCGGGATCGGTGAGCAGGATCTCCAGGTAGTGGTCCTTCTGGACCAGCGTATCGCCCCTTTCCAGGAAGGACGCGTAGGTTCCCTCGAGCCGAGACAGGGGGCGCAGGGGCCGCACGGGCACCGTCTCAGCCTCGAAGCCTCCCCGCCGGACCTCGACCAGGAGGAACCCCTTTTCCTGGCCCGCCTCGGAAAAGGAGTACCCCAGGGGAGAACCCGGGTACCGCCCCTTGATTCCGGCCTTCTGGGGCCGATGGAGATGGCCCAGGGCGGCGTAGTCGAAGGGATCGAACCCCGCCGCGTCCACGAGCTCCGCGGAACCCAGGAAGACCCGCTCGGACTCGCTGGCCTGACCTCCCGCGGCATAGGCGTGGCAGACCAGGACGTTGGCGCCATCCCCGGGGAGGCGCGGGACGACGAGGTCCAGGGCGGCCCGAAAACGCCCGGACTGGGATCGCGGGGCCTCCGGAAAGGAGCCGGCCCCCAGGAAGGGCAGGGCCCAGAGGTAGAGCCTCTCCCCTGCCCGCTCCAGGACGACGGGATCCCGGACCTCCTCCGGCCGAGTCCGGACATGAACCCCGGCCCGTCGGAACAGGCTGTCCCCGAAGCCCAGCCTCGCCGGGGAATCGTGGTTTCCCGGTATGATCAGCACGGCCAGATCGGGCCGGGCTTCCTTGACCCGGCCCAGGAAATCCCCGAATAGGCGAACCGCCTCGGGGGGGGGGACCGCCTTGTCGTACACGTCCCCCGCGATCACCAGGGCGGCTGGATCCAGGTCCCGGGCCGCGGCCTCAAGCTGGTCCAGCATGGCCGCCTGGTCGGGCAAAAGGTCCCGCTCGTGGAGGGTCTTCCCGAGGTGAAGGTCCGAGGCGTGGAGAATTCTCATTCTACAGGACGGCCAGGATCTCCTGGGCATGCCCCTCGGGCTTGACCCGGGGGAATGCGGCCTTGACGACGCCGTCGGGGCCGATGACGAAGGTGGAGCGGAGTACGCCCTCCACGGTCTTCCCGTACATCGTCTTTTCCCCCCAGGCTCCGTACGCCCTAAGGGTTCCCTTTCCGGGATCGGCCAGGAGACGGAAGGGCAGGGAGTATTTCGTCTTGAACTTCCCGTGGGATGCCGGGCCGTCCGGGCTCACGCCCAGGACGACGGCTCCCCGGGACTGGAACTGGTCGTAGGCGTCCCGGAACCCGCAGGCTTCCTTGGTGCAGCCCGGGGTGTCGTCCTTCGGGTAGAAGTACAGGACCACCGTCCGGCCCGCGAAATCCGAGAGAGACACCTTGGAGCCGTCCTCGGCTTCCAGGGTGAAATCGGGCGCTTTGTCGCCGACTGCAGGCATGATTCCTCCCGTCACGGTTCGAATCGAACATCACCTAGAATATACTATACCCAACGGGAAGCGTGCCGGGCACGGTGGTTTACGGAACATCACCGCTTCGAGAACGCGGCCTCCCATTCCGATACGATTCGGGCGACTTCCTTCCGGACCTCATCCGGCCCTGCGGCATCCAGACGGTCCACCGCGGTTCGAAGCCTCTCTTGCGCCTCGTCCAGGGCCTTCCGGAACCCGGGATCCCGGGACAGGTGCTTCCCGCCTCTGCGATATAGATCCCGGCCCCGTTTCCAGTATTCCAGGGAAGCCGCCGCGTCCTCGGAATACTCATACCCTGTCCAGAGGGGGGTGAACTCGCCGTCGTCCAGCAGGATCGGCTTGTAGAGGCTGATATCCGGATAGGAGGTGCCGGTGAACCAAGCGACGCAGCGACCCGCCTTGGGTCCGTACTCCACCGCCAGGGAGGCTGTGGTCGGGTAGCCCAGGTTGTCCCCGTCGTGGGCGCAGATCACCGCGGTCTTGCCGGGCCGCCCCGGATCCGGGAGGGACCGGGAGCGGAGCACCTCGAACGCCGTGGTCACGTCGAGGGCCGGGCCCGCCGCCGCCAGACGCCCTTCCACGGCTCGGCGCCGGGAATCCCCCTGGGTCAGGAAGGCGTGCAGACGGCTCTCCACGTAGGGCTTCCAGGATTCCTTCTGGCCGATCCTTCCCGCATCGGCCTCGTCGTAGCAGGCCATCTTTTCGTTCACCGGGGAGATGGCCTTGCGGGTTTCCGCGTCCAGGCGCTTGTAATCCAGGCCGATGGAGTAGGAATTGGAGATCGCCGTCGGGGCTTCGACCTTCTTCCAAGCCCAGCGCTTTCCCGCGGTCTCCAGGACGAACGCCCCGTCGAACCCGGCGACCAGGTACGAATTATCGTAGAAGAGCCGCCCCCGGTAGGCCCCGTTTCCTCCCTGGTCGAAGCGCTCCGTCAGCTCGACCAGGATCTCCACGGCTTCCTGGGCCGTGGACGCCGAGCGCAGGGCGATCCGCAGGAAATCCATCCCCAGGATGCCGTTCTTCCGGGCGGGCCACTTGGAAAAGACCGCCTCGTTGCCAACGGCGACCCCCTTCTCGTTGAGTCCGATCTCTCCGCCCCGGATCCAGGAGGGTTTGGAGAGCAGGACGGCCAAGCCCTTGTCCGGATACGGAAGCTCGCCTCCGCTGACCGCGGACCGGGGAGCCTCCGGAGACCGGGGCAGGATGCAGAGGGCCTGGGGCTCCGAGGGCTTGCGGTCCGAGTTCTTTCCGAAATACGAGCGTTCCCGCCCGGGGGCCCAGAAGGTGTCACACATGGCATTCTCCTTATTATTTTTCCGGGGTCAAGGATTCCACCCGCCAGACCCACCTTCCCTTGTCCACATCCACCCGGACCAGGAAGCAGTCCGAGCCGTCCCCCTTGGTACCGACCAGCTCGGTGATCCGGGCGGCCATGCCCACGAAGGCGTCCATAGAGGGGTTCCAGTTCTCGTTCCCGTCCACGAAGCGGTGCCGGCCCAGTATGACCCGGTCGCCCACCTGGAACCCGTAGCTTCCGGCGACGCCCCGGCCGACCACGGCCAGGTTCCGGATCCGCCAGGACCAGGTGTTCTCCTTGACCGCCACGACCAGGAAGCCCTGGGAATCCGCGCCGATGATTTCCGTGACCGTGGCCTGTTTTCCCACGAAGGCGTCCATCTCGGGAGCCCAGTTGTCGCCGCCGTTCCGGTCGTCGTGGCGGCCCAGGATGACCTTGGTGCCCACGCCGATCAAGCCGGCCTGGTCTTCCCCGAAATCCTCGTACTCCCCTTCGGGGTTCCCCTCGCCCTCCCAGTATCCGGGGCCCTCCTCCAGAAGCTCCATGTCCGAAAGGCGCCAGTAGAAGTTCCCTCCGTCCACGTCCACCAGGGCAGTGGGCTCCCCCCAGGGACAGAGCCCGGCGTGCTCGGTGATGTAGGCCTCCATGCCCACGTAGTCGTCCATCTCGGGGGCCCAGTAGGAGGAATCGGGGTCCGAGGGATCCAGTTGTCGGTGTTTTCCCAGGATGACCCGGGAACCCACCGGGAAGGCCTCCTCCAGGGCATAGTCCTCGTCGTCGTAGTCTTCGTAGGAGTACGCCCCGTCCCCGTATTCCCCGTCGCCGGAGTCCGCCAGCTCCCCGGTGCCCCGCTCCAGGAGCTCCATGTTCTCGGTCCGCCAGTAATATTCCCCCTCGTCCACGTCCACGGTCACCACCGGCCGGCCCCAGGGATCCTTGCCCTCGTGGCCCGTGACCACCGCCGTCGTTCCGACGTAGTCCGACATGTCCCCGCCCCAGTTCTTGGAGTCCGGGTCGCCCTTGGAGACCGCCTGGTGTTCTCCCAGGATCACCCGGGATCCGACGGGGAACAGGGTCTCCGAGGAAGCGCCCTCCCTCCATTCCCGGGCCAGCTTGGGAAAGTCCGCCAGGGTTTTCTCCCCTAGGGGCTCGAACGTGTCGGGGTATACGAAGTAGACCCGCCCGGACAGGATCCGGGGGAAGTCCTTAGGCAGGGCCTCCACCCAGGGTGTCGCGTCCAGATCCTTGTCCCAGACCACCAGGACGGGCGGATCCCCGTCATCCACGGCGTAGAACCAGCCGAGATCGCCCTTGGATACCTTCTCGAAGTCCCGGACCGCTCGTACTCGCTCGCCCTTCTGGAAGGCCCAGGCGATGTACCGTCCGTACGCCGAGGGGTCGGGAAAATCCGCGAGCTTAAGGTAGGAGGTGCTGACCACGGCCCAGCCGCCGTGCAGCCAGCCCTGGATCCCGTCGGGAGTGGAGATCCGGAGCCATCGTCCCCGACGGCCCGCCACGGTCTCCTCCCGGGCGCCGGTCTCCAGGACCCGGAACGAATCGCCCGCCGACAGGGTCGCAACCGCCTTTGCGTTGGCGGAGGCGGCGGAGTAAACCTTGGCATCCCCGAGGGCCGCCCCGGTCGTCCCGGGGGGAGCCCCGAAACCGAGAGAAGCGCCCAAGACAAGAAGGACGAAAAGGGAAAGACCGGCCCGCATCGACCTGTTCATACACTGCTCCTAGCGGACGCCGGGGAAGGGCCGGTATCGGCCCGGTATACGCAGATCCCCGTTGCTACGAATATATGACAAGTGTTCTCAAAATGCGAGCCGAAGCCTCATCCCTTGCGGGATTTCAGGAGCTCCGCGAAGGGGTTGTAGGTCGTGCCGTCGTCGTCCTCCGGCCGGGGGCCCCGGACCGGGGTCCGGGCGGACTGGGAATAGGGGTTGCGCTCCCGTCCGGCCCCCGGACCGCCGCCCCGGGGTCCTTCCGGCCGGCCGGGACCGGCGTTCCCCGAGTCCGAGCCTCCCCAGGCCGCGGCCGGGGCGCCGGCCTTCCGCACGACCACGGCGCGGCGCCCCCCCGAGCCGGGACCGGTCCCCGGCACCCGGGCTGAGACCGGATTCTCGGAGTCGGCGCCCCGGCCCCCCGGGGTCGGACTTCGGCCTTCCGGCCGCCTCTCCGGGGACGGGAAGGACCCTCGGTCTCCCCGTCCGGCGCCGTGCCGGGGCGCTCCTTCCGTTCGCAGGGACAAGCCGATGCGCCGCCGCTCGGGGTCCAGGGAGATGATGCGGAATTCCTTGACGTCCCCGACCTTGAGGACCTCCATGGGATCCCGTACGAAGCGGTCCGCCACCTCGGAGACGTGGATCAGGGCGCTTTCCTTGATGCCGATGTCCACGAAGGCCCCGAAGTCGACCACGTTCTTGACCTTGCCCGTGACGGTCATCCCCTCGGAAAGGTCCTCGAACTGGAGCACGCCCTTCTGGAGGATGGGTTTGGGCAGATCCTCCCGAGGGTCCCGGTTGGGCTTGCGCAGCTCCGCGAGGATGTCGTCCAGGGTCGTGTCCCCGACCTGGTACTTTTCCTTGAGAGCCGCCCGGAGATCCTTGGTCAGGTCCCGGCCTTCCCGGACCACCGGCAGGATCTCCTGGGCCAGGGCGTAGTTCTCCGGATGGACCCAGGTGTTGTCCAGGGGGTTGGGGCTCTCGGGGATCTTGAGGAAGCCCGCGCACTGCTCGAAGGTCTTTTCCCCCAGGCCGGGGATGCTCTTCAGTTGATCCCGGCCCGAGATCCGGCCGTTGGCCTCCCGGAACTTGACGATCCTCTTGGCCAGGCCCGCGTTGATCCCCGAAACGTACTTCAGGAGGCTGTGGCTGGCGGTATTTAGATTCACTCCCACGTTGTTCACCACCGAGCCGACCACCTCGTCCAGGGTGTCCGAGAGCCGCTTCTGGTTCACGTCGTGCTGGTAGAGGCCCACTCCGATGCTCTTGGGATCGATCTTGACCAGCTCCGCCAGGGGATCCTGAATACGGCGTCCTATGGAGATGGCTCCCCGGATGGTCAAATCGAGTTCCGGGAACTCCTCCCGTGCCACGTCGCTGGCGGAATAGACCGAGGCGCCGTCCTCGTCCACCACCGTGTAGGCCGCGGACAAGCCGTTTTCCGATATGGCGTCCGCCACCAGCTTCTGGACCTCGTGGCTGGCCGTTCCGTTCCCCACCGCGACCAGGGTCAGGGAGTGCTTCCGAACCGCCTCCGCCAGGATCCGCTTGCTCTCCTCGGGCTTGGTCTCCTGGTTGATCACGAAGTAGTCCAGGAACTTGCCCGTTTCGTCCAGGGCCGCGCACTTGGTGCCCGTCCGGATGCCGGGATCCACCCCCAGGACCCGGGTGCCCTTGATGGGGGGCTGGAGCAGGAGGTTCTTGAGGTTCTCGCTGAAGACGTCGATCCCATGGCCTTCCGCGGCGTCCGAGGCGTCCGAACGGATCTCCCGAAGGACCGCCGGCGAGATGAGCCGACGGAGCCCGTCGTCCAGGGCGTCCCGGTGGTAGGAGGTGCGCGGCGCGTACTTGGCCTTAAGCCGCTCGGCGGCCCCGTCCTCGTCCACGTCCAGCGTTACCGTCAGGACCCCCTCCCGCTCCCCGCGGTTGACCGCCAGGATGCGGTGGGGCTTCACCCGGGAAAGCTCCTCGGAGTAGTCCCAGTACATCTGGTAGACGCTCTTTGCCTTGGCGGCATCATCCCCCGCGCCCTTAACCACAAGGCGCCCGGTCTTGAGGTACCAGGACTTCACCAAGGCCCGGTTCTCGGGATCCTGGGACGCCCGTTCCGCCAGGATATCCATGGCACCCTGGAGGGCGTCCTGGACGGCGGGTACCGAGAGCTCCGGGTTTTCCGGATTTTCCCGGACGAAGTCCGGCGCCCGGGCGGCCACGGCCTCGTCGTCCGCGGAGACCATAAGGTCCGCCAGGGGCTCCAGGCCCCGCTCCAGGGCCAGCATTCCCCGGGTTTTCTTCTTTTTCTTGAAGGGAGAGTAGATATCCTCGAGCTCCGCAAGGGTGGAACATTTGAGGAGATTGTCGTGGAGGTCCGGAGTCAGCTTCCCTTGGCCGAAGATAGCCCGGACGATCTCCAGGCGGCGGGTTTCCAGGTTGACGTAGGACTCGTACTTGTGGACCACGTCCCGGACCTGAACCTCATCCAGACTGCCCGTACGTTCCTTTCGATAGCGGCTGATGAAGGGAACCGTGCACCCCTCGGCGGTCAAGGCCACGACCGCGGATACTTGGCTGGTCCGGATCCCCAGCTCCCCGGCGATCCGGTTCATCACCGCCACCTCGTTCACCGAAAGCCCGTCGATGTACTCCTGGCTCAGATCCATGTGCTCTCCTTGGGACGCTCTGGTCGCGGCGGGTACGATACGGGTTTGACGTGGAAAAATCAACAAGGGGGGAGTACACTGGGATCCGAAGCGTGGTACAGTACGGAAGAATCAATGCCCTACGTACAACTCGTTTCTTGACATTATGGATATAGTAACTATAATAAAATTGATATTTATAGAATAAGCAATTAGGCGCCTACGGCCGTGCCGGGAGTTGTTATGCCGAAAGCAACCGAGAAAATACGTATCTTCTCCGCCCTGGAAGTCGCGAACCTATGCGGCGTCGTCAACCAGACGGCGATCAACTGGATACGCAACGGCCACCTCAAGGCCTTCACTACTCCGGGTGGGCAGTATCGGGTCTACGCCGAGGATCTCCGGGCTTTCCTGGAGGGCCGGGGGATGCGAATCCCCGAGGAATTGAGCGGCAAGACCGGATCCGGCGTGGACTGGAACCGCCTGGTGATCATAGACGACGATCGGGAACTCAACGACCTTCTGAAGAGATACTTCGAGAAAAAACTGCCCTCCCTGACGGTCATCCAGGCCTTCGACGGCTTCGAAGCCGGGAGAATCCTGGCGGAAAAACGGCCCGGGTTCGTCATCCTGGACGTGGACCTGCCGGGTGTCACCGGCCATTCCCTATGCAAGCGCATCAAGACCGATCCGAGCTTCGGCCGTCCCTTTGTGGTGGCCATCACGGGACTGGACCGCCCCGAGGAGCGGAACTCCATGCTCCAGGACGGGGCGGACGCATTCTTCCCCAAGCCCCTGGACTTCGAGGAGGTCGCCGCATCCCTTCTCGAGCACGCGGAGAAAGTGAGGGCCCCCCTTGCAGCAGGATAAGCCCCGGAACGGAACGGTCCTGGTCGTCGAGGACGAAGACGGGATCCGCCTTTCCCTGCGGGACTTCCTGCGAGGCCGGGGCTACGAGGTGCTGGTGGCCTCCGACGGGGTCGGGGCCATCAAACAGCTCCTGGACAACGACATCGATGTCATCATCAGCGACTACCGGATGGATATCCTCGGGGGGGATTACTGGGTCCGATTCCTGGCCCGGTACTGCCCGGAAAAGAAGATCATCATCACCTCCGGCTTCCTGAGGCCGGACTTCAAGGTTCCCTTCGAGGTGGTCTACAAGCCCTTCGATTATACCGAGCTGGAAGCCCTGGTCGGCCGCCTGGCCGCGGAGGCTCGGGACGGCCGCGAGTCCTAAGCGGGCGGTCCGGGCCGTCGTCTCGGGCCGGGTCCAGGGCGTGGGATTCCGCTGGTCCGCCCGCATCCAAGCCCTGCGGTTCCACGTCTCCGGCTGGGTTCGGAACCTGCCGGACGGGGACGTGGAAACCCACGCGGAAGGCAGCCCCGAGGCCGTGGATGAGTACCTGGCGTGGCTGGAGAAGGGCCCCCCCTACGCCCGGGTGGACGAGGTCCGCTCCCGCCCCGTCGAGGTTCGGGGGTACACCTCCTTCGATATCGAGGATTGACAAAGACACAACCGACGCGCCCTGGAATCACAGGACAGACAGGATGAAACCGTCCTTGCCGGTCTCCGCCTCAATACGCTTGAAGATCACGACAGCATTCTGTCCGCCGAACCCCAGGGAATCCTTCATCGCCGCGCGGATGGGCGCGGAGCGGCCCTTGTTCGGCACGTAGTCCAGGTCGCATTCGGGATCCGGGTTCTCCAGGTTGATGGTCGGCGGGGCGAACTGGTCCCGAACAGCCAGGACCGTGGCCACCGCCTCGACACCCCCGGCGGCCCCCACGCAGTGCCCCGTCATGGACTTGGTGGAGGATATCATGAGCTTCCGGGCGTGATCCCCGAAGGCGAGCTTGATGGCCTTGGTCTCGATGGGGTCGTTGAGGGGGGTCGAGGTCCCGTGGGCGTTCAGGTAGTCGATGTCCTCCGGGCGCATCCCCGCGTCCTTCAAGGCCAGGGTCATGGCCCGGGCCGCGCCGCGGCCCTCGGGGTCGGGTGCGGTCAGGTGGTGTGCGTCGCAGGTGGTCCCGAAGCCCGCCAGCTCGCAGTAGATGCGGGCGCCCCGGGCCTTGGCCCTCCCGTAGTCCTCCAGGACCAGGACCCCGCAGCCCTCGGCCATGACGAAACCGTCCCGGTCCCTGTCGAAGGGCCGCGACGCGTGGGCGGGGTCGTCGTTCCGGGTCGAGAGGGCCTGGATCATCGCGAAGGAGGCCATGGCCAGTCGGGTCACGCAGGCCTCGGATCCACCCGCGAAGACCACGTCCGCATGACCCTCCTGGATCCAGCGGAGCCCCGTTCCGATGGCGTCGGTGCCCGCGGCGCAGGCGGTCACGATGCACTGGCAGGGTCCCGTGGCCCCCACGGAGATGGCGACGTTGGCGGCGCCGATGTTCGGCAGGACCTTGACAACCGTGAGGGGCGGAACCCGACCGGGCCCCCGTTCGTACAGGCGCTCGGCGCTCTCCTCGATGGAGGAGGTCCCGCCCTGGCCGGTGCCCAGGCAGACCCCCAGGCGCTCGGGGTCCTCGGAACCATCCCGGAAACCCGCGTCCTCCCAGGCTTCCCGGGCCGCGTAGACCGCATACTGGCTGAAGCGGTCCATCTTCTTGGCTTCCTTGGCGTCCATCCGCAGGCCCGGGTCGAAGTTCTTTACCTCCCCGGCTATCTTGACGGACATGTCCTCAACGTTGATCTGGGTTATGGGACCGATCCCGTTCCTTCCGGATTTGATGGATTCCCAGAACTCGGGGACGCTGTTTCCTACGGGGCTCACGACCCCCAGGCCTGTGACGACAACCCTGCGCTTTTCCATCGGCCGCCTCCGCACTCGTCGAAGATGGACAGATTCTACGTTACATTGTCCGCCGATTCCAGGGGCCGGCGGGAACCCATACGGTTGGATATATTGAATGGGCTATTTCCGGACTAAACCACGGAGGGCACGGAGAGCACGGAGGGAAACAATCTTTAGAGTGAGCCAATTTCAAAAGTCGGTCACTTTTGAAATTGCCTTTGCGATTGCTCGCGGTTGCCTTGCTAGCCCGAATTTCTCACAATAAACAACGGGGTTTACCTTTTTTTCTTGTATAATATGTTGTACCACCAACAAATCTACAAGTTGAAAGGAAACCCCGTATGAATACAGAGTGTAAGCAGTTTGAGTTCCAG
>Ga0067045_1003097_pt1 | contig 30329 bp, 19 predicted proteins | sample TerdegcTABiofilm_FD_59184 | JGI IMG/M metagenome (GOLD analysis project Ga0067045, IMG submission 59184) | Combined Assembly of (Gp0054472, Gp0054536) Wastewater bioreactor microbial communities from Singapore -Terephthalate degrading...
TTCTTCAATGGTGACGGGCAGGTAGGGCGACATGCTGGGGGTGTGGATACCTCCGGTTATAGCCGCGGTGATGATGACCTTTTTGGACATACTTGTGTACCCCTTTCTGGATGGTTGTTGTATATATATTATATCAAATACAATATTAATGCAAAGAAAAAAACCGCTTAAACAGCGATTAAATAGCCGTACTAAAACGGGTACTGTCCGGTTTTCGTACGGCGCGATCGTCGCTGTTTACCGGTTTGAATTGTCCTGCGGGATGCGGTTGTTTGGGCAATTATATGATTTAGGCGATACTGAACTGCTTGATTTTACTGTACAGGGTCGACCGGGCTATCCCCAGCATCTTGGCTGCCTTGGTCCTGTTGCCGTTGCTGGCCTTGAGAGCCATCATGATGTGCTGCTTTTCCATTTCTTCATAAGACAGGCAGTGTGGGTTGGAGATGGGGCTGCTGGTTGCTGCGGCCGCTTCGGCAATGGACAGGTGCTCGGGCTTAATAACGCCGCTGCAGAGATTGACCGCCCGGGCCACCATGTTTTCCAGCTCCCGCACGTTCCCCGGCCAGTTATGGCGCATCAACAGGTCCATCGCCTCCCTGGAGAAGGAGATCCCTTTCTTTTCGAGTTTTTCTTGATATTTATTCAAAAAGAACTTCGCCAGCACTTCGATGTCTTCCGGCCTGTTCCGCAGAGGCGGTATCTCTATTGTCAGCACGTTGAGGCGGTAATACAGGTCTTCGCGGAAGTTTTTCTTTTGTACTTCCGCTTTCAAATTGCGGTTGGTGGCGGCAATTACCCTGATGTTGATGGGGATGTTTTCCGACCCGCCTACCCGCATGATGCTTTGCCCCTGCAAAACACGCAAAAACTTGGCTTGTATGTCCAGCGGCATCTCGCCGATCTCATCCAGGAACACCGTCCCGCCATTTGCCAGTTCAAATTTGCCCGGCCTGCCACCTTTCCGCGCTCCGGTAAACGATCCCTCCACGTAGCCAAACAGCTCGCTTTCCACCAGTTCATGGGGGATGGACGCGCAGTCAATGATCACGAACGGGCCATTGCTCCTCATACTGGCGTTATGGATGGCGTGAGCGAACAGTTCTTTGCCGGTGCCGCTTTCGCCCTGGATTAAGACCGGCAGGGGAGAACGGGCGGCGGATTCGGCCATTCTGAGCGCTTCGGCCATTTTTTGGCTCCGGTAGATGATGTCTTCAAAGAAAAAGCTGGCCTTGGCCCCCACCATTTGGGTTACGAGGCTGCGGACCTCCTTGATTTCCCGGTTCAAATTAATGGCGGCGATGACCTTGCCCTGCTCATCATGGACGGGGACTGCCGTCTTGTAAATGTGCAGGGTCTTGTTATTGCGGAGTTTGACGAACAATTCCCTGTTGATCATCGGTTTGCCGGTCTTGAAAACTTCCATGACATAGAGGGGGGAAAGTACGAATTCGCTCAGCTTTCTCCCGATCAGGTCATCGATGCTGGTTTCAAGCCAGCAGGCGGCTTTATGGTTGGCATGGGTGATTGTGCCGTCCGGCGTTAGGACCAGGAACCCGTCATAAATGGATTTAATGATTGCGTCTTCGATCCTGATCCTGTTTTCCAAATCCTGCAGCGTATGTCTAATCTTGTAATGGCTATCAATAAACCGGACGCAGGCATTGAGCATGCCTTTGGCCATATTGAGGCCGGTCAGGTTGGTGCTCAAAAAACCTAGGTACCCTTTAATTGCCGCGCCTTCGCCGCCAAACGGCGCCGCAATGCTGAAATAGGGATGCAGCCGCGAGTTGGTATGCTCCTGGCAGCAAACAAGAGTGAGACTCTGGGTCTTGATGGAGGCGGAGATGGCATTGTAACCCATACTGTTTTCGGACCACAAAGCGCCACGGCTGCAAAAAGGTTTTAGCAGGGCGTCGTTGCCGAAAGAGTGCATCAATACCCCGCCCGGATCGGTTATCAAAAAGGTATTGCTGTGTTCTCCCAGGTTTTGTATGATCTCGTCCAAAAAAGAGAATGCCGATTCAATTATCCCGGTGTCTGTCTTCATCTTGCCAGCCCTCCTTGAATAACGGCATTTGTCATTTGCCGGGTGTCGGCAGTTGTCATAAATGAACCCTTATGATAATAATAAAACAATATTTAAGTTAAATAAACACCCTGTTTGCAATACCCCAATTCGTCTCTATTATCCATCAAAATCGATGTCATTAACGTTTATCGTTTCAGGCTGTGGCAACCGGCTGATGATTTCAATAAACGCCTTGACCAGCCCGGAATCGAACTGCGAGCCGGCGCCCCGGATCAGCTCCAGGCGGATGTTGTCCTGTTCAAGGCGGGAACGGTACATGCGATCCGACATCATGGCATCGTAAGCGTCCGCTATGGCCACGATCCGCGCCAGATAAGGTATGCGCTCGCCCCGCAGCCCGTCCGGGTAGCCGCTGCCGTCCATCCGTTCGTGGTGGTGGCGCACCACCGGCACCACGTCTTTGAAGAATGAAATGACTGACAGGATGTGCGCTCCCGTAAGCGAGTGCTTTTTTATTTCTTCGTATTCGTCGGGGTGGAGCCTTTCGCTTTTGAGGAGCAGGTCATTGGAGGTGCCGATCTTTCCGATGTCGTGAAACAGACCGCTTAATTTCAGCGTCTGCAGTTCGCCGTTGCTCAGGCCGACGGCTTTGCCAAGTTCCACCGCGTAAAAGGCGACGCGGTCAGAATGGCCGCGTGTGTAGACGTCTTTGGCATCAACTGCCCGGCGCAGGGCCTGGATGGTATCGAGGTAGTTCCGTTTGAGCTGGACGTAGGTGCGGTTGAGCTGCTCGTTTTTGACGTTTACCAGGGAATGCAGGAAGGCATTGCTGATGGACGAGGCGGCCTGGTTGGAAAAGATCTCCAGCAACCGCAGGCCGTCTTCACGGTCGCCGCTTTCCACAAACAGCACGCCCAGCGAGTGCTGGTACTCATTGACCAGGGGAATGATCACTCCGTCCTGGAAAAAAACCTTGGTTTTGGTGGCGCGGGCAGTACCGATATGAGTGATGAACTCGGGTGAAAGCATGGTCCAGAATGTGCCGAGGTCAGTCTTGTATTTGCCGATCCCGCGGAAAAGGCTCTTTTGTTCGCCCAGTTCACCGGTGGTATCGTCCACCATGATAAAAGCGTTGGCGCTGTCGACGATGTTCATTATTTGAATCAGGATTTCCTCGAGGATGCTGTCGATAGGCTGCAGCTGGTAAACCTTTGGAACGGACTGCAGTATTTTGTTGAGACCGTCGCGGAACTTGGCGATGGTCCGCATCTGCGCGATGGATTTGATGCCCGATTCGATCAGCAGGATGAGCTGGTCGAAGTTGTCGCTTTTTTCACAGTAGCCCTGGATATCCAGCTTTTTTATCGTCTCCAGCGGCGGTGCCAGGTCCTTGTGCCCGGTGAGCAGCAGGATGTAGATCTCTTTATTGAACCTCCGTATTTGTTCCACCACCCTGTCGCCGTGGATGGGGTGCATTAAAAAGTCAAGGACCAGCAGGTCAAAGTGCTCGCCTCGCACCATTTCCACAGCCTCCAGAGGGTTGGTGCTCCCTTTGTACATGTAGCCGTTGCGCCTCAGGACGGTTCCGATGGAATCAATGATGGCCATTTCGTCGTCGACCAGCAGTATTTTGTAGTCCTTAATAACCGGTACCAGTTGTTTTCTCATACCCGTTTCCTCCTGTCAAGCCTTTCTGAAGCGTCGGGACTGAAATATGAAAAGCGGTTCCCTGGCCTGTGGCGGACTCAAACCACATGTCGCCGCCGAACTTTCCCTTGATGGTGAGATAGGACAAATAGAGGCCCAGGCCTGTGCCCTTCCGGCCTTTGGTGGTCACCATTTCCTTGAACAGTTTGTCGCGGATACTTTCCGGTATCCCAGGGCCGTAATCGCGCACGGTAATGCGGGTATTCCTGGGATTGGTGCCGCAGGGTTCCACGGTGAGGTCGATCCTTCCTTCTGTGTCTTCGTAAGCCTCAATGGCATTAACGATTATATTTCCCAGTATTTGGATCATGTTGTTCATGGTGCCGGGTAGCTCCGTTTCCGGAGGGGTGCGGTCGCTGATGCTCAGCGTGCAGTGGCCTTTTTTCAGCTCGTGCCTCATCAGCAGCTCTACTCGTTTCAAGAGCTCGGCGACTGTGAACTTGCTCATGGACGACTCGTTCAAACGCACAGCCTGGTCCTTTACGGTCGAGATGATGTCGGACATGTAGGAACAAAACGGCTTGGTCTTGTTGATCCAGGCCAGCATCTCGGCGGCGATTTCGCGGTGGTCGTCTTCTGTTACGCTGTTGTCGCCAACTGATAGCTGGTACTCATAGGCCAAATCCCGCAACGACTCCAACCCTCCCGCGATGGCCATGATCGGCGTGCGCAGGTTGTGGGCTATCCCGCCGATGAGCTGGCCCAGCGAGGCCAGGTGCTGCTGCTCCATCATCATGGTCTGGTTTTTCTTGATGGTTTCTATGGCCTTGTGGATCGGGGTGGTGTCTTTGAACATTACCAGCAGGCCCCACAGGGCGTTTGTCTTGTTTCCCGAGGCCATGATGGGCGTGATGTCCACCTGGAAATAGCGTTCCTCATTCTCAAGGCGGAGCCACTGGTCGAAAGACATGGTCCGGCCGGAAGATTTGACCATGTCTATATAGTCCGCCAGCATTTCGGCGAAAGCAGCAAAGGCCGGCCTGTTATTAAAAATTTGGATGATGTCGGCCATCAGTTTGGGTTCGAACGATTTGAAGATATTAGTAAAGGCCTTGTTATGATAGGCGATCCTGTTGTTGGGATCGATGACCGCAAAGCCGTCGGTCATCCTGTCCAGGATCGTCTGCATGGCGATCGGGGTGAGGTTGAGGAACCGGTACTTGGCCATGGAGAACCAGAACACGGCCACGGTGAAAGCGAAGCCCATGGAGGTGTAATAGACCGGGAGATTGAATATCCGCAGGGTAATGACAACATTGATAACAATCGGGCAAAGCGCGGCGGTCAAGGTCAACAGGGACTGCTTGGAGAACAGGCCGCTGTTTTTGACGGCAAACGACAGCAGGTGATAGATGGCCAGACTCAAGAAGATATAGGAGACAAGTGTATGGAAATAGAACATGGGTCCGAAAACAACCTGGGAATTAATCAGCGAGAAGTTTTTAAAAAACAGGCGGCCGTTGATCTCGTTCGTCAGCAGCGTAAGATAGGAAATGGTGGGGGGCAGAAAAATCAACCGGTTGCTCCCCGACAGGTCCAGCCGTTCGCCCCTGGACAGGATGGCGAAGAAATATAGAAACAACGGGGTATAACAGTTGCCCAGGTACCAGATATAAACGAAGGCCATCAGCACCCGCCCGGTGGACAAGTAGGCCCACCACGCCAGGATATTGCCGAGTGTCCAGACCAGAATAGAGGCCAGCAGGACGAGGAAAACGTGATGGAGCTGGGTCTTCTTTTTCATTTTCAGCGCGAACAGAAAAAGGACAGCCACCATTACGGCCGCGATATGGAGCAGCGCGAACGAAAAGCCCATGTTCTATTCTACCCCCCTGCCTTATGATTATGGGCAGAACCGGCCCAGGGCTTGGGCCAGGTCCTCGACGTGCGGCGGTTCGAACATTGAAAAATGGCTGCCTTCGACGCGAACGCGGTCAATGGGGTTTAGGCAGTACAGCTGCCATCCGGCCAGGTTGGCGTTCTTATCGGCGATAACGTCGTTGTCGCTGGCCTCAATAAAGCATACCGCAGCCCGCAGCAGGGCGCCGGACGGGCGATAGAGCGCGCGGGCGTTGTGCAGCGTCCGGATGGTGTTAACATACCTGATAAGTGTTGCGGTGTCCACACCGTAAAAATTGGGAATGGCGGCGGCAACGTCATCCGGTATTCTGGCTCGCACCGCCTGTTCGGACAGCCCGCCGGAACGGATGTGCTGCAAGGCGGTGTTCCAGAGGCCAGGCAAGTCGTTGGCGGGGGCAGGCAAGTCCTCGCTGCCGGTGTTAAATAAAAAGGAGGAGAGGAAAGCCCGTTCTGATTCCGGGCTGAACGGGGCAACACCTTCCCAGTCGCGGGGGCAGATGGAGTTTATGAGCGCCAGCAGCCGCACTTTTTCCCCGCTCGCTTCCAGCTGCCTGGCCATCTCGAAAGCGATGGTGCCGCCGATGCACCAGCCGGCCAGGGAATAAGGGCCGTGAGGCTGGATAAGCCTTATTTGCTCCAGGTACCGGGAAGCCAGGCTGGATATGGTCACATTGACCGGGGCCAAACCGTTCGTCAGGTAGCGCAGCCCGTAACAGTTCATCGTGCCGGCGAAAAGCTGGCACAGCTTGTAATAGTTGTTGATCTCACCGTTTCCCGCATGCAACAGGAACAGGTTGTTTTTGGATTTGCCGCGGTGTAGCAGGACTACGTTCCGGCCGCCTGACAATTTCTTCAGCTCCGCCAGTTCGCTGATCCTGGCCGCCTGCCGTTTTAAGACGGGCAGCTCGTAGATGTCGCTGATGGACAGTTCGGCGCCGAATTCGGCATGAACGGCGGTAACCAGGCTTACCACGTCCAGGGAGTCGCCGCCGAGGTCAAAGAAGTCATCTCCCGCGCCGATGTTTTTTATGCCGAGCACCTTTTCCCAAATGGCGGCCAACCTGGTTTCGGAGGGGCCGGACGGCGGCTCGAAAACCTTGCGGATTGCCTGCGCCCTGTCCGGTTCCGGCAAGGAACGCCGGTCGATTTTCCCACTGGAATTAATGGGTATTTCATCAATCAACAGGTAGTAGGAAGGAACCATAAATGCGGGCAGCCTTTTCAGGAGTTCGCCCCGCCAGGCCTTGAAGTCCGGGCGGCAGTCTTTTTGCGGCACGATATACGCGCACAGCGCTTTTTTGCCCCGGTCCTCGATATCCAGCACAACTGCGTCCGCGACTCCGTGCAGTTTGCGGACAGCGTTTTCTATTTCTCCCAGCTCGATTCTCAGGCCGCGGATTTTGACCTGGGAGTCCACCCGCCCCAGGAAAGCGATTTCACCCTTGGGATACCATCTTCCCAGGTCACCGGTGCGGTACAACCTCTGGCCCGGCTCAAAAGGACTGGGCACAAACCTTTCCTGGGTCAGGCTGGGATTGTTCAGGTAACCGCGCGCCAGGCCCCTGCCGCCAATGTATATTTCGCCGGGAACACCGATGGGCACAATGTTCATATGCTTGTCCAGGATATAGACCTGGGCGCCGTCTATGGGACGGCCGATGTTGATATCGTTGGTATTGGTCAGGTTTTTGAAGGTGGCCGCGATGGTGATCTCCGTTGGCCCGTAAGCATTAAGTATTTCGGCGCCGGACACTTCCTTGATGCGTTTTAGGAGTTTGTCGGGGAAAACGTCGCCGCCGATCATGATTTCCTTGAGACGAAGGAAGCATTCCGGATTGCCCGGATCGTCCAACAAAAGCTGCATGCGCATCGGCGTGCTCAGCAATTTGGTTACCCCGTGCCTGAGGATGAGGTTTTTCTGGAGCGAGGGGATGACCTGTTCCTTTTCGTCGGCTATTACCACCTTCATCCCATAGGCCAACGCCGGAAAGACCTCCAGGATAAAGAGGTCGAAGGCCACCGTGGAGAGAGACAGGACAGCTTCTCCAGGCTTGAAGTACATTACTTTTTTGAGGGCGTGCACCAGCGAGTAAAGCCCGGAGTGCTTGATCATGACTCCCTTGGGGAGCCCCGTAGAGCCGGAGGTGTAGATTACGTACGCCAGGTCGTCGGGTGTGTTGTTTAGCACCGGGCGCTCCGACGGTGCGCTGGCAATCCGCTCGTCGTCCGGCCGCAGCACCAGGGCCGGGTCCAGGGAAAACCGGTCCGCCAGGCCGCTGGTCGTTATGATGTATTTGGCGTTGCTGGTTTGCAACATGTACTTGATCCGTTCTTCTGGATAGGCAGGGTCAATGGGCAGAAAGGCGCCGCCGGCTATGTTCACTCCCAGCATGGAACTTACGATCTCGCTGCAGCGCGGGAGCATTATCGCTACGATGTCGTTGCGTTCAATTCCCGCCCTGCGCAGGTGATTCGCCAGGCGATTGGCTGTGGCGTCCAGTTCGGCGAATGAAACCGACCGGTTTTGGAAAACCACTGCTTCGCCGGCGGGTGCAGAGTCGGCCTGTGTTTGGAACAGTTCGACAAAAGTGCCGGAACTGGCGGAAGCCTGAGGCCCGGGGTTGAAGCTCATTATCCGCTGAAATTCCTCACTGCCGATGATCCGGAGGGCATGGATGGGCTTGTCCGGATTATTGATGGCATCATCGATGAGGCATTTGAAGTGACTGTGAATGAAATCTATTTCCCGGTCCGGGAAGCAGGAGGTGTTGTAGTCGTAGTTGAGAATCAAAGACCCCTCGTCGTCCCGGTCATTGATGTGGATGACCAGCGGCTCGTTTTGATATCCGGAAAAATGCCAGCGGGTCGAACCGTCCCATTGCTGTATTTCTTTGGACGTTTTGGCGTTCTGGTAGGACACGGTTATTTCAAACAGGTTTTCCATCAACAGGCTGTTTTTCCTTATTCCGCGCTGGAGCAGGTCATAGGGGTACTGCTGGTGGCGCAGGGCGGAAAGCCAATTGGTAGTTACGCTGCGGGCGCAATCAAGGCACCTGGCAGATCCGTCAAGGCGAAAACGGAGCGGAACCGTGCTGATGAACATCCCGGCGATCGACTTTTCCCGGGCGTTGAGACGGTTGAGCACCGGGGTTCCGATTACGATGTCTTCAAAACCTGTGATGCGATTGATGTATGTGGTCAGCATGGTGAGAAAGAAAGAGAAGACGGTGATACCGGTTTCCTGGCAAAAATTCCGGATGCGTTCAGCATCTCCGCGGGTGAGCAGAAAAGCCTTGCGGCGTGCAGCCAGGCTTTTCTTCGACGGTTTTTTGGTTTGCAGCGTTACCGGATCAGGCACGGGGGTGAACTGATTGATCCAGTATTCGCGGTCCTTGCCGAACCTTTCGGAAGCCAAATATTTCTGTTCGCGGGCAATGTATTCCGAGTATGCCGGCGCCGGAGCAACATCCGGTTCCCGGCCCTGGCAAAACAGACGGTAAGCGGTCATGATCTGCGAGTGGAGGAGCATTTCCGTCCAGGCGTCGGTAATGATGTGGTGAAAGTTGCAAAAAAACCCGCCTTCGGTATCGCTCAGCTTGAACATGGCGAAGTAATACAAATCGGAATCGATGAAACGGAGAGGGATACGCGCCAGTTTGGCATCCCATTTGTAGAGGTCCTCCAGGGGCTTACCAGTAAAGTCAAAAAAGTCGATCTTAAACGGGCTGTAAGGCCGGTAATACTGACAGGGGGTGGTCCCCTGCTCGATTATCCTGGTGCGCATCGCCTCGTTAATCCGGACCACATGGTTGATGGCCTTTTCCAGGGCTTTGAAATTCACGTTTTCCTTGATACGGACCGTTCCCGAGATGTTGGACACGCTTGTCCCCGGGAAGGTCTTTTCGACGTACCAGATGCGTTTTTGGGGGTGGGTCAATGGATATAAACGATTCAAATGTATTCCTCCCGGACAGAGTATGGACGATTTGCGGCCGTTTTCATCTTCGCCGCTGCCGCCTGATTGGTTAGTCTGGAGTTTATATCACGTCTATTATAGAATAAATGGGCCTTGAAATGTCGTTGATATTTTCCGGAGCGACAAAAAAAAGAAGAAACGGCGGATTCATGGGGACATATAAAATTTTAAAACAATATAGATAATATAATTGGACATAATGCCATTAAATTCCTGCAGACAACATTCCCTGCGGCAAATATCGACGAATCTCATTCATTCAACAAAGCAGGAAAAACAATAGACAATGGCGAACAGGCTAATGTAAAACCCCCTGCCGGCAGCGCCCCCGGCATGCTATACAAAACAGGGAAACAGGCCTGCCGTATACAAGAGAGCAAAAAGGACTGCGCAAGGATGAAAGAGAAGCTGCTTAGCATTCAACTTGAACTTAAATCGGGAATGTTCCGGTCGTTCACCTACCGGAACTATCGTCTTTTTTTCGGGGGACAGTGCATATCATTAATCGGCACATGGATCCAGACCCTGGCAATGAGCTGGCTGGTTTATCGCCTGACGAACTCGGCTTTTTTGCTGGGGTTCGTCGGTTTCACCAACGAACTGCCGGTTTTCCTTTTTACACCGTTGGCCGGCGTCCTGGCTGACCGCTGGGAAAGGCATCGCGCCCTGCTGGCGACGCAAAGCCTCGCCATGTTGCAGGCCTTGATACTGGCGGGCCTGGTCCTGACAGGCCGTATCCAAACCTGGCAGATCATATGCCTGGGGATGTTTTTAGGGTGTGTCAACGCCTTTGATATGCCTATCAGGCAGTCGTTTGTCGCTGACCTGGTCGAGAAAAAAGAGGACCTGGGCAACGCCATCGCCTTGAACTCGTCGATATGCAACGCCGCGCGCCTGGTAGGCCCCTCAATCGCGGGGATACTGGTTTCTCTGGTCGGGGAAGGGCTTTGTTTTCTGGTGAACGGGATAAGCTATTTTGCGGTTATTATGGCCTTGCTGGCGATGAAAGTTACCAGCGGGCCGCTGGAAAGACGGCAACAGAACGGGGTCTGGCAGGAACTGAAGGAAGGCTTTTCATATGCCTACAATTTAATTCCCATCCGCTGTACTTTGCTGCTTTTGGCCCTGGTCAGCCTGATCGGCATGCCGTACACTGTCCTGATGCCGGTCTTTGCCAGGGACATCCTCGGCGGCGGCCCGCACACCCTGGGATTTCTGATGGGAGCCACGGGCCTGGGGGCACTGATCGGCGCGGTTTATCTGGCCTCGCGAAAAGGACTGCAAGGTATAATAAACAATATTCCTCTGGCAGCGGCAATTTTCGGGGCCGGGCTGGTGATCTTTTCCCGTTCAAGGTCAGTGACGCTTTCTTTGGCCTGTTTGCTGGTCAGCGGGTTTGGGATGATAGTTCAGATGGCCTCCAGCAACACGGTGCTGCAGACGGTGGCCGACGGCAACAAACGGGGGCGGGTGATGAGCTTTTACGTCCTATCTTTCCGCGGTATGGCCCCGTTTGGCAGTTTTATGGCTGGCGCGCTGGCGGCCAGGATCGGCGCGGTAAACACCTTGATGTTCGGGGGGCTGGCTTGCCTGTTCGGGGCTTCTTTATATGCGAGCAGGCTCCGGTCTTTGCGAAGCGTTATTCTAAAGGAATACTCCGATAAAGGGCTTTGCTGAGCGGCAGGCCGTAAGCCGTTAAGTGAAACGGTCGGGCGGTGGGAGGATTTTCCGCTTCGGGTGTCGAACAACAAAAATTATAAGGTATTATAAGGTATTATTAAGGTATTTTAGCGAAAGGAGCGGTCCAAGCTGTGGATCAGAAAGCGTTTCACAAGGTCAGCTACGGGCTCTATGTTATTGGTTCCGCCAGGGGAAAGTCTTTCAACGGCCAGATTGCCAACACTGTATTCCAGGTCTCGGCAGACCCGGCCACGCTGGCGGTGAGCATCAACAATAAGAATTTAACGTGCGAGTTCATTAAAGACAGCGGCATATTTTCAGTGTCCATATTGCCCAAAACGGCCACCTTAGATTTCATCGGCCGTTTTGGTTTTAAATCAGGCCGGGATTTTGACAAGTACCAGGGGATTTCGTTCAGGCGGGGCGTGACTGGGGCCCCTGTTTTGCTCGAACAGTCCATCGGCTGCATCGAGGCCGAGGTGCTCACCCGGCTGGAGGTGGAGACGCACACCCTGTTTGTCGGCAGGGTGGTCGAGGCGGAGGTGTTCGGCGACGAAGAACCGATGACGTACGCTTTTTATCACCAGGTGAAAAAGGGTTTGGTGCCGCCGGCCGCACCTACTTATCTGAAAGTTGAAATGAAGGTTGAGAATAAAACGGTTGAGAAGGAGGAGCGAAACATTATGAAAAAATACCAGTGTTCGGTATGCGGCTATGTCTATGATCCGGCTGCCGGTGACCCGGATTCCGGGATCGCGCCGGGGACCGCTTTCGAAGACCTGCCTGAGGATTGGACATGCCCGGTTTGCGGGGTGGCCAAAGACCAGTTCGAACCACTGGCTGGTTAGCCTATTCGTAAATGTATAATGCATATATAATGCATACGCAGCATCCGCAAATGCAATGGCTGTGGAGCTGGAAAGGAAACATTTGTTGGGGGGATTGAAAAATGAAGCCCGCTAAACTGAAGGACGGCATTTACTGGGTCGGCGGCATCGACTGGGATATCAGGAATTTTCACGGCTACTTGACCCAACGCGGCACCACTTACAATGCATACCTGATTGTCGATGAGAAAATAACCCTGGTTGATACGGTCAAGCACTACCTGTTTGATGAAATGGCGGCCAGGATCTCGGCCCTTGTCGATCCGGCCCGGATTGACTATGTGGTGTCCAACCACGTGGAAATGGACCACTCCGGCGGTCTTCCCAGGCTGATGGCGATTGCTCCCCGGGCCCAGGTCTTCACTTCGCCGAACGGCGAAAAAGGGCTCAAGGCACATTATAAAGGACAGTGGGATTTTCGGGTCATGAAATCCGGTGAGACACTCAATTTGGGGAAACGCAGCCTGTCATTCGTTCATACCCCGATGGTGCACTGGCCGGACAACATGGTTTGTTACCTGCCGGAAGAAAAGGTCCTGTTTTCCAACGACGCCTTTGGTCAGCACATAGCCTCCCCGGAACGGTTTGATGACCAGCTGCCGCTGGGCATCATCCTGGAAGAGGCGGGCAAGTACTATGCCAATATCGTCCTCCCATACAGCGGTCAGGTCCAGAAGGCATTAGAGGCGCTGGCCGGCCTGGATATCGAAATGATAGCTCCCAGCCACGGCCTGGTATGGCGCTCGCACATTCCGGAAATCCTGCGTGAGTACCGGAAATGGTCGGCCAATGAGACCGAGGACGAGGCCGTCATAGTGTATGATTCCATGTGGGGATCAACAGAAATGATTGCGCGCGCAGTTCAGGCCGCTTTTGAGAACAGGGGAATCTCCGCCCGCATGATGAACCTGAAGACCAACCACATTTCCGATATTATGACCCAGGTGCTCACGGCAAGATATATCTGTGTGGGGTCTCCGACGATCAATAACAACATGCTTCCGACGGTGGCGGCGTTTTTGACCTACCTGAAGGGACTCGCTCCCAAAAACAGGGTTGGGATGGCCTTCGGCTCCTATGGCTGGAGCGGGCAAAGCCCAAGCCAGGTGGAGGAGGTTTTGCGGGGGATGGGTTTTGCCATCCTGGATCAGGCGAGAATCCAGTATGTTCCAGCAGGCGACCAGCTGGCAGAAGTAACGGCTAAACTGGAGCAAGGGATAGAAACGCAAAACGAGTAGAGATATATGCTGCCGGGTAATCGCAGGATAAGAATAATTCGGGATCATGAAAGAACGAAAAGCGTAATAAAGGCAACGATTCCTTGGGTGCATATCTTATCCAGGTTTTGTACCCCCAAAAGAAGAGTCTTGCGCGTCGCATTACAATTCTGATGGTTCTACCGGCATTATTACTTTTCGTACCGGTAGTAAGCAACGAGAATTTGCAACTTGAAGGAATAGTATTACTTATTTTGATAGGATATTTCTCGAAAGGAATAATTCATTATGAGATTGCGAAGGTATTCGGTCCGTTGATTTGGGGACGAGCGTTTTGCGGTTGGGCGTGCTGGACGGCAGCCGTTTTAGAATGGTTACCTGTTGAAAAAGCCGGAAAAATCTCACCGCTGTCTATTATTCATTAGCCATCTCGATGGCCTTTATATTAAGGGACAAAAGAGCGTTTTGCAAAATAGCTTGCCCGGTATCGCTGGTGATGAAAGTACCAGCAAAAGTCAGCCTGATCAAAATAAGACCGTCGGATAAAACATGTTTGAAGTGTGGAAAATGCACTGAGATTTGCCCGATGGATATTGATGTAATGTCATATATAAGTCAGGGCAAAAAAGTTCAAAGCACGGAATGCGTATTATGTTTTGAATGCAGGATGAACTGCCCGGCTGGAGCGATTAAATAAACAAACCTCTATAAATAATCTATAAATAATTAAAATAAATAAATACATTGTGGAAACATAAAGACCTCATTTTACTCCTGAGAAAAGTGACTGCAAGCAATAGGTTAGTTAAGCGGGTGATTGAAGAGATGAGATGCCGGGGATACTTAATTGCTGCCCTAACAGCTTATGCTTTTTTCTTGACGGTATTAATTGTTGCTATGCTTGGCGGTTGTGCCGGCAGCAAGGTTGCTGAACCTTCAGCCGTGCCTGGCCACATAAAAGCGACCGCACCGGCAGTAGATGCTGACATAAAAAATAAGGTGGAACGGCTGTTGAAAGAGATCATCGACAGCGGTCCTTTGGCGTCTTTGAATCCTTACGACTACATCAAAGACAGCAAGGCCTTTGATGAACTTGTTTCCTTTGGCGAGCCCGCCCTGGAATACATGCTGGACAGCTTTGCCAGAAGCAATGAGAATGGCTTGAGGGAATATGTCATGGCCAGCGCATGCGCCAAGATCATGGGCAAATTTGATGAAAAAGAAGGCATAGGGATCAAGGATGGGAGGGAATGGTTTTACAAGTACGGGGCGTTTGAAAAAGACGGCGTCTTCCGCGAGGTCGATGCCGATTATGACCTGTTTAAAGATACGTCCGTCAAGCCGGAGCTTGTTTTGCCGGCGCATACGGATATGACAAACATGGAAGATGTCGTCGCCAACTGCGTTTTAATAATGAATAGAAGGGCATACCGGCTGGGCGAAAAGGCGATTGAAGCGCACAAGATTTACAGGACGGAAGAAAATGACGGGATAATAAGCGCCTATATGCTGGCGAGTTTCTCCTGGTTTGGTTTTGAGAACGGCATATTTACGGTGGTCTCCGGGGGAAGCGGCGAGCCGGTAAGGATAAACCTTAAAAGGCGAGAAAACGGAGAATATGAGGTGGTGGAATACAAGCGGGCCATGGACGGCGGGATGTGGGCCAGGTCAATCCGGGAAATGTTCCCGCATGACCTGGCCGGGGTCGTTATTGACGGCGACGAAAAAACAAGGAAAGAACTGTGGGACATACAGGCGGCAAAGGCGCAGGGATACCTTGAGGAAATTAACAGGGCGGGCGCTCCAGTTATGCGCTTGGTCGCCAAAGAAAGAGGGGATCAAAACGCAGCCAGGGCGATTTATCTCGTAACTGTAATGAGGCGAGGGTTTCCCGGTTGGAACGGGACAAGAGAGATACTGGTGAATGTTGGGGGCAGGCCCCCAGGAATAAACATAAGGTGCGTACTGGAAACCAGATGCGACCATGCTGGTGAGAACCAGTATACTGTAACGTTGACCAAAACATGGGACATAAAAATAAACGGCAGCCAGCCGGTTAGTTATTGGAAATACAAAGTCGCGGGCGAACGTGTCGAATTGGTGGAAGAACAGGACAATGACGACATGATAAGAACAATTAAATGAACAATCAATCACCACGGGGCCTGCGACTGAAAATTAAGCAATATGCTTCATAGGGGGGATAAATATACACCTTACAATTCATCTCAGGCCTGTGAAGGCTGAGGTAGCCTTGCCCGTTCATTATAACCACATTGTCCAGGCTGTTGTTTATAATTCCATTGCGCCCGAAATGGCCGATTTCCTGCATCAAAAGGGTTTTCTGGACGGGGGAAGAGCATTTAAGATGTTTGCCTTTTCTCTCCTGCAAGGCCCGTTTATGTTTGACAAGAGCCGAAATTTGATCATATTTACAGGCGAAATCCGGTTGACCGTGTCTTCGCCGGTTGATGTATTTTGCCAGTCTTTGGCTAACACATTACTGACCCGGGGTTATATCAGGCTGGGTGAAGCGGAAACGGCGGTTCAAAAGATCTACGCCCAACAATTCAAGGTCGAAAGAGAGGAAGTCATCCTCAGGACACTGTCTCCGGTTGTTTTGTACAGCACCTTGCTGAGGCCGGACGGGCGCAAGTATACCTGTTATTTTCAGCCCGGCGAACCTGATTATGAAAAGCTGCTGAGCAGCAATCTGCAAAAAAAATACCGGGCGTTTTATGGGACTGACCCGCCCCTGGGGACGGTAAAGGCTAAAGCGGCGGGAAGGCAGAGGTTGCATGTTGTCAATTACAAGGGAACAGTTATCAAGGGATATTCCGGCAAAATACTGCTGGCTGGGCCTGTCCCCCTGCTCCAGCTGGCGGTGGACGGAGGATTGGGTGGTAAGAATTCACAGGGGTTCGGGTGCGTGGAGATCGCTGGGCCCCAAAAGAGATAACACACCGTTTGGCGGTGTGTTATCTAAATCCTTGTAGGTAGGCTAATTATGGAATAACAAACTAAAGAAAACAAATTTTTCAATTACTAAATATAAACTATATTAGAATTATAAGGCTGAACAGGTAACAAGGCTACAGGAAAAATATGACTTGAAATTATTTTTTAAATAATATAATTTTAACTAAATAAAACAAATAAGTAATTCGTAAATACTCAAACAATACCAATCAGAATATGGTAATTTGTAATAAATTAGGTATATTAAAGAGGTATTTTTGCCGAGAGGTGATGAAGAAAGAATCAAGAGAGCACAGCGGAAATATAGGGTATAAAAGAGAGAAAAGCAAAGCTAATCCTTACACTTAAGGATATAAAACTGGGTATTTGTTTAGAAAATAGTGCGCGGCGACAGACGAGCCAAAAAGACACCTCCACCTAGACAACAAAATCGTTTTTCACATCGTGTTTCACCCAGGTATACAGGTACTGGTTCATATCAATTGAGTGACCACGTCAGGACCAGGGGGCTAAAAATAAAAGAAAGTTTTCGTTGGGGGCTGGATTACTAAGAATTTTGGAGTTTACGAAAAAGTACCAACAAATTAAGAAAGGTGATGTTATGACACATCAAAACAATATCGTAGAGGTAGAGTTTCCCAAACTAGGGCATTTTTGGCTTGATAACGGTTTAATCGGTTTTTTAAAACTCATAGAAGATCAAATTAAGGGGCAGGATCAGTTTGAGTTGTCAAGTGAAAAAAATACTATTAGAATCAAGGGTTCAGTTAATAATATCCAAACATTGATTGAGAATACATACGAAACTCTAATAAACAACTTTTACAACCTTTCCACCAAGAAACAAAAAGAAGATACCATGTCTTACAATTTTTATTATGACAGCAAAACTGATAAATTCATAAGTTTTCCTAAGCGGAAGTCAGTAGGCATTGCAGAGTTAATTTTTAACAAGGCTGCCAGGCCTACTGGAAGTTCTATAAAGTGGGAGGCGAAAGTAAAAAGGGACGTGCAAATCAACGGCAAAACGGTAAAAAGAAATCGTGCAATATTACCCCAGGAGTTTAGCCATTTACAAAAAAGAATGGATGAATTCCTCGATAAAAACGGATTAGATGTTACAACAGCCGGGCTCTTGGTTGACGGGCCCAATGCTGTTAGGCCCAACGTTACTATCAAAGTGGCTTCTAATACTGTCAAAGGGCAATGCTACCTATGCGGACAGGAAGCCGCTTATCTTGAGGAAGCAAACCAAACGGTTTTTCCTCTAATTACAGGGTCCAGCGGAGTGCTTTCTTTTAATTCGCAAGGGGGTAAGCCGGAGCGGGTTTGCTGGAAATGCTCTCTTATGGGTAAGTTTGTTCCAGTGACAGGCTTCTATATGTATCAAGATGATAGTATTTACGCTTTTCTTCCTTACTCATCTTCACTGGAAAAAATGAAGGATACTTTTGAACTATTGCAAGATGCTAGAACAGAAGACCCTAGTCTCTTGCGTAATTTTAAACACCCTCTAGGGGGATATTTCCAGCATCCCTTTGAAGCCACTTTTGCATTTCTTTATACCCTTTATGACAAAGTTCTTTGTCGCAAACCGGGATCCCAGAGCGAAGAAGATGATAATGAATACATTCATGAATTAGATTTTATGAAATACTATGACCTTGTCTATAACAAGGCTCCTGTAGAATTTATAGTCATCCACTCAAAAAATGAGGGGAATACTTTTAGCTGCAAAATGATGTGGCCATTTAAAGAAACAGTTTATTTCTTTAAATTACTTAACGAATTGGAGAGCAGAACAAAGGACAAGCTAAACACTTCTTTATCTATGTTGGTGGATTATTCACAAAAAAAGAATGAAAATAAAACTTTACTGCGCAACAGGGTTTTGGAACGCATATTGAAAAAGCAGACCATCCTTGACCTTGTGGAAGAACATGTTTTTCATAGTGCCATTAATTATTTTAAACCGCTATTAGACATGCTTTTGGTTTATGAATATTTGATTAAGGAGGAGGACGATGTGTTTAAAGAGGAGCAGGACGCTGCTGTTTCTCTTGGCCGGCGGATAGGGGTTGCTGTCGGAAAGAGTGACAATGGCAAGAAGGGGGATTTGTTCGCTTTGCGGAAAACCCGCCGGATGGTAGATTTTCTGGAGCAACTGAACCGATTACAGTTTAAACTAGGCAGTGATTTTATAGTGCCGGCGGATGTTTATGAAGGCAAGTTGACCGAAAAAAACTTTACAGAGTTTAAGCAATTCTGCATGGTTGCAGCATTGAACAGCTATAATGCTGCCAAGAATGAAGGTAAAACTAAGACATCAAGTGGTAGTAGCCAGCAGTAGTCTTAGAAATCAAAATTTTAAGGAGGTTAATTTAAGTGAAGAATGCCAAAGCTTTGACCATAACCTATCTAACTACAGTGTCTCTTGGGAGTTTGAACGGATCGGACAAGGAGGCTGACAATATTGTAAGCATTAAGAAATTCTCTAAAGGAGCAGAGCAATATCCTTACGGTTCATCTCAATGGCTTCGCAGGGCTTTGCGGGACCAGTTAGCAGCTATGGGTTGGCCTACTTCTGAAGGTGTATCGGCTAATATAGCTAAAGGGGCATCCACGACCTTGCAGAAGCCTGACGAATACATTGATGATGACTTATTTGGCTTCATGGGTACGGAAAAGGGAGATGATGAGAAAAAAGGGACAGCTAATAAAAGAACTTCCCCGGTACGTGTTTCTCCTCTAATTTCCTTTGATAAATACGAAGGAGACTTAGATTTTGGAACCAACTACATGGGGGTTAAAGCAGGAGGAACTCCTAATATATTTGAAACGGAAATTCATGCTGGACTATATAGGAGTACTATTTTGGTAGAGTTGGATCGGGTCGGATGTGGTGAGGGTTTTGAAAAAGAATTACCTGTTACGGAAAAGGCAAAAAGGGTTAAAGGTTTGCTAAGTGCTATTAAAAACCTATGGTCTACAGGCAGACAGACAAGGTTTTTATCTGATATTTCACCCAAGTTTTTAATAGCGGCCATACTTAAGGTGAAAAACCCAATATTTTTGGAGATTCTAGTTCCGGCCAGAGGGGGAGTAAATGTGGGTTTGATTAACGAAACCTTGGCTGATTACAAGGAGGAAATCATTGATTATGTTATAGGGGCAAAAAAAGAAATGTTTGAAATACTACCAAAAGATAGCCTTACAATAGGTGAAGCATTTCAGAAGATGAACGATTGGGTTGATGCTTACTATGTATTACTTTGAAGTTGATGCTTTTGCGGAGATAGCTGGCTTCAGGATTCCAGAAACCCACACCTTTCAGCAAACTTTGCCCCTTCCTCCCCCGACAACATTGGTTGGGTTATTGGGAGCGGCTATAGGCCAGCCTTTTGAAGATGCAATGTTATTTTGCCGGCGGAATAATATTCGTTTCGGGGTTCAAGGGAGGAGCCAATCGCGGTTCAAAGATTTGTGGAAGTACCAAAAAATTAAAACTGACGGAATAATTTCTGCCGTATTACTACGGGAAATGTTAGCTGGATTGGAGTTATATTTGCTGGTGGCCGCAGAAGACGACCTGCTTTTGAACGATGTGAGAGAAGCTATTAAGAATCCTGTTTATGCATTGACTGCTGGAAATAGTGATAATCTCATAAAAATAAGGAAGATAGGGCCTATTAGCGCAGGGCAATTAGTAATGTCCAGCAATTTTGAACAAACTATTTTAAAGGGCGATCATTCACTCAATTTTGAAACAAATATCGATATTAAAAGAATCCCTCTATTAAAAGATATTTATGCCCCTATGATTTACCTATTACCTACCGAATTTGAATTCAAAGGTACCGAGCGAAGGATAAAAGCGCGAGCTCCATATACCTTTGTAGACATTCCCATTAAACTAAAAAATCCTGTAGAAGCAATAAATACAGGAATTAAAACGGTGGCTCTGTTATGACGAAGGAGTATTATGCTCGTCCAGGCCAGACTTACGAAGAACATATAGAAATGGCTTATGAGGCGTGGAAAGAAATTATCAAGGCCAAACGAGGTTTATTAACTAGAATGGGGCAGTTATATAGGTTTGAGACAGAAAGATTCCTGAAAGGGTCACTTCTTACAGTAGTTTTACATGACATAGGGAAAATGCTGGAATCCTTTCAGCAGATGATGTGTGATGTTAAAGAGCACAAACGCGTTGATCATAGGAAGAATTACCGGCATGAGCTTGTCTCTTTCTTATTCGTGATGGCTGCAATAAGTCAGATGGAAGCTAAACCTAAGTATTCACAATGGCCCTTAGAAGCCCTCGCTGTGGCGGGACATCACAAAGCCCTAAATACTGATTTAATTTCCTTTGAAAAAGAGCTTAAGGGTATATGCAGACTGCCCTCTATTGATCTGGAAGGGCTAAAAACAGCAATAAATCTTGCTCAAAAAATTTTTTATCAGCAAGGGTGGGAATTGCCATATTTAAATGAGAAGATTGCTAAAAAAGATGGGGCTGCTGTTCTCAGTCAAGTGATAAACTGTTTACCACAATTTGCTAGAAAAGAAGATATAGAGCGTGCCAGAGCATTGTATTTGCTCACCAAAGGGGTTTTACATTATGTTGATTGGTGTAGCTCAGCAGGCGTACAGGTTAGATACAACGTTGAAACTGACGTTGATACTGTAATAAAAAAGCTACATGAAAGGTGCCGGGGAAAAGGCATCCCGTTTAACGGTTTACGACCATTTCAAAAGCATGCAGCTTCACATAAAGGTCATCTTGTTGCTATTGCTCCAACGGGAAACGGCAAGACCGAGGGTTCACTATTCTGGGCTATTAACAATGCCAAAGAACTAGGAAAGGCCAAGATAATCTATTTGTTACCTACTATGGCCACCGCTAACAGCATCTGGCAAAGAATGAGCGATATTTTTGGCGCAGATAACGTAGGGCTAACCCATTCAACTGCTAATTTGTTATTCGATAAAGAAGATAATGATGAAGTCAAAGAAGTGGAATACAGAAAACAAGTTCTATTTGATCAGTCCTTTATGAAGCCTGTCACGGTGGCTACTGTTGACCAATTGTTGACTGCTGGGTTCAATACGGGGCGTTGGGTATTAAAGGAAATAAATGCCGCCAATGCTGCTATTGTGGTGGATGAAGTTCATGCCTATGACGGGTGGACTCTTGGACTATTAAACTCAACACTTCAGCGACTTGTCAAATGGGGTAGTCGAATAATGTTGATGAGCGCCACTCTACCGTTAGGGCTAAGAACGCTCTTCGCTCAGTCAATCCCTGGTTTGTCTTTTTATGAGGACAAGTCTCTTCTAAATGCACGGCGGAGCAAGTATTATGTACACGATTGCTTAATCGAAGAAGCTGAAAGAGATATTAGAACTGCAGTCAATAAAGGATACAGGGTGTTGGTAGTGGTTAATACAGTGGAAAAATGCCAAAGGCTGGCGAAACAATTAAAGGACCTAAGCCCTATATGTTTGCATTCAAGGTTTATTTTGAGAGACAGGAAAAAGTTAGAAAACATAATAAATAAAGCGCGGCTAGCTGTGGCTACGCAAGTAGTAGAAGTTGCCCTTGATATTGATTATGACTGGCTATTTACAGAATGCGCCCCTCCGGATGCTGTAATACAGAGAGCTGGAAGAGTTAACCGATATCGGGATAAATATCGGGATAGCAGAGTTTATATTTTTAGAGCGGATGAAAAGTCCCATCGGATTTATGACCCCATTAATGACCCAGAGCTTTTGGTTAGGTCTTTCGCCGCTTTTCAGAGTGTTTCAAAGGATTATGTTACAGAACAGGAATTATTAATTGTTTTGGAAAAGGTTTATCAGGGGATTGACTTTGAAGGCTGCGAAGGATATCGGGATGCTTTATGTCAATATGAAATTAGTCAAAACAATAGATTTGGCATTCTGGATAGCCGAATGACAGAGGAAGAAGCAGAAAGAACTCGCTTAAGTAAATATGAAACAATATCTGTTGTTCCTGCATGTTTTTTTCAGGAACTCAAGGAAGCTTTACCCAAAGAGAGGAAATGGTATGAGGTTAAAGTACCTTATTGGTACTTTTTACATCACAATAAGTTGTTGGATGGTATGTTGTTTTGTGATATTAAATATGACCCATATTATGGCGGCTTTCTTGAACCAGATGATTATTTTTACGGATTGTAAAGATTGAAGTATAAAAACACTGGAGAACTGAAGCGGGGGCAAATTGTAGTTTGCAAAGATTCTTCAGGGCGTTGCCAATAGTTCCTTTTGTGTATCAGGTGGATAGCAAAGGAAACCGTCATGGGGAAGGGGATAAAGCTGTTATATAAGTATTCGCCTTTAAGCGTAACCACGAGAAAGACACGAGAAATTATGTATATACGGAAAAAGATACCCGCGAGGTAACAGATGAGATCTTTAAGAAATGGCCGGAATGGAACGAGTCTGAAACTGCGAAGGTTGTGTCCGAGTATTATAATGACCTTTTACCCGGAACATGGGAACTACTTTTATGGAAAAGCTTTATGAAGGAGCTTCCGGCACCTGGAGTAGTCTGGCTGGGATAGAACCTTTTAATACAACTTACCACCAAATACCTGTTTTTGTCCCGCTTGGAAATGATTATCTGAACAAAGAAGTGCTTTTTTACATGCAGAAGTTTGGCGTATCGGATTCGGAAAATTTAAATGAGATTTATCGTGATTCAAAGTATATAGGAGGCCTGAGCAGCTTTCATGAAAGGAAGCAGTTCTTTGGTTTGCTGGGTTTCTTTTAAGTAAAAAAATAGCATAACGGATAGGGTTGGGAGTATCAAAAGATTATATACCATTATTGACTGATCCCAAACTTTATTTATTAGACATGGGGTTGGGCCATTTAACCCTCGAAGATGATATTTCAATGTGTATCGTTTGGTAATATAAATGGCAGAGGTGTACCGAATGACAATATTATTACCTAAAATAATCGAATACCTGGAGGAACATGACAGCATCAGCGCCACCTGGCTGTTCGGGTCAGCGGCAACCGGAAAACTAAAAGAGGAGAGCGACATTGATATTGCTGTGCTGTTTGTTTCTGATTTGTCCAAACAGAAAAGGTTTGATTTGAGGCTCAAACTGGCAGGAGAAATGACGAGGGCGGCAGGGAGGACTGTTGACGTGGAGGACATACAGGCAGTCCCTCTCTATTTTCAGTACCAGATTAGAAAAGAAGGTTCTTTAATAGTTGAAAAGGACCACCATTACCGAATAATCCTTTGATGTGCGTTCTCGACGGGAATATTTCGACATCTTGCCGGTATTGCAATGAAGAAACCTTAGGAGGGGAAAAGGATGGTTAGTGTTGACGTGCTAAAGATGAAAGTGGCTCAACTTACAGTGTATTATATTTATCTTAAGGAATCGCAGGATGTGACGATTGCGGAATTTTGCACGGATAAAAAGATCCGTCAATATGTAGAACGTACGCTTCATTTAGCAATTGAATGCTGCCTGGATATCGGAAAGTTATATAATTGCCGACAATGGTTGGCGGGAACCACTTGACAACAAGGACATATTTGCCGTACTGGCAGAGAATGGTGCTTTGTCAAAAGAATTACTGCCAGATTTGCAGAAAATGGCCCGGTTTCGCAATGTGCTTGTTCATAATTACGCTAAAATTGATCCGGGGATAGTTTATAATATGTTAAAGCATAATTTACCAGATTTGCAAGAATTTACCCGTGCTGTTAAGCGGCTTTTATGAACATTTACTGATTTTTGGAAGGTGGTTATGTTTGTTTAAAAACGATCTTAATGTTACCGGTACTCTGGTCTGGTATTACTATATCTGCCCACGAGAGGTATGGCTGATGGCCAGAAACATTACTCCCGATCAGGACAATCCAAATATCGATTTGGGGCGTTTTATTGGAGAGAATACATACCAACGGGATAAAAAAGAGATTTCATTTGGCCATATTAAAGTTGATGTTTTACGCAAAGAAAAAGGGCAATTGGTTATTGGCGAAGTAAAGAAAAGTTCCAAATATGAAAAAAGCGCTTTTATGCAACTGGCCTTTTATCTTTTGGAACTTAAAGAAAACGGCATTGAAGCCGTAGGGGAACTGTTGTTTCCCAAGGAAAAGAAAAGAGTCAAGGTCGAATTGAATAATGAATTAATTGCCAATATTGAGAAAGCTAAAAAAGACATCCTGAGAATAATATATCAAGATGCTCCTCAGGAGCCTAAAAAAATTGTTTTTTGCCGCAATTGTGCCTATGCGGAATTTTGCTGGTCATAGGGAGGACTTATATGAAGAAAAGCCTATTTGTTTTTTCGGAAGGTGAGCTTAAGCGAAAAGACAACACACTTGTATTCGAGACGCAAGCGGGAAAAAGATACCTTCCTGTAGAGGATATTAAAGAAATAATGGCATTTGGTGAGATGAGTTTCAATAAGAGTTTGCTGGAGTTCATTTCCCAAAAAGAAATCCTGATACATTATTTTAATCATTTCGGTTATTATATGGGAACTTTTTATCCGAGAGAACATTTGAATTCAGGCTATATGATTCTCAAACAGGCTGAACACTATCAAAACCCTGAAAAACGCCTGGTTATAGCCCGGGCTTTTGTTAAAGGGGCTTACCGCAATATAAGACAGGTTCTCAAATATTACCATAATAGAGGCCGTGAGCTCGGTGAGCTGATTTCATTAATAGAAAAACTTGGACAAGGTATTGAGGAGTGTGAAGAAATAAGCCAGTTAATGGCCTTGGAAGGACATATACGCGAACATTATTATCACGGTTTTGATATAATCATTAACAATAAAGATTTTCGTTTCCAGGAAAGAACACGGAGGCCGCCCAAAAATTACTTGAATGTTTTAATCAGTTTTGGCAACTCAATCATCTATTCCATGATATTGAGTGAAGTATATAAGACACATCTTGATCCTCGTATTGGATTCTTGCATGCCACAAATTTTCGCAGGTTTACTTTAAATCTTGATGTGGCAGAAATATTTAAACCAATAGTAATAGATAGATTGATATTTTCCCTCTTGGATAAAAGAATGATTACAAAAGATGATTTCGAACATCAGGTTGAAGGGTTGTTGCTTAAAGAAAAGGGGAAAAGAGTTTTTGTGGAAGAACTAGACAAAAAACTTGAGACTACAATTAATATAAAAAGTCTTGGCAGAAATGTTTCTTATCGCAGATTATTTCGTCTGGAATTATACAAGCTTGAAAAACACCTTATGGGCGAGAAGGTCTATGAACCTTTCGTAGCGTCATGGTAGGATTCGGAGGTATGGAATTTGTTTGTGATCATGGTTTATGATATAAATGAAAAACGCGTGGCGAAAGTATTAAAACGCTCGCGCAAATATCTATACTGGGTCCAGAACTCGGTATTTGAAGGCGAGATCTCTGAAACAAATTTTAATAAGTTGAAAATTGAATTAAGTCGTATAATTAAAGAAAAAGAGGATTCGATAATATTTTACACATTTCGAACAACCAAATACTCAAACCGTGAGACAATGGGGCTTAAAAAGGGTGGTGATGATAATATTCTATGAAAACCGTCGATCTATAATACTGTAAAAAACCGTGACCTTCGACGAACGTGTCTTTAGCTATAAAATATAGAAAGAGTAAGGTTGTAGGCAAAGGCAATAAAATATGAGATAATAATTTAAAGGAATAAAAAGCCTGTATGTGGTCTATTTTTAGGGTTTATAGCCTACCTATGAGGGATTGAAACGAATATCGCAGGCGGGTGCTTGCCCACGCCGCCTACAGTTTATAGCCTACCTATGAGGGATTGAAACCCGGAACCAAGACGTATACACTATCGTGAACACGTTGGTTTATAGCCTACCTATGAGGGATTGAAACTCAGGATTTCATCAAGAGACGGGTTCCTGGTGTATGCCAGTTTATAGCCTACCTATGAGGGATTGAAACTCAATAAGCCCAGCCTCGGTAATAATTGTACCGTTGAGTTTATAGCCTACCTATGAGGGATTGAAACCAAAATCGCTCCTTCCAATACTCCTATATATTGAACAGTTTATAGCCTACCTATGAGGGATTGAAACCAGAACTATATGAGCGGAAATCCTGAGGTTGACCGGGCCAGGTTTATAGCCTACCTATGAGGGATTGAAACTTTTCCTCGCCATTTTTCATCATTCTCCGTTTCTGGTTTATAGCCTACCTATGAGGGATTGAAACAAAGAAAGGGAGGAATATGTAATGGAAAAATGGATGTTTATAGCCTACCTATGAGGGATTGAAACAAGGCTCTGGGCGGCGATATGGCCGAGGCCAGGCAGGTTTATAGCCTACCTATGAGGGATTGAAACTCTTCCCCTCATACACCTCCTGCAGCGCATCGGCTAGTTTATAGCCTACCTATGAGGGATTGAAACTCCACAGGCTGTGGATAGAATGGAAAAATCGGGGAAGAAGTTTATAGCCTACCTATGAGGGATTGAAACACCTTGTGTTCGGTTGTGTTCGATTGACAATATACGTATGTTTATAGCCTACCTATGAGGGATTGAAACTGTCGCCTCTTCCTGTTCCCTTTCCTTCTCGGAAGCGTTTATAGCCTACCTATGAGGGATTGAAACATTTTCCCGCCTTTGACGGCGGTCGCGTCTACTACCGGTTTATAGCCTACCTATGAGGGATTGAAACTTCGTCATAGACCGCACCTGTTGCTCCAGGTGCCGGCCAGGTTTATAGCCTACCTATGAGGGATTGAAACTTTGTCTATCGTATCGCTGGCATCAGCCTTCATCAGTTTATAGCCTACCTATGAGGGATTGAAACCAATATTTTCTAGTTCCTGCTAAGACGCGTCAAGTCCGTTTATAGCCTACCTATGAGGGATTGAAACAGTACTGGCCGCCAGGGAATGCCTGGCGGCCTTTTGTTTATAGCCTACCTATGAGGGATTGAAACAATTTAATAAAGAGGCTACCTCTTTGGCACTAATAGTTTATAGCCTACCTATGAGGGATTGAAACCCGGACAGTTGCCGGTTGTAGGCACTGCGGAAAAACCCGTTTATAGCCTACCTATGAGGGATTGAAACTCACCTCATACAGTCTGGCATCATCATCGTAGCCGGTTTATAGCCTACCTATGAGGGATTGAAACTATAGTATGGCATGTACGTTTCCGGCGGTGCTCCGTGTTTATAGCCTACCTATGAGGGATTGAAACACGGGAAAGGGTACAAGCCACAGTCGCTGGAGATTGGGTTTATAGCCTACCTATGAGGGATTGAAACCCGCGCACCCGGCTACGCGTGGGGAATGGGAATTTGTTTATAGCCTACCTATGAGGGATTGAAACCTGAAACTGATGACACTTTTGCAGATGGCTCCCTGCCCGTTTATAGCCTACCTATGAGGGATTGAAACTAGCTGGCGGGGCATTCACAAAATTCATGCCAAGGCAGTTTATAGCCTACCTATGAGGGATTGAAACCGGTCATTCCCTGCGCCAGGGCAGCAACGATTTCCGTTTATAGCCTACCTATGAGGGATTGAAACAACGTCCATCATACTGACCTCGTCCACAATGAGCAGTTTATAGCCTACCTATGAGGGATTGAAACAAAAAAGACTGGCTGAGATCTCTGCTCGCAAAAATGAGTTTATAGCCTACCTATGAGGGATTGAAACCTAAGACAGCCCATGATAGCAAGCTTGTCCAATTGGGTTTATAGCCTACCTATGAGGGATTGAAACCAGCTGTAACTAATCCTGATCCAGTCACCAACGGCTATGTTTATAGCCTACCTATGAGGGATTGAAACCCGTCCGGCCGTTTGATGACGCCAAAGCCCAGGTGGTTTATAGCCTACCTATGAGGGATTGAAACATTACTCTTGCTTGTTCCAACACCGCCATCGGCGTCCGGTTTATAGCCTACCTATGAGGGATTGAAACATTGCATTTGTTTCAGACACTGTAAGTTACGCCATGTTTATAGCCTACCTATGAGGGATTGAAACTCGTACTGCAGAATAAGGATGAAATTTTTCGGGGAATAGTTTATAGCCTACCTATGAGGGATTGAAACAAGCGAGAAATTGAGTCGGCATTACTAAGACAGCCCAGTTTATAGCCTACCTATGAGGGATTGAAACAAAACAATGACATACGGCGAGATTAAGACATATCGCCGTTTATAGCCTACCTATGAGGGATTGAAACAGTGTAGTACTGCGGATGAGCCGCTCGTACTCCTAGTTTATAGCCTACCTATGAGGGATTGAAACAAGCGGGGTGAGGGAATAGATTATTTTCCTTCCCGTGTTTATAGCCTACCTATGAGGGATTGAAACCCATATACAACGCAGGATATACGTGATGCAATAGGCCTATAGTTTATAGCCTACCTATGAGGGATTGAAACTTTCTACCTCTGACCCTTCTGGCGGCGGCAACGGGGTTTATAGCCTACCTATGAGGGATTGAAACTGGAAGAGTTAAATTTAAGATAGGAGGAATAAAAATGGGAGTTTATAGCCTACCTATGAGGGATTGAAACCCCGGTCGGGCACTGATATGTTTCCTAGCTTCTCCAGTTTATAGCCTACCTATGAGGGATTGAAACAGGTATGGGACGGCGAGTGGACGGCCAGAAATGACATGTTTATAGCCTACCTATGAGGGATTGAAACAGCAAGGGATAGCCGCAACCCATTTGGTTTTTACGTCGTTTATAGCCTACCTATGAGGGATTGAAACTCTTTTCTCGCTTCCACCGCCCGGCTAAGTTGGCTGATGGGTTTATAGCCTACCTATGAGGGATTGAAACCGTGTTCCCAGTTCACACCGCGCGAGCGCGAATCCGCGTTTATAGCCTACCTATGAGGGATTGAAACTATTTTTTTCTTCTTCTTCCAATTTTTTTACTATTGTTTATAGCCTATCTATGAGGGATTGAAACTTTGCTCCTTTTATCATACTATTTACCCCCATTTATTACGTTTATAGCCTACCTATGAGGGATTGAAACATCCTTCGCCTTCAATTATCTTTATCATTTTAAACTATGTTTATAGCCTACCTATGAGGGATTGAAACCCCGTAAAAAACGCCCGCGTCTCTCAAGAGTACGGGCGGTTTATAGCCTACCTATGAGGGATTGAAACTTCTCTCTTTTTCTAGGGGGATACCCCCCTCTCATCCGTTTATAGCCTACCTATGAGGGATTGAAACCAATTGCTAGCGCAGATAACCCCTGGTTCTCGGATAGTTTATAGCCTACCTATGAGGGATTGAAACTGGCGGGGAAAAAGGACGACGCGTTCCTGTATGTCGCCCGTTTATAGCCTACCTATGAGGGATTGAAACAGGGCTTTGATAACCTTGGCCGGGAAGATAGACCCATCGTTTATAGCCTACCTATGAGGGATTGAAACTCGGATAATATCTCCGGATAGCTCTACCCTACATACGTTTATAGCCTACCTATGAGGGATTGAAACTACGCCATCCCTGGACCATGCCATCTATCCAGGCGGGTTTATAGCCTACCTATGAGGGATTGAAACAAATGCTGGGCAATGCCATCAAATGGGTTCGGGACGTTTATAGCCTACCTATGAGGGATTGAAACATAATAATCGTCAAGAGAATAGGACAGGGAATAGTAGTTTATAGCCTACCTATGAGGGATTGAAACCTTTCTTCCCGTGTGATTCTTTCTTTCTCTTTCTTGTTTATAGCCTACCTATGAGGGATTGAAACCCGGCAATACTAGCTTTATTGCGCCAGGGACGCGTGTTTATAGCCTACCTATGAGGGATTGAAACTTGATGACATAGAACAGCGGCAGCAAAATGGGAAAACGTTTATAGCCTACCTATGAGGGATTGAAACGGGCTTCACGCAGGCATGGAACACAGGCTTATACCGTTTATAGCCTACCTATGAGGGATTGA
>Ga0067045_1028612_pt1 | contig 30284 bp, 31 predicted proteins | sample TerdegcTABiofilm_FD_59184 | JGI IMG/M metagenome (GOLD analysis project Ga0067045, IMG submission 59184) | Combined Assembly of (Gp0054472, Gp0054536) Wastewater bioreactor microbial communities from Singapore -Terephthalate degrading...
GCGCAGCAGCTCCGCGCCTTCGCTGACCTGGTCGCCGGGCACATACAGCAGCTCCAGCACCACGCCATCGCCGGGGGCGGCAATCGTGTGCTCCATCTTCATGGCCTCCATCACGGCCAGCGGCTGGCCCTTGCTGACCTTGTCGCCGGCCTTGACGGTGAAGGACACCACCTTGCCGGGCATGGGCGCCGTCAGGCGACCGCCTTCATGGCCGGTATCACCGGCATGGGCCAGCTGGTCGACCACGGTGATCTGGGTGCTGCCCGCCTCGGTGAAGATGGACAGCTGGTCGCCCTGGGCATGGACCACAACCACCGTGCGCTTGCCGTCCAGACCCAGTTCCAGCCGCCCGTCGGCCAATGCGCGCCACTGCAGCGCGGCATCGCTGCGGCTCTCGCCCTCGCCAATGCCGAGCTGATAGGTCTGCGCCGCCTGCGTGCCGCGGCCATAGGCCAGGCCGGCCGTGAAGTCCTCGCCGCGGTAGGCAAAACCGAAGGAGCGCACATAGCGGCCCGACATGCGCCAGCCGTCGCGGCGGCTGAAGGGGTCGACGCCCTGGCCTGCCTGCTCGCCCTGCAGTTGCCAGGCCATGGCAGCGGCGACGGCGAGGTCGCGGCCCACGAAATCCTTGCCGAACAAGGCCTCGCGCTCGCGCTCGATCAGCGCGGTATCAAGCAGGGCATTGGAGAAAGCCTGGCTCTTCACCACCTGGCGCAGAAACTGCACATTGGTCGTCAAGCCCACGATATGGGTCTGGGCCAGTGCCGCGTCCAGACGCGCCAGCGCCTGGGCGCGGTCCTCGCCATGGACGATGAGCTTGGCGATCATGGAGTCGTAGAAGGGGCTGATCGCATCGCCCTCGCGTACGCCGTCGTCCACGCGCACATCGCTGATCTCGAAGCTGCTGCACACGGGCTTGCGATAGACGGCCAGATGGCCGGTAGCAGGCAGGAAGTTGTTCTCGGGATTCTCGGCGCAGATGCGTGCCTCGATGGCATGGCCTTGGATACGAAGTTCCGACTGCGCCTTGGGCAAAGGCTGCCCCGAAGCCACCAGCAGCTGCCACCGCACCAGATCCTCGCCGGTGATGGCTTCGGTCACGGGGTGCTCCACCTGCAGCCGGGTGTTCATTTCCATGAAGTAGAACTTCATGGCTTCGGGCTGATCGTAGCCGCCGGGCTGCTCGACGATGAACTCCACCGTGCCCGCGCCCACATAGTTCACGGCCTTGGCGGCGGCCACGGCAGCCTCGCCCATCTTCTGGCGCAGCGCGGCAGTCATGCCGGGCGCCGGCGCTTCCTCCAGTACCTTCTGGTGGCGGCGCTGCACCGAGCAGTCGCGCTCGAACAGATAGACGCAATTGCCCTGCGTGTCGCCAAACACCTGAATCTCTATATGGCGCGGACGCAGCACGTACTTCTCGATCAGTACGGCATCGTTGCCGAAGCTGTTGATGGCCTCGCGCTTGCAGGACTCCAGCGAGGCCGCAAAGTCCTCGCTCTTTTCCACCAGACGCATGCCCTTGCCGCCGCCGCCCGCGCTGGCCTTGATGAGCACCGGATAGCCGATGCGATCGGCCTCCTTGTGCAGCATGGCAGGGTCCTGGCCTGCGCCGTGATAGCCGGGCACCAGCGGCACGCCGGCCTTTTCCATCAGCTGCTTGGACTCGGCCTTGAGGCCCATGGCGCGAATCGCGCTGGCGGGCGGGCCGATGAAGACCAGGCCGGCCGCCGCGCAGGCATTGGCAAAGTCCTCGTTCTCGGAGAGAAAGCCATAGCCGGGGTGGATGGCTTCGGCACCCGTGGCCTTGGCGGCCTCCAGAATGCGTTCCCAGCGCAGATAGCTGTCCTTGGGCGCGCTGCCGCCGATGTGCACGGCCTCGTCGCAGGCCGCCACATGCTTGGCCCGGGCATCGGCATCCGAGTACACGGCCACGGTCTTCACACCCATGCGGCGGGCGGTCGCGGCCACACGGCAGGCGATCTCACCGCGATTGGCAATCAGAATTTTCTTGAACATATCGTCTCCGTTTATCGGTCAATTCACCGCTCAGCGCATATCCATCAAACGCAAGCAGCTATGTTTTTTGCAATGGTTCCTGCGCATCGCCACTGCCGCGCAGGCGTCGAAAAATCGCCTTGAGAAAGCGCCAAAGCGCCCAGATCACCAGCCACATCGCAATCACCACGACCAGCAGCACGGCGGCAAACACCAGCGGATTGGTCAGCGCCAGCCAGATGGCGCCCAGCGACACCGTGTCTTCAGCCAGACTGGCTCCCACGTTGGAGAACGGTTCGGGCGAGGTATTGATGAGGGCACGCGTGGTGGTCTTGGCTGCCTGGCTGGTCGCGGCCAGCGTGCCGCCCATCAACGCGGCGGCCATGGCCATGGTGGTGTTGTCGGCGCCGAAGACCGAGGCCGCCAGCGCCGCACCGGCCGGAATGCGCAACACGCTCTGGAACAGGTCCCAGACCGAATCCACTAGGGGAATCTTGTCGGCAAAGAACTCCACGAACAGCAGGCCGCCGCTGATGAGCAGAACCATCGGGTGCTGCAGCACATGCAGACCACCAGGCAGCGGCATCACACCGCTGGCACCCAGCAGGCCCACGACAAACACCACGGCATAGAGGCGAAAACCGCTGGCCCAGCCCAGAGCCGCCGCCAGCGCCAGCATGGATGCCATATCCATCTGTCCCACGGCCTGCCCGGCCCTGGCGGCCACATCACCCACCTGGCTCGCGGCATCGCCCACGGCCCTGGCCGTATCGGGGTCGACATGCAGGCCGGTGCGGTGCAGCCAGTCGATGATGGTTTGCCAGATATCCATGGTGTTCATTTCCTATGCGAGCCCGCAGGCTGAAGCGCCCCGGCCGCCAGGTCTGTCATCTCATCCGGGCAGCCAGTTGGGTTTGCGCTTGTTGAGAAACGCCTGCACGCCTTCCTTGCCTTCGCTGCTGGCGCGGATGGTGGCAATCGACTCCACGGTCGCCGCAATCAGCTGCTCGCTGATCTCGCGCTCGGCCATGTCCAGCACCAGGCGCTTGCAGGCCCGCACCGCTGCGGGGCCGGCACTCAGCAAATGCTTGAGCCAGCCGTCGACCACGGCATCCAGCCCGTCGGCATCGACCACCTCGTGCACATAGCCGATGCGATGCGCCTCCTGCGCCGAAAAGCGCTCGCCCGTGAGAAAGTAGCGGTGCGCGGCCCTGGCACCCATGGCGCGGATCACATAGGGGCTGATGGTGGCCGGAATCAGGCCGATCTTGACCTCGCTGAGGCAGAAGCCTGCCGTGTCGGCCGCCACCGCCATATCGCAGCAGGCCACCAGGCCCATGCCGCCCGCATAGACATCGCCCTGCACACGCGCAATCGTGGGCTTGGGGCATTCGTAGATGACGCGCAGCATCTCGGCCAGCAGGCCCGCATCGACGCGGTTTTCGTCGCGCGAGTAATCGGCCATGCGGCGCATCCAGTTCAGGTCTGCGCCCGCGCAGAATGCGGGTCCTTCGGCGGCCAGCACCACGGCGCGCACATCGGCACGCTCGCCGACCTGGAGAAAGGCGGCGGTGATCTCGGCGATCGCCGCATCGCTGAAGGCATTGCGAATGGCGGGCTGAGCCAGCGTAACGCGGGCGATGCCGCCGTCCACGGTCAAAGTCAAAGCGGTCATGGCTTGTCTCCCAGTGATTGAGGGTTTTGCAGCTGCGCAGCTGCCGTACCCGGCAGCTGCTGCATCAGGAATTCACGGACCTGCGGCAGCCATTGCCCGATATTGGCGGCCCGATCAAAAAACTGGTGTCCTTCCGCGCCGCTTGGCGGCACGAACACCAGGGTCAGCTTGCGGCCTGCTGCCAGATAGCTCTGCGCCATCTGGCGCACCAGCGGCGGCCGGAAGTAGCTGTCGTTCTCGGCATAGATCCACAGCTGGGGCACCTGGCTGGTGGCGGCAAAGCCGGCCACGGTCTTGAGCAGTTGGGCCTCGCCACAGACCGATGTCTTCTCACGCATCTGCTGCTGCGAACCGCGGCCACCGGCAAAATTGATAACGCCGCGCAGACCTGCGGGTTGCTGGGCCGCCAGCGCCAGCGAGGCAAAGCCGCCGGCAGACTTGCCCAGCAGCACCACATGCGTGCTTTCGACATAGGGCAGCTTCTGCCCGTAAGCCATGATGGCCGCCACATCGCGCGCGGCCTCCTGGGCTGCATGGCCATAGTCGGGGTCATCGCAGCTGCCGTAGCGATCAGCCAGAGGACCGTCCGATGCGCCATAGCCGCGGCGCAACCCCGTCACCACCACATAGCCCAGCTCGGCCAGAGCACGTGCCTGCGGACCGTAGCGATCGGTCATGGCTTCGCGCGCCTCCTTGCCGCTGGGCGTTCCGTGGCTGAGCACGATCAGCCCCCAGGGGCCGAGACCCCGGGGACGATAGACATGGCCTGCAAGCTCGGCAGTGCGCGCGGGCGTGCTGCCGGCCTCCGGCACCCAGACCGGAATGCGTGCATCGAACTGCTGCACCTCGGCCCGGGCCTGCTCCACCATGGGCCATGCCAGCGCTGCGCACAGCAGAGCTTGCATCAGGGCGGTAACAGTGCAGCGCATCATGTTCGGGCCTCCGTGTGCTTACATGCGGAAGACACCAAAGCGGGTGTCCTCAATCGGCGCATTGCGTGCCGCCGCCAGACCCAGGGCCAGCACGCGGCGCGTGTCGGCGGGGTCGATGACGCCGTCGTCCCAGAGGCGTGCCGTCGCGTAGAAGGGATGACCCTGGTCTTCGTACTGCTGGCGGATGGGCGCCTTGAAGCGCTCCTCCTCTTCCGCACTCCAGCTGGCTCCCTTGGCTTCGATACCATCACGCTTGACAGTGGCCAGCACGCTGGCCGCCTGCTCGCCGCCCATGACGCTGATGCGCGCGTTGGGCCACATCCAGAGGAAGCGGGGCGAATAGGCGCGGCCGCACATGCCGTAGTTGCCCGCGCCAAAGCTGCCGCCGATGATGATGGTGAACTTGGGCACCGCCGCCGTGGCCACGGCCGTGACCAGCTTGGCGCCGTGACGGGCAATGCCTTCGTTTTCGTATTTGCGGCCCACCATAAAGCCCGTGATGTTCTGCAGGAACACCAACGGAGTCTTGCGCTGGCAGCACAGCTCGATGAAGTGTGCGCCCTTGACGGCCGACTCGGAAAACAGGATGCCGTTGTTGGCGATGATGCCGACCTGCATGCCCTCGATGCGCGCAAAGCCGCAGACCAGGGTGTTGCCGAAGCGGGCCTTGAACTCGTCGAACTGGCTGCCATCCACGATGCGGGCAATGATCTCGCGCACATCGAAGGGCTTGCGCGTATCGACGGGAATCACGCCATACAGCTCTTCGCTCTCGAAGAGGGGCGCGGCAGGCGCATGATCGGCCTGCGGCCCGGGCTTGTCCTTGTTCAGGTTTGCCACCGCCTGGCGAGCCAGCGCCAACGCATGCAAATCGTTCTCGGCCAGATGATCGGCCACGCCCGACAGACGCGTGTGCACATCGCCGCCGCCCAGGTCCTCGGCACTGACCACCTCGCCGGTGGCGGCCTTGACCAGGGGAGGGCCGCCCAGAAAGATGGTGCCCTGGTTCTTGACGATGATGGACTCGTCGCTCATGGCCGGCACATAGGCGCCGCCTGCCGTGCACGAACCCATGACCACGGCGATCTGGGCGATGCCCTGTGCGCTCATATTGGCCTGGTTGTAGAAGATGCGGCCGAAATGCTCGCGATCGGGGAAGACCTCGTCCTGATTGGGCAGGTTGGCACCGCCCGAGTCGACCAGATAGATGCAGGGCAGACGGTTCTGTGCGGCCACTTCCTGCGCGCGCAGATGCTTTTTCACCGTCATCGGGTAGTAGGTTCCGCCCTTCACGGTGGCATCGTTGCAGACGATCATGCAATCCACGCCGCTGACACGACCCACGCCGACAATCACGCCGGCGCCCGGTGCATCGTTGTTGTACATATTGAGCGCGGCCAGCGGCGACAGCTCCAGGAATGGGGTGCCGGGGTCCAGCAGCCGCTGCACGCGCTCGCGCGGCAGCAGCTTGCCGCGCGCCACATGCTTGGCGCGCGCGGCTTCGTTGCCGCCCAGCGCGTTCTGATCGCAGCGTGCATGCAGCTCATTGACCAGCGCCTGCATGGCTGCGGCGTTGGCCAGGAAATCTGCCGAACGCGGATTCAGTTGTGTGCCCAGAATGCTCATCGCTTGCCTCTTAAAAAATGATTGCTCCCTGAGCGGCTGCGCCGCTTCCCCCTCAGGGGGACAACGGCCTCGCTGCGGGGCGGCCCTTGCCGGCCGTCCCGTGCTTGGCGCACGCCTGTTTCAAGGGTTGCGGCTTGTACTTTGCCGCTTGATAACTGATGTGAGAACTTGGTTTTTTTCTTGCTCGGACACAGCGCTGCCACGGCAGTTGAAGAAAATGCCTCATGCACGCTGTTGAAACTGTTCTGCTTGTCTTGCTGCTGGGAGCGCTGACAGGCATTGTGGCCCGCTATATCCGGGCCATTCCCCTGCCTCTGATTCAGATCGCGCTGGGTGCGCTGATTGCGTGGCCGCAAGCCGGCCTGCACATCGCGTTCGACCCCGAGCTGTTCCTGTTGCTCTTCATTCCGCCGCTGCTGTTCGCCGACGGCTGGCGCATTCCCAAGCGTGAATTCTTTGCACTGGCCAAGCCGATCCTGCTGCTGGCCCTGGGCCTGGTGCTGTTCACCGTGCTGGGACTGGGCTATCTCATCCACTGGATGATTCCCGAGATTCCGCTGACCGTGGCCTTTGCCCTGGCCGCCGTGATCTCGCCCACCGATGCCGTGGCCGTTTCGGCCATCACGCGCAATCTGGGCATGCCCGAGAAGACCATGCATGTGCTGGAGGGCGAGTCGCTGCTCAATGACGCATCGGGCCTGGTGGCGCTGAAATTTGCGATTGCCGCCACGCTGACCGGCATGTTCTCCTGGGGCGAAGTCGCCAAGGAATTCACCTGGATGGCCGTCGGCGGCCTGGGTGTGGGTGCGCTGATAGGCTGGGGCTTCAGCCATGCGCGTGGCACCATCACACGCCGCCTGGGCGATGTCGCTGCCACGCAGATGGTGTTGCTGCTGGTGCTGCTGCCTTTTGCCGCCTATATCGTGGGCGAGAAGATCGGTGTCTCCGGCATTCTGGCTGCCGTGGCCGCCGGCATCGCCACCAATTTCGCCGACCTGGAGCGCAGCAGCTACATCAGCGAACGCCTGCAGACCGAAGGCACCTGGAGCATGGTGGAAGCTGCCTTCAACGGCGCCATCTTCCTGCTGCTGGGCCTGCAGCTGCCATCCATCATCGGCGTGCCCTTGCATCAGGCCGGCCATGACTGGTGGATTCTGGTCGGCTATGTGGCTGCCATTTCGTTTGCGCTGCTGCTGATGCGCTGGATCTGGCTGGTGCTGGGCGTGCATGGCTCGCTGCTGCGCGCCCACCGTCAGGGCAAGATGACCGAGCGCCCTTCCAAGCTGCTGAACTTGGCCACCACGCTGGCCGGCATTCGCGGTGCGGTCACGCTGGCCGGTGCGCTGTCCGTGCCCATGCTGCTGAACAACGGCCAGCCCTTTCCGGGCCGCGACATGCTGGTCTTTCTTGCCACCGGCACCATTCTGTTCACGCTGGTGATCGGTGCCGTGGGCCTGCCCATCGTGCTGCGCCACCTGCCTCCGCACGAGGAGTCGCCCACCGTGCGCGAGGAGCGCCTGGCCCGCGAACAGGCCTGCATGGCGGCCATGGCCAAGCTCACACTGAGCGAGGAAGAAATGCAGCGCCGCGACCCCGAGTGGGTGGCGATGCGCCAGGAGGTCAACGGTCACCTGACCCAGGAGTACCGCAACCGCATCCAGTTGCTGGACGACGGCAGCGGCGCCGCGCAGAGCATAGAGCTGCTGCGCGAAGCGCCCGAGGTCGTGCGTCAGCGCAAGCTGCGCTATGTGATGGAGATCGAGACCCGCATCGAGTGCATTCATGCCGAACGGGACTTCTACTACGCCGAAAGACAGGCCCACCGCATCAACGACGAGTCGCTGCGCAGCCTGGTCAGCGAGCTGGACATGCAGGAAATCGCCATGCGCAAACGCCTCGTGGTCGCCCGCCGCGCCGCCAGTCTGCCCACGACCAGCACACCGTCCAATCACTAAGCCAGAGACACCGAGGAAGGGCCGCCCCGCACCGGGGGTGTCGTCCCCCTTGGGGGGCGCCCGGCGCAGGGAAGGTGCGCAGCAGCTCAGGGGGTAGCGCATACTCAGGCTGTCTTAATCACGCGCAGATCCAGCAACTCGATCATCTCGTCGCGAATCCTGAACTTCTGGATCTTGCCCGTCACCGTCATCGGGAAGGCCTGGACAAAGCGGATATAGCGCGGCACCTTGTAGTGCGCGATCTGGCCCTTGCAGAAGTCGCGCACCTCGTCCTCGCCCAGTTCCAGGCCGGGCTTGACAATGATCCAGGCACACAGTTCCTCGCCATAGCGCACATCGGGCACGCCCACCACCTGCACGTCCTGCACCTTGGGGTGGCGATAGAGGAACTCCTCGATCTCACGCGGGTAGATGTTCTCGCCGCCACGGATCACCATGTCCTTGATGCGGCCCACGATATTCACATAGCCTTCGGTGTCCATGGTCGCCAGATCGCCGGTGTGCATCCACTGCTCGGCATCGATGGCCTCGCGGGTTCTGGCCTCGTCGTCCCAGTAGCCGTGCATGACGGAATAGCCGCGCGTGCACAGCTCGCCCGACTGGCCCGGCGCCATGATCTCGCCCGTGGACGGATCCACGATCTTCACCTCCAGGTGCGGCTGCACCTTGCCCACGGTGGCCACGCGCCTTTCCAGCGGCGTATCGGCATCGCTCTGGCAGCTCACGGGACTGGTTTCCGTCATACCGTAGGCGATGGTGATCTCGCTCAGGTGCATGTCCCTCACCACGCGCTTCATCACCTCGATGGGACAGGGCGAGCCGGCCATGATGCCGGTGCGCAGCGTGGAGAGATCGAACTCGGCAAAGCGCGGGTGGTCGAGCTCGGCAATGAACATGGTGGGCACGCCATGCAGGCCCGTGCATTTCTCGGCCTGCACCGCCTCCAGCACGGTGATGGGATCGAAGCCGTCATTCGGATAAACGATGGTCGAGCCATGGGTGAAGCAGGCCAGATTGCCCAGCACCATGCCGAAGCAGTGATACAGGGGCACGGGAATGCAAAGCCGGTCCTCGGGTGTGAGGCGCATGCATTCGCCAATGAAAAAACCGTTGTTGAGAATGTTGCGGTGCGTCAGCGTCGCGCCCTTGGGAAAGCCCGTGGTGCCGCTGGTGAACTGGATGTTGATGGGATCGTGATTGCTGAGCGTGGCCGCAATGGCATCAATGCGCTCATCCGCACTGGTGCCCTGCGCCATCAGCTGCGAAAAACGCAGCATGCCGGGTTGTTCGGCATCCAGATCCGCGGCCCCCGAGCCGGCCGCACCTGAGCCGGCTGCGCCTGAACTGGCCGCGTCAATCCACACCACCGTGCGCAAGGCAGGCAGGCGCCTGGATTGCAGCTGGCCTGGTGCGCAGCTCGCCAGCTCGGGCGCCAGCTCGCGCAGCATGCCCAGATAGTCGCTGGTCTTGAACCGCGGCATGGATACCAGCGCCTTGCAGCCCACCTTGTTGAGCGCGTATTCAACTTCAGAGGTGCGATAGGCCGGGTTAATATTGACCAGCACCAGTCCCACCTGTGCCGTGGCCAGCTGCATCAGCACCCACTCGGCATTGTTATGGCTCCAGATACCCACACGGTCGCCCTTGACCAGCCCTTGCGACAACAGCGCGCTGGCCAGCTGTCGCGCGGCCTGATGCAGCTGGGCATAGCTGTAGCGCAGACCCTGATGACGGCTGACCAGCGCGTCACGCGCGCCCTGGCGCGCGGCCATTGCGGCAAAAAAATCGCCTATCGTCTGCTCGATCAGCGGCACATCCGTGCGCCCCTTGGCATAGCTGGCGGTCAGCGGGTTCACTTGCGATGGCATGGTCTTGTGTCTCCTTGCGTGCCGGCAGCCAACCGCAAACTGGCTGCGCAGCGTCCATTCAGCACCGTTTTCTGCATCTCAGAATAAGGGCAAGCCCTGTTCAGATGAGGTCAGCAAGGTTGCAATAATTGCCAAATGCTCACCCCTTCCCTGGTCAAGACTCCACTGCCACACCATGCCAGCTCCGTGCTCAAATCGCACCCGGCAATTACCCCCATGGCGTTTGTCCAAGCGATTGTCCGTGCTTATGAAGCAAGGCAGATGTCAGCGCTTGGCGCGCTGGAAAAGGCACAAATCCCGCCAGAGCTGCTCAATGATGCCCAAGAGCGCATCACGGCCTTGCAGATGGAGGCTCTGTCCGATGCAGCCATGCGTGAACTCGACGACGAGGCCCTGGGCTGGTTCGAGCGCCGTCTGCCCTGGGGCAGCTACGGCATGCTGGCCCGTGCCAGCATCAGCGCCCCCCATCTGGGCCTGGCGCTGGCGCGCTGGTGCCGCCATCACGGCCTGATTGCGCAGGACCTGCAACTGCAGCTCGGCGAGCAGGCCGGCATTGCCACGCTCACCTTGCATGAAAGCCGCCCGCTGGGAAGCATGCGCGAGTTCTGCATGGTATCGGTGCTGCGCAATATCCACGGCTTTGCCAGCTGGCTGATCAACGAACCGATCAGCCTGCTGCATGCCAGCTTCCCGTTTGCCGAGCCCGCGCATGCCGATGTCTACAAGGTGCTGTTCGCGCCGGGCAGCATTGCCTTTGGGGCGCCAGTTGCCAGCCTGCAGTTCGAAGCGCGCTGGCTGCAGGCACCGCTGGCGCGCGATGAGGCAGCCCTCAACCGCATGCTGCAGCGCGCCCTGCCGATCCAGGTGCGTCCCTATCAGCGCGAGAAGACGCTGGTACAGCGCGTGCGCCATCTGCTGGCCGCCAGCGGGGAGGAGCAGCAGACGGCCGAGACCCTGTCGCGCCAGCTGCATCTGTCGCAGCGCAGCCTGCACCGCCAGCTCAAGGAAGAAGGTGTTTCGCTGCAGGCGCTCAAGGACGATATCCGGCGCGAGCGCGCGATTGCGCTGCTGCTGCGCACCAGCCGCCCCATCAAGCGTGTGGCCCAGGCCTGCGGCTTTCTCAACGACAAGAGCTTTATCCGCGCCTTTCGCCTCTGGACAGGGCTGTCCCCTTCGGAGTTTCGCAAGACCGCCGGCCAGCGTGCCGTCTGACGCAAAGGAGTTCGCCGTGCACAAATCCACAGAAACCTGGCAGGCAATCGCTGACGGAGTCTGGGCTCTCAGCTATCACTTCAGCAATGCAGGAATGAAGGTCAGCACCCGCATGACCGTGATCCGGCTGGCCGACGGCAGCTTGTTCTCGCACTCTGCCGTACCGTTGACGGACGGGCAGAAAGCGGCGCTCGATGCCCTGGGGCCGCTGCAAGCCATTGTGGCCCCCAGCGCCATGCACCACCTGTTCGTGGGCAAGCTGGCCAGGCTTTATCCCCAGGCCCGGATCTATGGCACCCAGGGCGTGCTGCGCAAGCGCCCCGATCTGCCGCTGCTGGAGCCCTTGCCGCCAGACTCCGAGGCGCCCTGGGCGGGCCAGCTGCAATGCCTGCGGCTGGACGGCCTTCCCATGCTCGACGAGACGCTGTGGTTCCACCCGGCCAGCGGCAGCCTCATAGCCACCGACGTGCTGCAATGCTGGCAGGGACCGCTAAGCCTGCCGGTACGCATGTATCTGGGCCTGACGGGCGGGCATGAGCGCCTGACCGTGCCGCGCACCGTGCGCCTGCTGGTCAGGGACAGGGCCGCCGTGCGCAGCTGGGTGAAGCAGGTCGAAAGCTGGCCCGTGCAGCGCGTGATACTGCTGCACAACAGCGTGATCGACGATCAGCCCATGAAGCAGCTGCGCGAGGCGCTGTCGATCTGGGACTGAGTTTTAGCGCAGGTCGTGCTCGTCGACATCGCCGGCCAAGGCGCTGGCGGCACTCCTGCGCACGGCGTCGAACATGGCGGGCAGATCGCCCATGTCGCCGAACACGCACGCGGCGCCAGCCTCGAGCAGTTGCTCTGCCGTGGCATGGCCCTGGTCGGCCGGGAAATAGCCCCAGACGGTGGCACCTGCTGCCACGCCGGCCTGAACCCCGGTCATGGTGTCCTCGATCACCAGGCACCTGGCAGGATCGGCCTTCAGCGCCTCGGCCGCAGCCAGATACACATCGGGGAAGGGCTTGCTGCGCGGCATTTCATGACCGCTGTAGACATGGCCTTCGAAATAAGGCGCCATGCCCGCCTTGGTGAGCTGCATCTCCACCTTGGCACGGTCCGCACCGGAGGCGCAGGCAATGCGTCCATCGCACAGTGCATGAATCTGCCTGACCGCTTCCAGTGCGCCGTCGATGGCTACCAGCTCGGCACTCAGCGCGGCATTGCGGCGCTCGTAGAACTCTGCCATCCAGGCATCGGTCAGCGGCTTGCCGGTATGGGCCTCGATCACGGTCGCCTGGCTGCGTACCGTTTTGCCGATGAAGTCACGCGTGCACTGTTCCTGGCTGATCGCCCAGCCGGATTCGTTGAGCATGGTGCACAGCACGCGATTGGTGATGGATTCGCTGTCCACCAGCACACCGTCACAGTCGAAAAGCACAGCGTCAAAAGCAGTCATGGGAACATTACCAGCGCATCGGAAGATGCGAAAAAGGCGCCCAACGGCGCCTAGTATCAAGAAACGGAGGGCGTGATTATGCGCTCACGCCCTTTTCGGGTTCAGGGGAAGGTCACTCCGGCGAGCGGATTGATCATCCACGCGCTGTTCTTGACGTAGATGGTGCTGGTCTTGTTGTCGGCAGTCATGATGCCGCTGAAATAGAAGAAGCCGTTGGCCGCATTGGCATTCATATTGCTCAGCTGGGTCGTGAGCGAATCACTGCTTGCCGAGGCCTCGACCAGATATTCGATGGCGCCATTCTGCGCCGAGCTTTTCTCGAAGACATCCACATAGTTCAAGTTCATCGGGTCGCCGCCCAGCCCCTGCGTGCCGCGGATGAACCAGCCGTCCGCACCCTTCTGTGCTAGGCGCGTTCTCATTTCTGCAGCATCGGCAGCCGAGGATGCGCTGCCGACCTTGTCGACCTGATAGGTATAGGTGACGCTGTCATTGCGCTTGGCATACAGGCTGAACAGCTCGTTGTTGACGATCTGGGGACCCAGATAGCGATAGCCTTCGGCGCCCTGGCCGTTGAGCTCCGTGGCAAAGGCTTCGGCGGTCGTGGCCACGGGCGTCACCGTCCGGTAGCTGAACTGGTCGCTGCGGCTGTTGTCCTTGACATAGACGCTGCGGATGTCGCTGACATCGCTGAACACGGCATCGGACTTGTACATATAGCCGCTGCTGCCCTGTTGGTTCAGCTGGGCCAGAAAGGCGGTGCGCGATGGCTGCGCTGCAGGATTGACATAGCTGAACTTGCGGCCTGCATGCGCGGTATCCGTGAGATAGAAGTCGCCGATCTCCGTACTGGTTGGGCTGATCGAGCCCGCCAGGGAGCTGAACAGCGCATAGCCGTCGGCACCCATGCTGTTGGCGGCATCCAGCATCTGCGCATGGCTGGTGGCCGTCTGGCCGCCCATCTTGTAGGTCCCCGTGACGGCCTGATTGCCGGTGCCGCCGCCGGTACCTCCACCATTGTTGCCGCCGCCGTTGTCCCCGCCTCCCGTATTGCCGCCGCCTTCGGAGCCGCCTCCTGAGCCTGCGCCGCTGCCTCCGTCGCCGCCGCCACCGCCACAGGCAGCCAGGGTGGAAATCAGCAGCAGGGCTGCGGTTCTACGGGTGATTTGCGTGAGAGATGGCACGGGCTTGCTCCTCAGTCCTGATGTTGGTTGAAAATGTCCATATCCCGACACTGAGAGATAAGCATCAGCGTCGTCTTACAGTCATTGTCGGAAGGCTTGCCACCAGTTGGCTCCCTACCGATGAGGGGTCTTTGTTACCAAGCCCCAAAGGAACGCTCATGCCCGATCTACCGCAAATTCTGAGCATTACCCAGCTGAGCGCGCCCCCCTATGCACTGGTGGTGGATGACCATCCACTGGTCGCCGAAGGCATGGCCCAGGTACTGATGACCAGCGCCGGCGTACGCCAGGTGCGCTGTGCTGCCCACGGCAACGAGGCCCTGGCCGTGATTGCTGCGCTGGGCGAGCCCGTCATCACCGTGATGGATTTCTGGCTGGAAGATGGCGCATCACTGGAGTTCGTGCACAGCATCCTGGCCTTGGCGCCCGGTACGCGCATCCTGGTGACCAGCGGCGACAAGCACCCGGCCATCGTCAACAAGGCCGCAGCCGCGGGTGTACATGGCTTTGTGCACAAGAGCAGCACGGCTCAGGTGTTCCAAATGGCCGTGCAAGCCCTGCTGTCCGGCCGCTCCTGGTTCGAGGCTCTGCCTCCGATTCCTGCCGCACCGCCAGCATCCGCTGCGGGCAGCACCTTGCACATGAGCGCCAGAGAGCTGGGCATCACGGCGCGTCAGTCCCAGGTGCTGAGCCTGTTGCTGCAAGGCAAGCCCAACCGAGCCATCGCACAGGCCCTGAACCTGTCCGAATACACGGTCAAGGAGCATGTCACCGCCCTGCTGCAACGCCTGGGTGCCAGCAACCGCGTGGCGCTGATCACACGCATGCGCGGCATCGAGGTCGATCTGGACTAGGCAGCCTGGCGGCTCGCCATGCAGCGCGCCAGCACGGCGTGCAGCTGATCGGGCTGCAAGGGCGTCGCCAGGGCCAGATAGCCCTGATCCTGCACCTGCTCCAGCACCGCCTCGTCACCGCTCATCAAGGCCCCGCTGGCCTGTGGATGCTCGTCCAGCAGCTGCATCAGGCAGTCCATTCCGCGGGCACCATCCTTGAGCCGCTGATCACACAGCACGAAGTCCGGCTGCCAGCCACCGGCCAGCAGTTGCTGCGCCTCGGACAGATCGGCCGCTCTTTGCACCTGAACGCCCCAACTCTGCAAGATCCGCACCAGCACCGGGGCCAGCTGTGCATCGCTTTCCACGACCAGACAGCGCCCTGACAGGGGGGCGAACCACGGCTGCCCGGACAAGGGCGGCGGCGTCGGCAGCGCTGACGAAGCCTGCCATTGCTCGGCATCTTGCGGCCAGCGCAGCCAGAAACAAGAACCCTTGCCCGGCAGCGACTGCACGCCATATTCCACGCCCAGACGTTGCGCCGCCAGCGCCACCACGGACAGGCCCAGGCCACGCCCGCGCAATGGCGCCGGCACGCCCTCTCTGGCATCGCGCAGCCGCCGGCCAGGGCTGCGATAGTGGCGCATGAAGACCTGCGCGCATTCCTGCTCGCTCATGCCGCAGCCGCTGTCCCAGACCTGCAGCAACCAGCGTCCCTGCCGACGCCGCAGCACCAGCAGCACCCCGCCCACTTCGGTGTAGCGCAGCGCGTTCTGCAGCAGATTGAAAACCATCTGCCGCAGCAGCACCGCATCCGTACACAGCGCCGGCATATGGGCTGGCTGCCTGACGCGCAGACGCAGCCCGCGCTGCGCTGCGTCGCGCGCAAACAGGCGTTGGGCTTCGTCAAGCACCGCCTTCATGGGGACCGCCTGCCACTGTGGTGCGAAGCTGTCGCCCTCCAGGCGCGACAGGTCCATCAGGTCATTGAACATGGAGCCCAGGTCGCGCGTGCAGGCCTGCATTTCCTGCAGCAGCTGCGCCAGATCGTCATCCTGATTGCGCTGATGAGCGGCTTGGAGCATCAGACCCATGGCATGCAGGGGTTGCCGCAGATCGTGGCTGGCGGCGGAGATAAACCAGTTCTTTTCGGCCAGTGCATTCTCGGCCTGCTCCTTGGCTTCGCGGTAGCGCTCTGCCAGCGCCTGGCGCTCCAGCTCATGCGCCATCTGCTGCTGCACAAAACGCCGTGCGCCCCAGGCGTGGCGGGCGAGTATGGCGCCATACAACAGCAGCAGCGGCAGCAGATAAGGACCTTTGTGCGGAAAGTAATGCAGCGTGCACAGCAGCATGGGCAGGTAGATGCCCGCCATGAAGGCCGCGAACACCTGCGGCACCGGCGCCAGAAAAGTGGCGGCCGATGCCATCACGCCGAGCAGCACCAGATAGATCAGCAGGCGCAGCTCGCTATGGCTTTCGCCCCAGGTAAATGCGAGCACGCTGACCCAGAGCAGGCCATTGATCAACGCGGCCAGCGCCAGCTGCCGCTGCCATGCGGTCAATGCGGCCTGCAGTCGTGGCGGCTCCCAGTCGCGCGCCGACCTCCACTGGCGATGCAGCGAGCGGCGGAACAGCAAAAAACCCAGTGCCATGAGGACCATCAGTCCCCACCACCAGGCCAGCCCTGCGCTGACGGCGGGACTGTTGCGGGTGCTGACCCACAGCAGCAGCGCCGGAATCAGCAAGGCCGCGATTTCGGAGGAGCCACGCGAAGCCAGTGACTGCAACAGGCGCAGACCGGCCTGCAGCCGGGTCAGCTCGGCCGAAGCACCTTCAGAACTGGTCGCCATCGACGTAGAACCAGCGCCCGGCATCGAGCACGAAGCGGCTGCGCTCATGCAGACGCACGGCGCGACCCGCCAGGCGGTAGCGGGCGACGAATTCGACCTCCGCCGAGGCCTCGCCGGTCGGCCTGAACTGCTTTACCTCCAATCCCAGCCATTTGGTGGCGGCATCGAAATCCAGCTGCGCCGGGCGCTGGCTGGCATGCCAGGTGGCTTGCAAGTATTCCTGGTTCTCAGACACGAAGGCCGTATAGCGCGAGCGCATCAAAGCCTCGGCATCGGGAGCGGGCCGGGTATCCCAGTGATCGATATAGCGGCCGCAGCAATCGGCATAGGCCAGCGACCGATCCTTGGCATTCTTGCGTCCGCAAGGACAGTCCCGCTTTTTATCGGCTTCTTTCACAACTTGGGCACTCTTGATTGGCAATGCTGCATTGTCGGCCAAGACGAGCCCGCCGGCTTGCACAGTCGCTCGCCCCAGAGCACAGTAGCAGCAGTTCACAGCTCGCTGCTCAAAGGTCTGCCTATGTTTTCCATGCTGGTTCCCTGGTGGGAGTTCATGATTCGCGGAGTCTGCGTCTACCTGTTCCTGCTGGTGTTTCTGCGCCTGACCGGCAGGCGCCAGACCGGGCAGTACGCCCCTTTCGATCTGGTGCTGCTGCTGATTCTGTCCAACGCGGTACAGAACTCCATGAACGCGGGCGACAACTCGCTGATCGGCGGCCTGATCAGTGCCGCCACGCTGCTGGGCTGCCATGCGCTGCTCTCGCACCTGAGTTACCGCTTTGCCCGGCTGCGCAAGCTGGTAAATGGCAGGCCCAAGGTCCTGATTCACCAGGGCGTGGTGCAGCCCGGTCTGATGATGCAGGAGCAGATCACGAGCGAAGACCTTTCAGCGGCCCTGCGCGCCAATGGCTGTCTCAACGCGCATGAGGTGGAGCGCGCCACGATAGAGACCAACGGCCAGATCACCGTGGTGCTGCGCAAGCGCAGCATGGCCGAGCTCGGGGAGGCCTGAGCCTCAGTGCAGGCCGTCCAGGAACTGCCTGATGGCCGCGTTCACGGGTTCGGGGTGCGTGAGATTGGCCGCATGGCCTGCGCCTGCCACATCCACCCACTGGGCATGGGGCAGGCCCTTGAACATGGCGCGCGCGCGTTCCACGCCGATGGCCGCATCCTTGTCACCATGAATCACCAGTGCCGGCACCTTGATCTCGGCCAGGCGCGGGCTGATGTCGTCGCGCAGCGCCAGCGTCGCAAAGCTCTGCCCCAGATTGATCGGCGAGGCCTGCTTCCATTTGGCGCGCCACTGCGCAGCCCCGGGCCAGCCCTGGCCCAGGATCGTGTGCTCCACGATGGTCGCCATGTCGTCCGAGAGACCATGCTCCATCCAGGCCTTGAGCAGCGCCTCGTGGTGCGGCATCTGCTCGGGATCCTCCAGCATGGCCTGGGTGTCGATCAGCACCAGCGCGCCCACGACATCGGGGTGAATCAGCGCGCAGCGCAGCGAGAGATAGCCGCCTTGCGACATGCCCACGAGCACGGCCTTTTCCACGCCCAGGTACTTGAGCAGGGCGACCAGATCGTCGGCCGAGTCGTAGTAGCTGAAGGCCTCGCAATGCTCGGGATCCGCGGTCTGCCCGTGGCCGCGTTCGTCCCAGCTGATGCAGCGATACTGCCCCTGCAAAGCCTGTATCTGCGGCTCGAACATGGTGTGATCCATGAGCAGGCCGTGCGAGAACACCAGGGCCGGGCCGCGCCCTCCCGTGTCCTCGTAGTAGATATTCTGACCATTGACCTGGGCAAAAGGCATGCCGGACTCCTGCTGCAAATGGTTGAAGACTCTGCAGGTTACCATTCCCGCTGAGCACATCCTAAGCAGGCCTTGTGACGTCGGCAACCGGCGCGTCCCCAGGTGCGCCACAACACCCCGGTACGGCAGTTGACAAGGCCGCTCTTTTGCCCCCAAGCGCCCGTCAGGCCAGCGCCCGCTGGATCAGGATTCAGGGAACGCCTTAAGCATGGCGATGAATCCCGCTTTTGCCTCAGCCTCGTGTGGTACGTCATCGCTGAGGGAGTCAATCATCCCTTGGATAACGATGCGCCTTGCTTCTTCATGCATCCCGGCCACTGCTGCGATCTGTGCATGCTTCTTGTAGCTGCATGGTCTGCCTCGCTTAAATGCACTGAGGCTCGATTCCTTTTCGCCTAGTAGCTCTGCTAGTGCCTTCTGGCTACCGACGATCTTTGCAGCTCGTTCGATGGTTTCGGAAATATTCATTCTTTACACCCCTTGTAAATAATTAGCATCTGGTGTAAATTTCGCTCCAATTAGCACCAAATGTTCATTAACTCTGGGTGCTAATTTTCACATAGGAGCTACCACATGTCTAAACCCGAATTACGTCCTCCTGCTGGCCACGAAAGCGCTGATGTGCGCGTGGTAGCTCCCATCAACGCTGGCCAGCAGGGGGACACCATCCACCCCGAAAAGACCGGCTGGGACAAATTACAGGACAGCCGCTTTGTTCTGGCTAAAGGCGCAGGTCCCGGTATCTGGAATCACTGGGTAAGTCATGTCGCTGGTCATCGTGTTTTCTGGTCGCACGTTCACCTGGGGTACCGCGCATGACCGACTTCCTCCGCACCATGGTTCGCATGCGCATCTTCTGGATTTGCATGCTCCTGAACGTGATCTTGTTTATGCGCGAGGTCGTCTTACCTCGTTTGGTCGCGGATTCCCCCTTTGCTGTCGTTGAGGACTGGGGCGATTTCTGGGGCTTCTTCTTCGTTCACTTCTTGCCCTCTCTCTTCTGACAACTCTCCGTGCTATCTCGCGTGCGGGATAGCTCAGAGCGCTGTTGCGCCATTTGCCCGACCTGCCCGGGATACCTATTGGCAGTCACCTAGAGAGGTTTTCCATGTCCGTTGCTGAAGCTACATCCCTGCCCGCGTTTATCAAGGTTCTGATCGTCCAAGAAGTGCGTAAAGGCACTGGCAAGACTGGCAAGCCATACGAAATGCAAGAAATCGATTGCATGACGCTGGATGAAAACGGCGTGGAAATGCAGGTGGGTGTGATGCAAGTGCCTTCCCCTCTGCTGGGCAAGATCACTCGCGGTGTCTATGCGCCTGTCTACGGCATGCGTGTTGACTTCGCCTCTCGCGGCATCAAGCCCGCCATTGTTGACCTCACGCCTGTTTCCGGTGCGCCCACTCCTGGCCGTGTCGTCAAGGCTGCTGAGGCTCCTGCTGCTGCTTCCAAGGCCTGACCATGGAAGTTCTCACCGAAGAGCAGCTGAGGTATGCCGCCATCTCGATCGCAAAGATTGCGTTCGTGTCTGGCCTTGCTGGTGCCCTCGTCGTCCACTTCATCTTGGCATCTGTTCACGCTGTGGCTGATCGCCTTGCTGATCGCACTGTTCGCTCCATGCGAATTCGCGCTGCTCGTCAGCGTGCCGTGAAGGCCTCCTGATGGCCGATCAAGTCATTCAGTGCCCCTCTGCCTGCACCGTCACCGTGGTGCATGAGGTCAATGTGCCCATCCTCAATCTGTCGATTGAAGAGGCCTCCGCACTGATGACGCCGATCACTCTGGTTTTCTGCGTTGCATGGGGGTTCCGGGCCCTGCTGCGCTTTATCAACTCCCCGGATGAAAGGTCTACTGATGACTCGTAAAGCTCTCAAACAACTGGCGAACAAGGCGCGTGGACATGGCGCCAAGCTCGCAGCCGGTGGTGTCACATTGATGCTGGCTGCACAAAACGCGATGGCGCAGACCGCTCCCACTCCTCCTGACGTCAGCGCTGGTGAAACCTTCCTGATGAGCCTGCTGGTGCCCATCGGCATTCTGGGTTCGGCCTACCTGATCGTGACCATCGCTATTCGCGGCTGGAAGATCATGCGCTCGGTCTAACCGTCCCCCACTGTGTCAACAAGGGTGCAACTGCACCCTTGCATGTGCGTCGCGGCGATTCGGAGAACGGCGGGGCGCACATGCAAGGGAGGTCACATGGGACTGCTTTGCTTGATTGTCTACATGGGGGCGTTATGGCTTATTTGCTCCGCCTAATTTTTTTGCTCCCCCTGCTTTTCAGTGGTGGCGTTTCGCATGCGGCAGTTCCTCAGGCTCTGGCGTACTGCGTCAACTATTCTGACCACTGCACTTCTTTTGGCTACTTCCCCACGCAAGTAGCAGCCTGTTCGGCTACTGCCTCGACTCTTGAGACTGAATATCGCAAGTATTCCGTTGATGTTTCTGCCGGAACGTGCAAGCTCACTCGCGTTGATCGGCCTGATGACTTCTACACCTTCGGATTTCTTACCAAAACAGCTTGCCCTGCTAACTCCAAGTTGTCAGATGGCGTCTGTGTCTGCGATTCAGGTTTCGTTGAATCAGGTAATCAGTGCGTGAAGAAAAAGGACGATGTTTGTGGTCCTCTTGCTGGCATGTCGATCGGCATCACCTCCATGGAATCCGATTTCGGCCCCCAGTCTGCGAAGTGGGCTGCTAGCAAGCTTGGTCAGGCTGGTAGTGCTTGCATGACGGGTTGCAAAACTTCCGGCACTATCTCTTCATGCGTGGCCGGTATAGGCAAGAGCAGCTCAACAGTCTGCAACCTGTCGAACCCCACGTTCACGGGTGAGGCCTGTACTGATCCTTCAACTGGCGGCAGTGGTGGGGAAGGCACTGAAGGCGGCAAGGATAAGCCGCAAGACTGTCCCGTTGGCTATGAGCCCTCCAAGTTCGCTCCCGGCGTCTGCATCCCTAAGGAAAACAACTGTCCTTCTGGCTCCAGTCCATCAAAGTACGTTGAAGGCATCTGCATCCCTGATGAAAAAGGTGATGACGGATCTTGTGAGGATCCGAAAGACCCGACAAAGCGCGCTGAGTGTGAGGGCAAGGGCAATCAATGTCCTACCGGTCAAGTCCAGTCCACTACTCAGGTCAATACCTGTGTTCCTGCCAAAGATGGCGCAGACAAGGGCAAGGACGGCTCAAAGGTTGAGTGCAAGGACGGCAAGTGCACGGTCACCAAAGCTGATGGCTCGAAAGAGGACAAGGGGCAGGATGAAGTCTGTAAAGAGCAGCCTGATCTAGCCATGTGCAAAGAGAGCAAGGGCCAGTTCTCCGGCTCCTGCTCCGCTAATTTCCGCTGTGACGGCGATGTGCTCCAGTGCGCTGCACTCCAAGAGCAGCACAAGCGCAATTGCACCTTCTTCGATGTCGAAAACGATATGTCTCGCTTTTTCGATGCCGAAGCTAAAAAGCCTCAAGAAAACGTCCTGACAGCCAATGGCACGGAAATTGACCTCAAGGGCCATATCACCGTGGATTCCATCATCGGCAATGGCCAGTGTCCTGCTGATGTTCCGTTGCAAGTTTTCGGCAAAACGGTCGTCTTCAAGCTCAGTGAGTTCTGCCGCTATTTCAATGCCATGGGCATGCTTTTGTTCTTGAGCACCTGTGCCACCTGCTTGCGCATTCTGGGGTCTTAAATGCCTATCTTCATCACTTCTATCTGGGGTGCTTTTCTCAGCATCATTGGCACGGTCGTGGGTCGTGTCGCTGTTGCCCTGGGCATCGGTTTGATCTCCTACATTGGCTTCGTCACGGTCATTGAAGAGATCTCCAGCTATGGCAAGGAGGCCCTGATAAGCCTGCCTGATGACCTCAAGAAAATCCTCGGCCTTCTGCGTATTGGTGAGTCCTTCTCACTGCTGACTGGTACGGTCACGGTCAAGCTGATTGCCAACGGCATGAAGAACGGCACCATCAAGCGCATCGGCTATAACAAGTAAGGGCTGCCATGCTTTACCTGATCACTGGCGGCATGGGCGCTGGTAAGACTCTTTACACGTTGAGCTGGGTACGTGCGCTGCAGTTGGCCACAAATCGCCCCGTGGCTATTCACCAGACTCACGACAAGCGTGAGGACAAGATGAAGCCCCGTATCACTCTCAAGGGTGAGGCTCTCAACTGGGGCTGGAAAGTCATCGATTTTGAGAACTGGGCTGACGAACCTGACGGCACTATCTTCATTATTGATGAGTGCCATGAGGTCATGCCTACTCGCGGCGCTACTGCTCGTGCTCCGTTGCCTCATATCCAAGATCTGGCGGCTCATCGGCATCGCGGTTTTGACTTCTACTTGATCACTCAGCATCCAAAAAACATGGATAGCTTTGTGCGTCGGTTGATCGCTGATCCCGGCTGGCATCGCCACATCAAGCGTCGTCGCGGTGCTGATTTCGCGTCCATTTTGGAGTGGCCGAACGTCACCGAAAAATGCGAGAGCAACACTGCAGGCAAGACCGCTACTGTCACCAGTGGGCGTTACCCAAAAGAGGTGTTTGACTGGTACGTGTCAGCAAGCATCCACACTGCCAAGTTTCGCTTTCCAAAGCAGGCCTACTTCATCATCGCGGCCCTGATTTTGGTGCCTCTGCTGATCGGTGGCGCAATCTACTACCTCAAGACCGTTCGCGGTGCAGGCAATGTGCCTGGCGCGAAGTCCTCTAGCCTGATGCCAAGCATGAACCTTGGCCCCCAGCAGCCCACTCAGGGCCAGTCCAATGAAAAGCGCCCTAAGACTACGGCTGAATACGTTGATCAGTTCATGCCCCGGGTGCAGGGTCTTGCGTATACCGCACCGCGCTATGACGAGCTCACGAACCCCATGCGCGCTCCATACCCTGCTGCCTGCATGCACAGCAAAAAGCGCGATGAATGCAAGTGCTTCACGCAAGATGCCACTCCGCTTGATGTGCCCCAAAAGCTCTGCCTGCAGATCGTCAAGGACGGCATCTTCTTGGACTGGAAAGACCCGGCCGCAAACCGCTCGCAGGCCATGTTTGACGAACCCTCTGCGGCCCCTGCAGTGGTGCATACACCTCCTCCGCCAGTTGCACGGCCTAGCGATCAGCCCATGGGCTATGCAGAGCGCCTTGCTGCCCGCAATGCCGCTGTTAGCTCCGTCTTTGGGCAGTAGCCATGGCCCGTCGCAAATTCCCGTTCCGTCGATCTGTTGGCCTCACTACTTCGGTTGCTGAGCGCGTCAAACGGCTCTCCATTGTTGAAAGCCGTTCGTTCGAGCACACCCTCCGGCTGCTCATAGTTGAGGCGCTGCGATCGCGTGAATCACACTGGCCAGACGCTTCTTCTGGCCCGGCAAAACAGGGTTTTGTTGGGACAGAAGAACATGGGCAATAGCTGCGCCATGGGGCTGCCAGATCAGGCACAAGCGGGTACTTCGGTTTCCTGCTCAAGACAACGTCTTGGGCGGGAAATTGAAGTGGCAGCACCTCGGCACCGTCACCTCTCCGATCAGGCACAAGCGGGCATCTCGGTTTCCTGCTCAAGACAACGTCTTGGGCAGGAAATTGAGATGACAGCCCTCCGGCACACCCCCCCGTCAGCTCAAGCATGCAGCGGTTTCTCTGTTCTCCAGTCAGAACAAGGTTCTGGCTGGAGAAGAGAGAAAAGAGCGCCCCAAAAAGAGACCCCTGAGGATGTTTGCATGCCCACCTCAAAAAATAAAAAAGCAAAGCCGCTCAAGCAAGAAAACCCAGCTCTGAGGATTCGTGAAACCGCACAGCGGTTTTGCGAATCGTCGGAGCCACCGCCGGTAGGGCCCCAGCCCTCGCCACAAGCATGCGTTGGCTACCGGGCGCTGCCTCTCCCCAGCGGCGCGCAATGCCAGCAGGGCTGGCGGCGCAGCCGCCTAGATTTATCCCTCTGACACATCAGCACATCACCACGGCTAGAAAAGAAAAAGGGCCTCAACCCTCTCACCGGTTGAAGCCCTTGGATGCCAAAAGCGATAGGAGCGCTTATGACAGTTCGAATTATTGGCGACACCATTTATGAACGCAAGAGCGTTGCCAACTGCTTCAAGGTCAAAACCACTGATTTAGGTAACGGACACGTTGAATCCGTGGTCTCTCAGGCATGGGAACTGGTTGAACTGGATACCTCTCGCATGCCCGACGATGTGCTGCGCAACCTCAAAGAGCACATCCTTGAAAAACGAGATGACCCAGACCGGATTAAAGAGCGCGAAGAGATCAACCGCGATAGGGCCGCCAGAAGGGCCAAAACGCGCGTCAGACAGCTCTGCAAGGCCGCCAATGCCGACACCCTTATGACGCTCACATATCGCGCTGATCAGCCTGATTTAGACCTCTGCAAGAAGCACCTCAAAGAGTTCGTGCGCAGAGTGCGTCGAGTGCTGCCTGATTTCGTGGCCATCGCGGCCTTTGAGACACAAGCAAGAGGCACATGGCATGTGCACATGGCCTGCCGGCGCGTTGCTACTGTCCTGGCCAACAATCAAGGCGTGCGCATCAAAAGCTTTGATCTGCTGCGGGCTATCTGGCGCTCGGTTACTAAAGAGCTGGGGGGCAATGTGGACGTAGCACGGCGCAAGAGCACCTCTCAGCGCTCTCCAGCGCGCATTGCAAGCTACATCAGTAAATACATCACCAAGGCCTTTGAAGAGGGCGCGAAGTTCTCTAACCGGTGGACAAAGTTTGGCGATGTCACCATCCCGCCATCTGTCCAGCTTGGCTACGTTGAGAGCATGCGTGAGGCCATTGAATTCGTTTATGACTTGGTGGCCCCTGGTGCTGCCGTGGTCACTTCTTACCTGTCCCATTTCAAGGACGTTTTCTTTCTGGTCACCGAGAGCAGGTCAGGCATACCGAAGCCATGCAAGTGATTGTGTTGAAACTACAGTTTCGCGCTCTTGCTATGAAAAGGCTAGCTGTATCTCTAATCAAACCCTTGTCTTTTCGAAGTTTAGAGAGACTTCTCCTTGTTCAAAAGAGGAGAAAAAACTGTGTTGATTGGATATGCTCGCGTCTCGACTAGAGAGCAGGAAACCTACCTGCAAATTGATGCGCTGAATAAGGCGGGTGTTGCTGTCATCTACCAGGAAAAGACTAGCTCTGTGGGGGCTCGGCCTGAGCTGCAGAGGCTGCTTTCCTTGCTCACTGAAGGCGATTGCCTCGTTGTTTACAAGCTTGATCGCATTGCGCGTTCTTTGAAGGATCTGCTTGCTATCTTGGATAAGGTCAAGCTGTCTGGAGCGACGATTCGGTCGATCACGGAGCCGCTGGATACAACCGGCCCTATCGGGTTGTTTATGGTTCAAGTTCTCGGTGCGGTTGCCCAACTGGAGCGGGGCATCATCCGAGAACGGGCCATTGCTGGTCAAGTCGCTGCTATTAAGCGCGGGGTTGTCTGGGGTGGCCGTAAGTCCGCGTTGTCGCCTGAGCAAGCTGCTGAGGCGCTGCGCTTGCGTCAGGATGGTATGACTCAGAAAGAAGTAGCTGTGGCCCTTGGGGTGTCTCGGTCGACAATTTCGCGCTTAGAAAGCCCAGCTCGTCCTAGAGCTGAGCCACGCCGCCCTGTGCTTAGCCAGTACTTGTCGCAAGAGCCCGTTGAATAAGGATCTTCTGCACATCGCTGGTGCCCTCGTAGATCTGGCATACGCGCACATCGCGGTAGATGCGTTCCACGGGGAAGTCGCTCACCACGCCATAGCCGCCCAGGGTCTGGATGGCGGCGCTGCATACGCGCTCGGCCATCTCGCTGGCAAAGAGCTTGGCCATGGCAGCTTCCTTGAGGCAGGGAAGACCCGCATCGCGCAGGCTGGCGGCATGCCAGATCAGCTGACGGGCCGCTTCGATCTGCGTGGCGCAGTCGGCAAGCCTGAAACCCACGGCCTGATGGTTGAAGATGGGCTGGCCAAAGCTCTCGCGCTCCTTGCTGTACTGCAGTGCACATTCAAAGGCGGCACGCGCCATGCCCACGCTTTGCGCGGCAATGCCGATACGCCCGCCCTCCAGCGCCGACAGAGCAATCCTGTAGCCCTCGCCCTCGGCCCCGATCAGGTTCGCGGCGGGAATGCGGCAGTTCTCGAAATTGATCTGCGCCGTATCGCTGCTGTGCTGGCCCAGCTTGTCCTCCAGGCGTGCCACCTGGTAGCCGGGATTGCGGGTGGGCACGATGAAGGCGCTCATGCCCTTCTTGCCCGCCGCCTTGTCGGTGACGGCAATGACGATGGCCACATCGCCATTCTTGCCACTGGTGATGAACTGCTTGACGCCGTTGATCACGTAGTCGCCACCATCGCGCACGGCCGTGGTGCGCAACGCCGAGGCATCGCTGCCCACATGGGGCTCGGTCAAGCAGAAGGCACCCAGCATCTGCCCCTGCGCCAGCGGGCGCAGCCATTGCTCCTGCTGGCCGGCATTGCCGTACTTCATCAGGATGGCATTGACCGGGCAGTTGGTCACGCTGATGACGGTGCTGGTGCCGCCATCGCCGGCTGCGATTTCCTCAAGCACCAAGGCCAGGCTCACATAGTCCAGGCCCGCACCGCCGAGTTCCTCGGGCACGCAGATGCCATAGGCACCGAGAGCGGCCAGCCCCTGGTGCACCTCCTTGGGGAACTCATGTTCCTTGTCCCAGCGCGCGGCATGGGGGGTGATCTGCTCGCGCACAAAATCGCGCAAAGCGTCGCGGATCATTTCCTGGTCCTGGTTCAGCAGCATGTTGTCTCCGATATTTATAGCTATATGCCCTTTGTTCAGCCTGGGCTAGGCGTCTAGAAGCTGGATGTATCTGCCGTCGTGGCGCAGCAGCTGACCACGGTCTTCGGGCTTGACCTGCGCCAGGGCCTGCATCAGCCCCTGCACGCTTTGGCTCACCGACAGCGGGGCCGCAGCACCGCCCATCTCGGTCTGCACCCAGCCCGGGTCCAGCGCCAGCAGTGTCAGGCCCGGCCATTGGCGGCAGGCCGAGACCACGGCCATATTGAGCGCAGCCTTGCTGACGCGGTACAGCCAGGCGCTCTCGTCCGCATCACCCAGCAGGGACATGCCGCTGGAGAAGGCGCCGATCACGCCGCCGGCCTCCTGCACCATGGGCGCAATCTGCGGCAGGGCCTGCATGAAGCCCAGCACATTGCTGTGCATCACCAGATCGAACTGCTGCTGGGTAGGCGGAACGCCTGCGTCATGACCGTCCCAGACACCGGCCACGTAAAGTGCGATATCGATGCTGGCCCCTTCGAGCTGCCAGGCCAGGCCGCTGACGCTGGCCGGATCGGCCAGATCGACCTGCAGCACCCGGGCACCGCGTGCCTGCAGATCGGCCTTGTCCTCGGCCTTGCGCACGGTGGCAATCACCTGATGGCCTTGCGCCAGATAGGCCTCGGCCAGGGCTCGGCCCAGGCCGCGCGACGCGCCCATGATGAGTATCAAAGCCATAGCTTCTTGCGCCTATGAATATGAGGTTTCAAGGTGTTTTTCATTCAGAATCCTTTCATGAAAAGCGCAAGCAGCTATCAATTTTTCTTGATCTGCTCGGCGGCAATCATGGCCCCATAACGGGCCACCATGCTTTCCTGCGACTCGGGCTGGGCCGTCAGCCCCATCTGCGCATGGATGATCTGATTGAGCGAGGGCATGACGTTGCGTGCCACCCTGGCCTCCTCGCTCCACAGGCGCGAGCGCATCAGCGCCTTGGCACAGTGCAGATAGGCTTCCTGCACATGGACTTCGATCACCAGCTTGGGACGGAAATGATCGCTGGCAAACAAGGCCGTGTAATGCGCCTCGTCGCGCAGCTGGGCGCTGCCGTTGACGCGCAGGGTTTCGTCAAAACCCGGCACAAGGAACAGCAGGCCCAGGCGCGGATCGTCGAGCAGATTGCTCAGGCTGTCGAGCCGGTTGTTGCCGCCTGCATCGGGAATGAGCAAGGTATTGGCATCGGGCGCCTTGACGAAGCCCGGCTTGCCGCCGCGCGGCGAGGCATCGAGCAGGGCCCCGCCGGCACCGCCCGTGGCCATGACCAGGAAGGGCGACAGCGCGATGAAGCGCAGACAGTGCCTGTCGAGCTCGCACTGCTGCTTGAGCAACGCGCGCTCGGCCGGAGGGTCATACAACTGCATCAGTTGCTCGCGCGATGTGATCATGAGGCCAGCACCTCCTCGGGACGGTCATTGCGGTGGATGGCTGCGTACAGCGACAGGAACTCGTTCCAGGAAGGGTCGAAGCTCACGCTGAGCTCGCCCTCCAGATCCGGCACATGCTGGCGGCCCAGCTGTCCGGCCAGCTGCACCGCATGGGCCGGGTCCTCCACATAGTAGGTGGCCACGCGGGCACTCATGTTTTCCACGCGCGAGAAGGCCAGAATGCCGCGCTGCTCGCGGCTGAGCTGCTCGTCCAGCGCATCCTGGGCATCGCGCACGCCGTCCAGCTCCTGCTGGCTGGAGAAGCTGAAGCGCCACTCCATGAAGTGAGACAGATCGGCGCGCGTGGCCACGGCATTGGCACCATCGTGAAAGGTCAGGATGTCGGGGGCGGCGTCCTCGTCGGCATCCTGCGCGCGCACTTCCAGAGACAGCCAGCGGTCGCTGTCCTCCTGGGGGAATTCATAGCTGCGGCCCAGCTGCTGGCGGATGAAGCCATCGAACAGCGGCGGAAACTCCGACAGCAGCGCGGAGCCGTAGACATCGGCCGCCGCCTCGTCGACAAATTCCACCGGGCCCACGCGCACCGAAAAATCCCACTCGCCCAGTACATGGTCCAGCATGATGAAAGCCATGTGCTGCGCATGCTCGGCCATGTCCCGGGCTATGGGCTTCTCGAACGAGAGCTTGAGCCCGATGATGCCTCCCGCATCGTAGTAGCCCACGCGGATATCGGAGCAGGCCAGCTCGAAGCCGTCCATGCGCATGCCGAAATTGCTGCCCAGTGCGCGACTGCGAAACGCCTGCACGCTGTAATGCTCGAAACGTGGCGCCTGGCGCACCAGGGCCTGCGCATTCTCGAACTGCGCCGTGTTGCCATGGGCAGAAATCACCAGACGGGAGCCGGCTTCGCCGAGCTTGCCCTCCAGCTCCATGCTCAGGCCCGGCGCATATTGCTGCAGCAGCTCATTGGAGCTCTCCACAAACTCCTGACGATCGAGTTCCTCCAGCTGGCTCAGCTGGTTGGAAAAATCGCCCCAGAAAGCATCAATCTGCTGCGGCTCCAGCGGCTTGATGGTCTCGCTCTCGTCGTGGTGAATGTCTGCGCTCATGAATGATTTCCGCAATGTGAACTGCACACATTCAGCGCGAATGCGTGCAATCCGTTGAACATGCGTTCACTGTAGAGCAAACTGGTGACGATTCTGAGCAAATGACGTCAGATCAGCTCAACGGCCATGGCCGTGGCCTCGCCACCGCCGATGCACAGCGTGGCCAGGCCCTTCTTCTTGCCGCGTGTCTTCAGCGCGTGCAGCAGGGTGACCAGAATGCGCGCGCCGCTGGCGCCAATCGGGTGTCCAAGGGCGCAGGCGCCGCCGTTCACGTTGACCTTGTCATGCGAGACCTTGAGATCGGCCATCAGCGCCATGGGCACCACGGCAAAGGCTTCGTTGATCTCCCACAGATCCACATCCTCCACGGCCCAGCCTGCCTTCTTCAGCGCCTTCTGGGTCGCGCCGACGGGCGCGGTGGTGAACCACTCGGGAGCCTGCGCAAAGGTGGCATGCGAGACGATGCGCGCCAGCGGATTGCAGCCCAGCTGCTTGGCGGTGGACTCGCGCATCAGCACCATGGCGGCAGCGCCATCGTTGATGCTGGAGCTCGACGCCGCCGTGATGGTGCCGTCCTTCTTGAACGCAGGCTTGAGGCTGGAGATCTTGTCCAGCTTGGCCTT
>Ga0067045_1003743_pt1 | contig 30273 bp, 29 predicted proteins | sample TerdegcTABiofilm_FD_59184 | JGI IMG/M metagenome (GOLD analysis project Ga0067045, IMG submission 59184) | Combined Assembly of (Gp0054472, Gp0054536) Wastewater bioreactor microbial communities from Singapore -Terephthalate degrading...
GATACTTATCCCCTGCTGCCTATGAACAGGAGTACTACAGAAAGAGATGTGCAGCATGAAGATTATTGGTGTCCACTATTGACATCAGGGGTCACTCGGTCGCGCCCCATGCGGGCGCGTGGATTGAAACCAATCTGAGTATTTATAAAGATGCCAAGTTTTATGTCGCGCCCCATGCGGGCGCGTGGATTGAAACAACCGCCAATGGGTGGATCCGTACACCTGGAAACGTCGCGCCCCATGCGGGCGCGTGGATTGAAACAAATAAATCTCCAAGCTGAGTAGCCCATGTTTTGTCGCGCCCCATGCGGGCGCGTGGATTGAAACCTTTAACTGGTGCTCAGGTGAAGATGCCCAAGCAAGGTCGCGCCCCATGCGGGCGCGTGGATTGAAACCCAAGTCGTACCTATGAAGTTAAAGTCAGTAAGGGTCGCGCCCCATGCGGGCGCGTGGATTGAAACAATTTCCAATTCGATGCCTATATATGGATATGGAGTCGCGCCCCATGCGGGCGCGTGGATTGAAACCTTTAACTGGTGCTCAGGTGAAGATGCCCAAGCAAGGTCGCGCCCCATGCGGGCGCGTGGATTGAAACCAAAGTTTAATGAATTGTCTGGAAGAATACTTTCGTCGCGCCCCATGCGGGCGCGTGGATTGAAACTTATGTGTGGTACTGGTGTAGGATTCTCAGTTGAGTCGCGCCCCATGCGGGCGCGTGGATTGCGGACGATCGCTATCAGAACATCCCCTGCAACCCTTTTCTGATAAACATGATGGCGATGCTGGCGATAATGAGGCTGAAGACCTTTGACATGGCCTCCACAAACCTCTTCCCAAGGTATTTAATGATGTACTGAGAAAACTTCAGGACAAGTGCACAGACGATCAGGTTCAGCACAAGGGAGATAAGGAAGGAAAGAAATCCGTAATTGCTGCGGATGATAATCGACGTTGCAAGCACTGCAGGCCCCGAAAGAAGAGGCACCCCCAAGGGTACCACGCCATACATTTCATCATCTTTCAGCGTTTCATTCTGTCCGACAATTATATCTTTGGCAGCAATAATGAAAAGAACAATTCCGCCAGCTATCAAGAAGTCTTTGATTGAAATACCGAGATATTCCATTATCTTGCTGCCGAGAATAACAAACAGGAGCGCGGTAAAAAAAGCGGTAAGCAGGGAATCGCGCAGATTCTTTTTTCGTTTTTCATCGTCAAGCCTATGAATAAATTTGATGTAAAGGGGCAAGACACCGAACACGTCGAAGGCAATAAAAAGCGGAATAAAGGAAAGCCAGAAATCACTCACCATAGTTTACCTTGAACACGAAACGCGAAACGATCACCGAACAAAGATCCTCGCTCCCTCCGTCAACGAGCCGCCTAAGCCAATCTCGTTTCCCATCTCGTCATAGGGCTTTTTTCCCTTCTCAATCTCGTCAATCAAACCAGCAGCAGTCAGAGCATGTTTTACGGTCATTCCGGGGCCCACAGTAACTTCCTGATCATTCACGAATACTTTCATTGTCTAAACTCCTTTATCCTCCCCTCAACCTGGGGAGAGATCGTTTGGTGTGCCTTGATGTAGTCAATGACCACGTCTCGCACCCATCTGCCTGAGTCACTGTATACAAGCTTTTCCCCTTTCATTGCTCCACCAATAAGTGCATAATCATGAGAAGACTTCACAGAATCACCGAACGCCGTATACCCATCACCACCTGCTGCAAGAAAATCGTTTGTAGCTATGGTGTACTCTTTTTCTGCCACAAGAGGAGTTCCCCGAATAAAGACCTCTTTCACCCGGGAACCTTTTTTGGCCTTAGGGTCATACGTGAACGTAAGACCGGAAACCTGGGGGAACCTCCCTTCTTCGTCTTCAACAGCCGAAACTCCGTGTTCCAGGGTATCACGAATCTGTTGCCCGGTCAGCTTGATCGCAACGATGTAATTATCAAAGGGAACAACTGCGTAGACATCACTTATCTTGACCTGCCCTTGTTTGATACTTGTCCGAATTGTACCGCCATTTATGATTGCTCCGTCTGCGCCTGTCGTTTCTCTCATTATATCGGTAATAAAGTTCCCGAGATTTGTTTCCCTCACGCGTACATGTATTCCGTCAAGATCAGCCAAGGCTTCACCTATAATCTCGTTCATTACAATATCAACCTTCTGCTGGTATTTTTCAACAATTGTTCCAACCGCCTTGTTCTCGTTCCCTGTTGGCTTTATTGGCTCAAGCCGGCCGCTGGCTTCGATAACCTTACCATCTTTCAGGACAAGATCCACGACACCAAGCACCTTGCCGTGCTCGAAAGCCTGTGTTACATAAGTTTTGCCGACACGGGTGGGATTTGTAACCTTTGTATGGGAATGCCCGCCAATGATAACATCAACACCGTTTACTTTTTTTGCAAGCTCTCTGTCAGCGTTAAATCCTGAATGGGAAAGGACAACAATGATATCGCTTTCTCCTCTGAGTTGTTGCGTATATTTCTTAACTGTGTCCTCTGAAGATAAAAATTTCAATCCAGTTACATTTTTTGGATGCGTCGTTACCGGCGTATCATCAGTCACTACCCCGATAATTGCCACTGAAAGACCATCCACATTTTTCACTATATATGGCTTCAATTCGTTTAATCCGAGAACGTTCGCTCCCAGAACAGGAAAATTTGCCTCTCCAACCCTCTCTTTGAGTACCGCCTGTCCAAAATCAAACTCGTGGTTTCCAACCACCATCGCGTCAACATTCATGGCGTTCATGGCTTCAATGGAGGATTTACCCTGAAAAAGGTTCGCCCAATTATTGCCCTGAATCATATCTCCTGCGGCAAGGAACACGGTGGGCTTCTCGGCACGAAGTTCTTCAGCTCGTGCTGCAAGGTATGCCAACCCTCCCTGGAGCTCATCGGAACCATAGGGTTTGTATGGGGCTGCAAATCCGTGAAAATCATTAATATGGAGAATTCGTATTTCATGGCGAGCAACGCAGGAGAGAAAGGTACCTGCCAAAAGCAGAGCGAAACAGAGTATCAGAAAGGGTTTTATTTTTTTTGCTTGTACCATTACCTTACGCCTACATGATTCGTTTGAGAATCCGCACAAAATAGGCATTCAAACGGTGGGTCTGAATTGGAAACCGTACATAGGTATTTCCGTCTTCATCTGGAAATGTATGAATCTTTACCTTATGGTTCCCAAATTTTTCCTGAACATCATTGAGATCTTTTCGAAGCCGTATTACCAAAATATTGGATGGGCTCACGAAACATTTTACGTTTTTAATCTGGGATAACGCATCGCGGACATACTCCTTTTCGCTTTCTATAAACAGCATGGTTCTGCGCCGATACCCTTTGTCTTTCATGGACGCAAGTGCTGCCCACGGCGCTAAAGAATTTATCCAAGACGAATCAAGCCTGGCCCCTATCTCACTGATTACACCCGGCGGGCCAATTACATATCCGAAACGTAAGCCGCCAAGGGCGTAAAACGTTGAAAACGTGTGCAGTATCAGCGTCCTGCCTAAACTCGAAATGCGGTCTGCCAGGGATGGTATTCCTGTATATTCCCCATATGTCTCATCGATGAGTAGATTTATGCCGATCCTATTCGCTTCATCCGCAATCTTGAGAATATCTTCCTGAGAAAGTACTGTACCGGTAACATCGTGGGGGTTTTGCAGGAACGCTGCGTCACATCCGGGCATTGCATTGCAGAAGTCATCTATGGCGAGATCAAAGTTTTCATGTGCCGTTACGGGGATTGTTGCACATTCCATGCTGTATTTCGACAGGATCGCCCTGTATCTTTGAGAAACTGGATAGGGAATAAGGAGTTTCTTCGGGGTAATACATTCAATGACTGTATTCAATAGGGCTGTTGATCCACATCCAAACACAATGGAAGCCTCATCAATCCCTTCTTTCTTCGCTATATAGCCCTTTAGATGCGTGAGTCCTTCTGCGTGAATTGCAGATATTTGACGCAAACGGCTGCGAATGACGTTCTTTGCTTTGTTTGAAGGTCCTAACGGATTTGCCCCCGAAGTATAATCAATTGTTTTCACTGAGCGCTCCTTATGGTATCCGCAAGCCGAACGATAACAGCCCATAGGAAAGGTTTTCTATCAATCTCTCTGAGCTTTGAGCTATGGGCTCCGAGCTTTATCATTTATACTCCCAAGTACGCATCAATGATGGTGGGGTTAGACTTGATTTCTTGTGACGGTCCATGCATGGTAATCCTGCCGTTTTCAAGAACATAGGTTCTTTCTGAGTGTTCGAGGGCCATATGGGCATTCTGTTCGACGAGAATCATCGATATCTGTTTTTCTTTATTGATAAGCCGTATGAGTGAAAAAATCTCCCTGGTTATGATTGGGGATAAGCCCATAGAAGGCTCGTCAAGAAGCAAAAGCTTGGGATTACCCATGAGGGCCCTACCCATAGCAAGCATTTGCTGTTCACCGCCTGACAGCGTGCCCGCGTGTTGTTTCAGTCTTTCTTTGATTCTCGGAAATGTTGCCATAATAAGGTCGAAGAGTTCGGTCTTCAAGCCATGGTCGGAAATAGCATACCCTCCAAGCTCCAGGTTTTCCTTGACAGTAAGATCAGGAAAAATATGTCTGCCCTCAGGAACCATGGTAATACCGAGTCGCACAACTTTATCAGGCCGCATTCCTTGTATAGCCATCCCATCAAACATGATTGTCCCGGCAACAGGCTTTATAATACTCGTAATGGTCTTGAGCATGGTTGATTTTCCGGCGCCATTTGCTCCTATGACCGAAAGAATTTCTCCAGCCATCACTTCAAGGGCAACATTATCGAGCGCCCGTATAACACCGTACGTGACTGTTAAACCCTCAATCTTCATCAACATGCCGGATCTACCCTCTTGCCTCTTCCATCTTTCCCCTGCTCTCTGCTCTTTGCCCTTTGCTTTTTTTACACAAACTCTTCTCCAAGATACGCCTCTATCACTCTCTTGTCCTTCTTCACGAGCTCCGGCGTGCCTTCCATTATCTTTTCCCCGAAATCCATAACCACGACCTTGTCTGAGATATTCATAACAAGACCCATCTGGTGCTCGATGATGACTATAGAAAGCGAAAAACGTTCTTTTACTTCTCTCAGGGTTTGCAGCAGATCCTGAATCTCTCTTGGGTTCATCCCTGCCCCGGGCTCATCAATAAGAAGGAGTTTGGGCTTAAGAGCAAGCGCACGAGCAATTTCAAGCTTCCGCTGTTCGCCATAGGGAAGGCTGTTCGCCAGATAATCTTCTTTCCCGGATAACTGAAAAAATTCGATAAGCTCCCGTGCTTTTTCCTCTGCCTTGCTTTCTTGTATGAAATAATCAGTGGTCCTGAAAACAGAAGAAGCAACGGCATATCCATCCCTTCTGAGGATCGCCGAGAGCACATTCTCAAATACTGTGAGCGTGGAAAAAAGCCTCAGGTTTTGAAATGTCCTGGCAATTCCTATGTGGGGCAGCTTATATGGAGGCGTTCTCGTGATATTCCTCCCATAGAAAAGTATCCGCCCTCGATCAACACGATAAAAACCGGTAATAAGATTGAACACCGTGGTCTTGCCGGCACCGTTCGGTCCAATGATGCCAACCGTCTCTCCTTCTTCAACGCTAAATGATATTCCATCAACAGCTTTTACCCCGCCAAAGCTTTTTTCCAGCTTTTCAACGTCCAGCACGTTCATAGGTTATCCCAATACGATGCATCGTTACGGGCAAAAGACCACCTGTGAAAGACTGCTTTGAATCTTCCAACCAGAAACTCGGAACTCGAAACCCATAATTCTCGCCTATGCATCATCTTCTGCTCTTTGTAATCAATCCATAGGGCTTCCACATCATAAGTCCGATAAGCAACACTGGAATGAAGACCCACCGCAAGTCAACGATCTCTGCTGGAAGTACTATTCGTAATCCTTCGATAAATCCCACCCAGATCAGTCCGGCATATATGGTTCCTGTTATGCTGCCCATACCGCCAACAATCACGATGATAAGAAAATCGATCGATTTCAAAATATCGAAATTAGACGGATGGAGAAAAGTGTAAAGGTTTGCGTACAATGCCCCGCCGATTCCGGCAAGGAAGCAACCGTAGGTAAACGCCATGAGTTTCATGGAAAATGTGTTTATTCCGATAGAAGCAGATGCAAGCTCGTCGCTTTTTATACATCTCCAAAAAAGACCGTATCGAGAAAAAATGAGATTTCGCGTAATGAGAATAAGAAAAAGAACAATTCCACAAGTCAGCTCAAAGGTGGTCAATCGCGGGATGCCGACAAAACCACGTGAGCCACCGAGAACCTCCGAAAACCTATCCGAATTGTCCAGAATTACCCTTACAAGCGTTCCAAAACCAAGGGTGGCAATGGCAAGGAAATCATCGCGAAGTCTCAGAATCGGTATGCCAATTAAATAGCCTATGAGTCCTGCTGCCGCTCCACTTACAAAAAGAATCGGGATATAGGCGAAAACATTTTCTATACCAAACATCTTTGTCAAATAGGCGGACACATAAGCCCCAATTCCGTAAAATGCCGCGTGACCCAATGAAAACTGACCCGTGTACCCATAGATCACATTCAGGCCGAGAGATGCGAGAATGACGATTAAGGCATAGAGTGTAATCTGCTCAATATATTGTGATACAAAACCAAAGAAGAAGATAGATTTTACGACAAGGTAGATACAGATCGATACCAGGATAACCTTGCGGGCTTCCCAAAAAAACTTCATACCTTGTCTATCCTTTTTCCGAAGATGCCTGTTGGCTTCAAGAGTAAAACAAGGAAAAGAATAACAAAAATAACACCGTCACGAAATGTAGATGATAAAAAAGCGGAAACAAAAACCTCTGACAGGCCGATGATAAATCCTCCGATCACAGCACCATGAATGATTCCTATCCCTCCGAGCACCGCTGCGATAAAAGACTTAATACCCGGCATGATTCCCATGAAAACATTAATTTGTGGGTATGCGATCCCATAGAGGATTCCCCCGACTCCAGCCAAGGCAGCCCCGACAATAAATGTAAGAGAAACAGTAGCGTCAATATTGATACCCATAAGGGAAGCGATTTCCTTATCGTAGGAGACTGCCCTCATTGCTGTCCCCTGTTTGGTTTTATACACGAGCAGATACAAAAGCCCCAGCGATACCCCGGTTATGGTAAAAATGATCACCTGTACATTGGTAATGGTGAAGAGAAGCACATCAAAGGCCTCCACCTCAAAGGGTCTTGGAAAAGCGATGTAATTTGGGGTAAAAATTGCCTTAAGGCTCAAAAAGTACTCGAGGAAAAGGGACACGCCAACAGCAGTTATGAGAAGGGAGATCTTTGGTGCGTTCCGCAAAGGTTTGTAGGCAACCTTCTCTATAATATACCCAGCAAGCGCCGTAGAAAGCATTGTTAAGACAAATACAATGTAGATGGGAAGGTTAAACCTGGAAATAAGGTAATAGGCGATGAAAGCACCAAGCATGAAAATATCGCCATGGGCGAAGTTTATGAGCCTGAGTACTCCATACACCATTGTATAACCCAGTGCAATGAGCGCGTAGACAGCTCCAAGCTGGAGGCCGTTTATACACTGTTGGAGTATGTAACCTAGTAGTTCCACGATAAATATAGATACTGTTGATTGGTTGATTGGTTGACTGGTTGACTGGTTTTAAACTTCAAACCTTATACCCCTCACCTATGGCCTATATTTATGGATGTATGGTTGTCAAATACTTGAATCCATTTTTCTCCACTTTAAGGATAACAGCAGATTTAATGGCATCCCCATTTTTATCAAAACTGATAGTACCAGTGACACCTTTAAAGTTTTTTACAGATGTAAGTGCTTTCATGATTTCTTCCTGGTTTGGCTTTTTTACACTATCAAGCACTTTCAGAAGCATGACTGTGGAGTCATATCCAAGAGCTCCAAGGGCATCGGGGACACTCCCAAACTTCTCTTTATATTTTTTTATAAAGGCATCTGCAACAGGATCCTTTCTGTCAGGAGAGTAATGATTGGTAAAGGAACCACCCACAATCGCATTGCCGGCAATCTTAATAAGTTCGGGAGAATCCCACCCATCACCACCTATCAATGCGCTTTTTAATCCCTTCTCCCTGATTTGCTTCGCAATAAGGGCAACCTTGTTGTAATAATCAGGGATGTAAATAACCTCTGGTTTCTTCATGCCCACCTTTGTTATGAGAGCAGAGAAATCGACATCATCTTTCTGATAGGACTCATAGGCAACAATATTTCCACCACCTTTTGAAAATGTCGTCTTGAAATACTCTGCAAGACCCTTGGAATAGTCGTTTCCAACATCATATAAGACAGCAGCTGTCTTTGCCTTCAGTTGGGTTATGGCGAAGTTTGCACCTACAGTACCCTGGAATGGGTCAATATAGCATGCCCTGAAAACATATGGTTTTCGTTTTCCATCACTGATGGTAACCTTCGGGTTTGTTGCAGTACCCGAGATCATGGGGGTCTTATTCGAGTTTGCAATCTCGCTCACTGGTATGGCAACCTTTGATGTAAGGGGACCGATAATGGCAAGAACTTTATCCTGAGAAATAAGCTTCAGGGCGGCATTTGCTCCTTCTGTGGGGTCATTCCGATCATCAGCAATAATGGGCTCTATCTTGTATTTTCCTGTTTTTGCGTATTCTTCAAGGGCTATATTGAATGCGTTCTTCGTTGACTCCCCAAAGGTTTTTACATCTCCCGTCAAAGGTGTAATAAGGCCTATTTTCACGACATCTTTTGCAAAAGAAAATCCGGCGTATAGCAGGGAAACGAGGATCATCAGGCAGATGCAGAGCGTCTTTTTCATAACGTCGTCCTCCTTGATAAATGCATTATGTAATAAAAAACATAGTCAACAACCCTAAAGCAACCCTTTTGTGGCAATTCAATTCCCTATTTCGGTATTCGTATACCGTATATCGCTTTCCGTGAACCATGACACAAAAGACGGTCAAGAAGATAACGGGATTATGGAGTGGGGGGTAATACGGAATAATGTTGAATCTACGCGAGGATTATTTTGCCTTTTGGTTCTTCTGTGAATTTTCCGATCACCCAGTATTCAAGTTTCGCTTCATGAGCTTTTTTCTCAAATGATCGGAGATCAGCAGGATCAATTGCCATGAGAAGGCCACCAGATGTCTGGGGATCAAAAATGATGTCGTAAGAAAATCCCTGATCATCTGCCAAAATGTGTTCTTTGTAAAAGTCACGGTTTCTGTAAAGACCGCCAGGAACAAAACCAGATTTGGCAAGCTCGGTAGCTTCCTGAAAATAAGGCAACTTATCGGCAAAAAGACGGACACCGATACTCTCCTTGACCATTTCTTTCAAGTGACCTGCAAGCCCAAATCCAGTGACATCTGTTGCCGCATGAGTTTTGACGGTGAGCATCACATCAGAAGCTTTTCTATTCAGGGTAGCCATCACACCGATGAGCTTATGAACAACATCATCTCCCAGCATATTTCCTTTGATTCCGGTATTGAGAATACCTGTTCCAAGAGGTTTTGTAAGTATAAGAATATCATCCGGCTTTGCCCCTTCATTGAGAATTACTTTATCGGGATGTACAACACCGGTGACCGCAAGCCCATACTTAATTTCCTCATCGTCTACGCTGTGGCCGCCAAGGAGACTCACGCCTGCCTCCCGAATCTTGTCAACTCCACCTCGAATGATATCCCTTAAAACCTCCAAACCGAACTTCTTCGGTGAAAAGCAAACCATGTTGAGTGCTGTCTTGGGAACAGCCCCCATGGCATAGATATCGCTTAATGCATTCGCCGCGGCGATCTGGCCAAAGGAATATGGATCATTTACGATGGGTGTGAAAAAATCAATGGTCTGCACAATTGCAACGGTGTCTGAAATCTTGTAGACACCTGCATCCTCAAATCCTTCGATTCCTACAAGGACATTCTCATCTTCTGGAATCTGCACGCCGCACAAAATGTTTGCAAGGTCCCCCGGACCTATCTTTGAAGCTCACCCTGCTCCGCGTACGTGCTTGGTCAGTTCAACATCCGCCATAGAATCTCCTTTTATATCCGTGTTCAGTGAACGTTTGACCTGTCACGCGTCACGGATCACGCGTTACAGTCTTTACAGTTTTTCCTGTCACCCTTTTCCTATAGCCCATTGCCGCTATTAACTATCGTGAGCTTCATCCTCTTTCGGTGCTTTCAACATTTTACGTGTTTTCAGTATCATCTTAATTATCTTTTTCTTCAGCGCTTCCTGCTGTTTCTTTGATCTCCTCATTTCCTTTTCAGTATCTATCTTCTGAATACCCGCGTAATAGCAGCAACCATCACTCTTGAAATTATTATCAAAAACCCGCATCTTACCATCCTGGAAATTGATGCGGACATAGCAAAAACCACCGGGAAGTTCAGATCTCCTTTCCTCGACAACAATACCCATACCCCACCGAAGGAACTTCTTATGAAAAACGCGGTCTCCAACAGCCAAATAGAGCGAATAATCTGTTGCAATCATAGCCTATTTATAGCATATATTCGGGTGTGTAGCAACCGAAGGACAATTGGGCGTTTTATGTGAATCGTTAGGCAACCGAATAAATCGCTTACTCGAAATCTAACCTAATAAAAAAGCGGGGGCAAACGCCCCCGCCTCATTTCATCAGACCATACAATCTACTGATGATCAGCCCATTTTCCGTATTTCTCTCTCAGCATTCTGTGGAGGATTTTGCCAGCACCACTTCTTGGCATCTCTTCGTCTTTGATGAAGATGATATTCTTGGGAACCTTAAATCCAGCAATTTTACCTTTGCAGAAAGAGGTGATTTCCTCGGGAGTCGCAGTCTGTCCTTCGTGAAGAACGATAACTGCAGTCACCTGTTCACCCCATTTCTCGTGAGGAACTCCTATGACAGCCACATCTTTGACTTTTGGGTGGCCACCCACACAGTTCTCTACTTCTGACGGGAACACATTCTCCCCACCGGAGATAATCATGTTAGCCTTTCTGTCTACGAGGATCACATATCCATCCTCGTCCCTGTATCCCATATCACCGGCGCTGAAATACTCGCCCTTCATAGCTGCCGCTGTTTTTTCAGGATCTTTCCAATATTCCTCGAAAAGCATGGGGCTTCTTGAATAGAGCTCGCCAACCTTATTGGGTTCTGTAACAAGGTTTCCATCCTCATCATAGAACCTGATGAGATCGGTACCGATAACTTCACGACCGCATGAACCAAGCTTTATCATCTGTTCATTTGGTTTCAGGACGGTAACAATACCAGCCTCAGTTGAGCCATATGCCTCATACAGCTCTGAGTTGGGGAACATTTTCAGAATACCAAGCTTTGTATCTCTTCGTGCAGGTGCAGATGAGATGAGAAGTTTCTTTACACAGCTCAGATCATATTTCTTCTTTACTTCATCAGGCAGTGCAAGCATCATAATGTAGTGAGTCGGTATAAGGGAAGTAAAGGTGACTTTGTGCTCTGCAAATGTCTTAATAAGATCTTCGGGATTGAAGCTAACCATATTGTAACACATAACGGTACCACCAACCCATGTTGCCACAAATGAATAGAAGAGGGAGTTCACATGGCAGCATGGCATAACGAGCAGGTTCGTATCGTCAAAATTAAACTGATGGTCGAATATCATGATGAAATACTGGGCGAATAAGGAAAGGTGTGTTTTTACAACTCCTTTCGGCTTTCCTGTTGTTCCGCCGGTATACATGATAACCCACGGGTCGTCAGCTGTTACAACGGTTGCCGGCTCTTCTGGACTTGCCTTTGCAAGGGCTTCCTCGTAGGATACAAACCCGTCAACTTTGGGGTTGTCGTGACCAAAGACTATATACCCAGTAACCGTAGGAATATTCTTTTTCATCTCTGTGACCATCTTAGGCCAGGGGAATTCCTTACCATCGGCCTTATCGATACCACCCTGGACGATAAAAACCTTGCATTCGCTGTGGTTGATGTTGTATTCCATCTCCACTGGAGCAAGCCTGAACATTAAGGGCACACAGATAAACCCGCCTTTTGCTGCAGCAGCATAAATTTCCATCCACTCAACACAGTTATATGCGAGTACGGCAAATCTATCGCCCTTTTTCATCCCCATATCTGCAAGGGCATTTGCAAGCCTGCACGCTCTCTCATCCCATTCTTTGAAGGTATAGGATTTGTACAAGTCCTTAATACCAATCTTTTTTGGCCATTTGAAGGCATTTACCCTCAGTACGTCTTTTGCTGTCATCCAGCGTCCATTCCTCATAGTTGCTCCTCCTCATTAGTTTGATGGTACATCAAATTATAAAAAGTAAATCTCCCTTTACTCAACAAGCTCCAGGAGATGATACACCTTCTGGGGCATCTTACACCTGAGCGTGTTATCGATCAGGTTAATCATGCAGCCGGGGCACGCAGTAACGACGATATCTGCCCCTGTGGCCTTGATACCGTCCATCTTTTTGTCAGCAATCTTCTTCGTGATGTCATAGTGATACACGCTGAACGAGCCTCCCATACCACAGCAGAGATCGGCATTGGGCATCTCAACATACTTCAGCCCTTTGAGGGCCTTTAAGATTGCCCGTGGCTGATCTTTGATGTTCTGATACCTGACCAGGTGGCAGGGGTCGTGCCATGTCGCTGTTTTACCTTCGAATTCCTTTCTTAACTTGAACTCTTCTGGGGGAATCTTCAGGACATCGATGACGAACTCGGTCATGTCCTTGACCTTCTTCTCGAAGGCCTCGTACCGTTTCTTCTGGTCCTCTGTGTCAGGGAGGTATTTCTGGTAATCCTTGAGCGTTGAACTGCACGTTCCGCAGGCAGTAACAATGTAATCGATCCCCTCAAAGGCCTCGATGTTCTTATCGGCCAGCATCCTGCCGGTCTCGAAATCGCCGCTGAAGTAGATGGCAGCACCGCAGCAGTTCTGTTCTTCCGGAACAATGACTTCTATGCCTCTCTTAGTAAGAAAATCGATGAGCTTGAGCCCCAATTCGGGATAGATGAAGTCTGTTGCGCATCCCATAAAAAAGCCAACCCGCATTTTCGGTTCCTTGCCATCCTGCGGCTTATTCACCTTCTTTACCATATCCCGTAAGAATGTTTTTGCAATCTCAGGAATGTTTCTCCCCTGGCCGAGCGCTTTCAGGAAATCAGGCAGGTGCCGTACCTTCCCTTCTGTTTTTGGCATGAGCCACTGAAACTTGGATGCAAGCTTTACGTAATTTCCGAAGGCCTTCCGGTTCGCCATTACCTTTCGGAAAGCAAAGTTCTTGATAAAGGGCAACCCTTTATTTTTTACCATCTGGGCTCGCGCACCAACCACAACCCGGTCAATCTGGGTCTTTGCGGGACACATGGCAACGCATCGTTTACAGAGAAGGCATTTTCCGATAATCTCGCCCATCTGCGGCGTGAATTCCTGTTCCCCTTTCAACACAAGCTTTGTGAGATAATTCTTGCCTCGCGCTACCGCAGTTTCTTCTTTTTCCTCCTGGTACACCGGGCAGAAGAAGCTGCAAAAGCCGCATTTCATGCACTGGTCTGCAAATTGTTCTATCTTTTTCAGCTCTTTTAGATCTTCCAAGCGCAACCCCCTTATTCCCAGATCTTTCCCGGGTTCATGATGTTGTTCGGATCAAACAGTCCCTTGATCTTCTTCATCATATCAATAACGGCCGGCTCAAGCTGCCGTTTGAGGAACTTTTGTTTCTCGAGGCCTATCCCGTGTTCACCGGAAAGAACACCGCCAAATTCCACAGCGCCCTCGATGATCTCATCCATAGCCTTCACTGCCCGCTCATAATGCTCTTTATTGTTAATATCCGTCAAGATTGCCGGGTGGAGGTTGCCGTCTCCGGCATGACCGAGGACGACTATTTCAACGTTGTATTTCTTTGCCAGTTCCTTACATTTATTTATGAGAGCAGGAATCTGCCCTCGGGGAACCGTTACGTCTTCTGCAAAGACGGTCTTTGCTTTCCCGAAAACAGCGGCAAACCCTGCCTTCCGTGCCATCCAGTACTTATCGGCCTCAGCCTGATTCGGGGCGACCCGCACATCGGTTGCTCCATACTTCTTTGCAATCTCCACGATCTTTTCCGTCTCTCGCTCCACTGCCTCAGGAATACCATCTACCTCAAAAAGGAGTACTGCATCGGCATCCTTGGGAAGGCCCATGGGCATCATCTCTTCGATCCTGTTGATAACCCAGTTGTCGAGCAGCTCGATCTTGCCAGGGATAACGCCGTTCTCAAGGATTCTAAAGACATTCTCGCCTGCCTTGGCCACATCATCGTAAACACCCATGATGGTCTTCCGTGCAGGTGGAAGGGGATTCAGCTTTAACTCTGCCTTGGTGATAACACCGAGGGTTCCTTCAGAGCTGATATAGATGTGGAGCAGATCGTACCCAACAACGTTTTTCAGTGTCCGCCCCCCGAGGTTGATGATCTCGCCGGTGGGCAATACAACCTCTACCCCGAGAATATACTGCTTTGTTACCCCGTATTTCACGCACGCCGGACCGCCGGCATTCTCGGCAATGATTCCTCCAATGGTTGCACCGAGGAAACTCTGGGGGTCAGGAGGAAAGAAGAGGCCTTCCTTGGCAAGCCTGATTGTCAGATCCTGGAGAACCACACCTGGCTCCACCGTTGCGGTGAGGTTTTCTTTGTCGACCTTGAGAATCTTGTTCATTTTTGTCGTACAGAGAATGATACCTCCCATGATGGGGATTGACCCACCACTCACGTTTGTCCCGCCACCCCGCGGGGTAACCGGGATCTTTTCCGTATTTGCCAATTTCATGATTTCTGAAATCTCTTTTGTGCTGGTGGGAAAAACAACAACATCCGGTTCATGCTGCCAGCTCGTTGTCCCGTCGTAGGAGTAAGCCCTGAGCGTCTCTTTCTCTGTCTTGACGTTTTCTTTCCCGACGATTTTTTGCAGTTCCGCAATGACTGATTCTTTGATCATTCATGCCCCCTTTGTTTCTAAATATTTTGAACAATTTCTTCTATTTTTTATATTGTCTTGGTTTATTTGTCAAGAAAATACTGTATACAAAATTGAATAGGATGTGCAGGTTTTCACAACTCCTCTTTTTTCAAGTATTTTCAGCTGATGTATATTATTATACAGGTATAATATGTTAAATAAAATGCACCTTAAAAATAATTAATTCACGGTTTATAAAAGTTATAATTGTTTTATTATGGCAATCATTGAAACTATTGTACCAATCTTCTTAATCATTATTTTTGGCTACATCCTCTACCAAAGAGGTTTAATAAAAGCACACTTCATACAGGAGGCGAATAGGTTTGTCTTTCTTTTTAGCCTTCCCCTCCTCATTTTCACCGGAATCATGAAATCAGATATAAAAGATGTAGGATTGACAAATATTCTGGCTGTCTTACTCCCGACCCTCGTTATTCTTTGTTTTGCCTTTTTACTCGCCTTGGCCATGGGGCTTAAGAAGGGAACTCTCGGCAGCTTTGTTCAAACAGCCTTTCACGGAAATATTACCTATATTGGTCTCGCTGTTCTGTACTATATGCTTGGCGAAGAGGGCCTGAAGAAAGGGAGTTTACTCATCGGATTTCTTATACTCATGAATAATACCCTCGCTATTACAATACTCTCATGGACTTCCCAGAAGCATGATACCATGTGGAAATCGCTCGTTTCTGTTGTAAAAACCCCTTTAATCATAGCAACATGTGTGGGCATGCTTCTTCTTTACCTCGGTATCCCCGTTCCAAGACTTTTAATGAAAAGCATGGGGATTCTTGCGAATATCGCCCTTCCCATGGCCCTCATTATCATTGGAGCCTCAATGTCGGTTGGTACTGTGAAAAGTTCATTCAAGCTATCTGGGATTGTTGCCTTGATGAAACTTATGGTACTTCCTTCCCTGTCTTCTCTTTTCTGTTATTTTTTTTCAATTCCCCTCTCTGATGCTCTTCCAGGGATTATACTCCTTGCCACGCCCACAGCAACTACATCTTTCATATTAGCGAATCAGCTCGGCGGAAATACCGAACTTGCCTCAGGCGTTATTACGCTATCTACCCTCCTGTCTCCATTTGCATTTACCTTTTGGGTGTATGTAGCGCGCTGATTTTGGCTTTGTTACTTCAGAGATTTTCTCACAATGTCTGCTATTTCGTTACAGTACTTTTCCGTTATTTCATCAGATGGCCCTTCAACCATAACCCTGCATATATTTTGCGTACCTGAATACCTGACAAGAACACGGCCATTCTCTCCCAACTCTTTTTCGATCTTCTTGATCACGTTCATGACTTTGGGTACTGTTTTAATATCGGGTTTGCTTTTAACATCAACATTGATGAGTTTTTGAGGATAAATATCCATCATCTTTGCAAGCTCTGATAACGGCTTATCTGCTCTTACCATTGCGGCGAGCAACTGCATTGCGGTAACAATACCATCGCCTGTGGTATGGTGATCGATAAATATCATATGGCCTGAATCTTCGCCTCCTATGACGCTTCCCAATTGAAGCATATCTTCAAGCACATAACGGTCACCAACCTTCGCAGCGTGATGTTTGAAACCATATTTTTTGCACGCAACCCTGAGCCCAAGATTGCTCATCACTGTGCTTACAAGGATGTCGTTTCTGAGTCTGTTTTGATCCTTAAGCATCTTCGCGCATATAAGCAAGATCTGATCGCCCGTTATTTCCTGCCCTTTTTCATCAACAGCTATAAGACGGTCACCATCACCATCAAACGCAAGTCCAATCGTGGCACCGGTTTCCAGAACCTTCTTTCTTAAATCCTGCGTATATTGGGAACCACATCTATCGTTGATGTTAATCCCATTCGGAGTATTGTGGATGACTTCTATTTTTGCCCCAAGCTCCCAGAAGGTTTCCGGCGCTACTTTATAGGTAGCGCCGTTTGCAGTATCAACAACTATTTTCATTCCCTCGATTGATAAGTCACGGGGGAAGGTATTTTTTAAAAATACAATATACCGGCCATGCACATCTTCCAAACGAAATGCCTGCCCCATATCTTTCACAGGAGGCACCAGACTATGGAGGGTATTACTTAACATCAGGTTCTCAATAGTCTCTTCTTGTTCGTCAGAAAGCTTGAAACCATTTCCTGAGAAAATCTTAATGCCATTATCCTGATATGGATTGTGGGAGGCAGAAATTACAATGCCAGCATCGGCTCTCATGCTTTGGGCAATAAAGGCTATGCCTGGAGTTGGTAATACACCGAGCAAATATGGATTACCACCCATCGATGTTATCCCTGATTCAAGGGAACCCTCAAGCATATAGCCTGATATACGAGTATCTTTCCCAATCACTATTCTTGGACGGGTATGTGTCTTCTTTAAGATATAAACAATTGCCTGCCCCAAGGCAAAGGCTATTTCTGCATTCATTGGATATCGGTTTGCCTCTCCCCGAATGCCATCGGTACCAAAAAGTTTACCCATAAATCTTCCTCTTTCTCTTATTATTTTCCAAAATCTTTGTTAAACAGGCTAAGCAACGGCACCATTGCACTCACCCGCCCACAGTAGGTATCAACAATTTTCTGGAGCCATGTGACACCTTTTTCAGAAATATGCGCGGGAAAACCCTGTATAGCAGCAATGTAATCCGTCCCCTTTTCCCTTCTCATAGAATCAGAAGCAGAGAGAAAATCGTCTCGATAGTCTTCTATGGTACTATCGTGTATTTTAGTTGCAAATACCCCCTCTATCTCTGAAAATCTTTCATAGAATTCATTGCGTCCTGCCAAATCAGATCTTCCCTCTCCTTCAGTGTGAGAGGATATCTTTGCTTTTTCAGCTAATATCAGTAACCGCTTTATCCGCTCTTTTTTTGCACCTGCAAGCGTATCAAGTAGTCCAGAAAAAATACGTCCCCCAAATTCCTGTGATTCCAAAAATGGGCGCCTTATATGAATGTACCACTCCTCAAGAGCCATGAGATTTGCTATATACAGTATGTTGTTTTCGATGATCCGTTTAAAGCCTGCATACGTTCGTGGTTTAAAGCTAATCGTCTTTCCAGAATAGGTTTTTCCTACTATGAGTTTATTATTCCCAGGAAAATCGCTTCTCAGGATTGAATTGGCAGCTACCACATTTCCGTATCCCATACGGAAAGGGCCAACAATACCGCCTTGGCCGCCGAGAAAGATGGCTGGTTGATTCAGCATAACGCCTCTCGGTACATCACCGATAAGCGATGCGGTTGCTTTATCTCCGTCAGGAGTAAAATTAAAATGGATATACGAGCTTCCAACCTCACTATGATCTGTACGGCTCCTTCCTCCGGCCATCAAACAATCACAAAAGTTGATCAAGCTTCCAAGCGTTACAAAGGGAAATAGTATCGTCTGCTTCAAACCGACACAGTGCGCACCGCTTGCTTCCTCTTCAAGTATACATCCTTCACGCACATGTGCGCCCAATCCCATGCTTGATTTCTCCAAAAATACGGATTTATTGAAATATCCACCCTTTAGCTCAACCTTGGGACCTAATTGGCAATTATCTATGGTTGCTGGTCCTTCGGCGCCAATCTGACATCCATTTGATATAACAGTATGTTCTCCATAGATTCTGCACCCGGGATAAATTCGTACACCTGTACCGGATATGAAATCAATGTTTACTTCGTCACCAATATCTATAGAATATGGGTTTGGAATATCAACACCCTTTTGTATTAGTTTCATAATATTGTCATAACAGTGCACCTGTATTTCCATCATTATCCACCATAAAATTGTTTAATATTAATCAATATTATCGGATAGCAGAATCACTAAATAAATTATTCCAAAAAGGAAGTCCGCAGCTTTATCAATTTTTTTTCCAAACATAATAACCCCGCGTAAAATAACTCTTTTCAGCCATTATGTCAATATGATCATTCCCTGCTGTCTCTGTATAGTTTGACAAAAATGGATGATCTCTGCTATACGATTCTGGGAGGCTATTAATGAAAAAAATCCTCCAAAAATTGCTTCGGACTTTAAGCGACAACCTGCCGGAGATTTCCTTTGAAATTCGGTATTGGGATACACAGTCTGACCGGTTCGGTGCCGGAGAACCGTCCTTTACGATCATTTTCAAAAATGAGAAAGCGGTCAATAGTATTTTCACAAAAGGATCCATGGGTTTTGCAGAGGAATATCAAGCGGGAAATATTGACATAGATGGTGATTTCCAGCAGCTGGTCCGTCTTGGCATTCATCCCCAATTTCAAAACCTAAAGCTGTCGCTCGGCACAAAGATGTCGATCTTTATGAACCATCTCTCATCACGGAACACCCTCAAAGGTTCAGCGAAAAACATAGCGCATCACTATGATTTAGGAAATGATTTTTACCGGCTTTATCTTGATGAGAGCATGACATATTCGTGTGCGTATTATAAAAATCAAGACGACACCCTTGAGGACGCTCAGCGACAAAAATACGAACATATCTGCAGAAAACTCCAGCTCAAGCAAGGAGAGACGCTGGTTGATATCGGATGCGGATGGGGAGGTATGCTTTTATACGCAGCTCGTCGGTATGGTATTCAAGGGCTGGGATGTACACTCTCCGCCCATCAGGCTGAATACGCGAAAAGACGTGTAATGGAAGAAGGTTTGGAAAAAAGCATAACCATCCTTCAGGAAGACTATCGTAACATCAAAGGTCAATTCGATAAATTTGTCTCCATCGGCATGTTTGAACACGTTGGCAAACGCCTCATTTCTACTTTTATGGAGAAAACAAAGGCTCTGCTAAAAAAAGGAGGCATAGGTTTGCTTCATACCATAGGGAAAGAGCGTGACACCCCATTTGATCCCTGGACAATGAAATACATTTTCCCTGGTGGGTATCTCCCAACCCTCGATCACGTGCTTCGGACCATGGGTGAAATAGGCCTTGTCCCGATTGATATGGAAAATCTCCGCCTTCACTATGCAGCAACACTTGACGAATGGGCAAAACGCTTTGAGGCAAACGTGGAAAAAATTGAAAAGATGTTTAGTCAAAGACTTGTCAGGACGTGGCGGATGTACCTTCGGGGAAGCGCAGCAGCCTTCAGGTGGGGTGATATAAGGCTTTACCAGATACTTTTTACAAACGGACTGAACAATTCTCTGCCATGGACAAGAGAACACCTGTACAGGTCTTAGGTCTGTGAGAAGTTAACAACATCGATTTCAACGAAGATGCAGCAATAAAGCTTTCTTCCTTCCTTTCTTTTTTTGTGTTTTTTTAAACACAATTACATCCCTGTTTTATTTGTGGTCAGAGAATTGCCTGGATTGCCGTATCACGCCTATTGACAAACAACCTGTTTTCTCCGATAATGAGTGTAGACATTCCTTTTCAGAATAATAAAGAATTAAGAGGGCAATGTGCGTCAGATTTTAAAATCAAAAAAACTTGATAATGTATGTTACGAAATCCGTGGTCCCCTTCTGAGGGAGGCAAAGCGCCTTGAAGAAGAAGGGTATACGATCATTAATCTAAGTAGCGGTAATCCACCAGTTTTTGGTATTAATGCACCAGATGAAATAATCCACGACGTTGTCTTCAATATCCGTTCAGCCCAGGCATATGGTGATTCGAAAGGCCTCTTCGCGGCACGGAAAGCCATAATGCAGCGATGCCAGCTTATTGGTATCGAAGGTGTTGAGATTGATGATATATACGTTGGGAATGGTGTAAGCGAAATGATCATGATGGCCATGCAGGGCCTCCTCAACAACGGAGATGAGATGCTTGTTCCTTCCCCTGATTATCCGCTGTGGACTGCTGCCATTAACCTATCAGGAGGAAAAGCCGTACATTATTTAACCGATGAGGAATCTGATTGGAGCCCAGACCTTAAGGATATAGAATCAAAAATCACTCCGAAAACGAAGGGTATTGTTGTAATCAATCCTAACAACCCCACAGGGGCAGTGTACCACAGAGACGTCCTGGTTAAGATTGTTAAATTGGCTGAAAAACATAACCTCATAATATATGCTGATGAGATTTATGATCAGATTCTCTATGATGGCGCCAAGCACATCCCATTGGCTTCGCTCTCGAAGGACGTTCTTTTTGTTACCTTCAATGGTCTATCAAAATCCCATCGGATACCAGGCCTTCGTGCAGGATGGATGGTAGTGAGCGGCAAGAAGCATGTGGCACGAGATTACATGACTGAAGGGTTGGATACCCTCGCAAACATGCGCATGTGTGGAAATATGGCTGCTCAATTCGCAATACAGACTGCGCTCGGTGGACGTCAGAGCATACTCGATTTGACAGCCCCTGGAGGCAGGCTGTACGAACAGCGCAAGGCTGCCTATGAGTCCTTCAAGGCTATACCTGGTATTTCATGTGTCAAGCCGATGGGGGCACTCTATCTCTTTCCGAAAATAGATGTGAAAAAATACAGAATCCACGATGATCAGAGGTTTCTCCTTGATTTTCTCCTGGAAAAAAAGGTATTGATGGTCCAAGGAACAGGCTTCAATTGGAAAAAACCAGATCATTTCCGCGTTGTTTTTCTTCCTACCGTTGAAGAAATTAAAATGGTCGCCAAGCATATGGCTGACTTCTTAAAGGAATACCGCCAGACATAAAGTCGACCAATAAAGACTGGATAAAAAACCATCGTTTTCTGAAGTAATTTTATGTCCCCTCGATTATGTGCTTGAAATACGGTGTTGACATAAAAGTCTCTGTGGAGGAATGTATGAATCAGTCAAGCAATTATCAGAAAATTACTGGTAAATCTGCTATTAAACAATATAAAAAGTCAGGAGAAAGTTCTCCTCATGTCAAGGCATTCAGAGCTATCACTGCCATTGTTGTGTTTGGTATTCCCCTTGTAGCCGGTACTGCTGCCATACTCAGTTATGCGGTTACATCAGTATATAAGCGTATGAAAGGGAGCTTATAGCAGGCCGTTATGAGTAAATCGGCACAATAGGTTACGCTCCCATCTTAACTGAGTATTGACCTGAGTTTCTCAAGCACGGAAGGAATACCATTCTTTTCCATTTCATAGCTCTCTATAATAACCTTTCCTGTATATCCTTCTTTTTCGAGAAAATAAAGGATCCCCGTAAGATCCATATCCCCTTCGGGAAACAAATGATCGTCTCTCTTCCCCCGATTATTATGAAGATGGACGTGGGTTATACTATTCATGCCTAAATCCTTAATATCATCAATGATGGCGCTCTCAGGTTTTTTCTCTTTCTTAGTAACCTTTGTGATAAAGGCATGACCTATGTCGAGGGTCATGCCGAGTCCAGGAAGCACCTCTTTCATTTTTTTAAATTCGGGTAGATCATAGAAAAAGAAGAGATGCATGGGGATAGACTCGAGGGCCAAAGTAACGCCTCGCTTCTTTGCGTACGACAATAATCCTCGCATATCTTCAACAAAGAATTTCCAGGATTTCTCGGCAACATCCTTGATCTTTCCCATCCAGAAGGTATAGCCGGGATGAATGACAACAGGGTTTGCGCCGATAGCGGACGCCATGTCGATTGCCGCCTTTGCTCTTTTTCTCGAGAATTGACGTATCTCTGGCTGATGACTACCAAGATTCACTTCAAAGAATGGGGCGTGTATGGAAAAATCAACTCCATCTCTGGTCAGCGAAGCCATTCTTTCCACAAAGCCAGAATCCATATTCTGAACGTGAGGTATCTCAAGCGACAGCTCTATCGTCTTGACACCAGAGGCGATAATTTCATCAATAACGTCATTGATGGACTTTTTTATAAAGAAGAACGTGGAAAAACCGAAGTTCATGATACTATTATCCTGTTAAAACTGCCGATCCCGTCTGTAAATGTGAATTACGATGTGAAATTGGTTCGTTACTGGTTCCGGACAGAACCCGGGACCAGTAACGATCTTTCCAATAAGCTGTGATCTTTCAGCTACGCGCTGGTTATCCCTTCACTGCCGCCTTAATCTGACTGACGATCTCATCGCTGCTCAGAGATGCGATTGTCTTGAGAAGGCCTTCCTTTGCATAAAAATCAATAAGAGGGGCGGTCTTTTCATTATATGTTTCAAGCCGTTTCGTAATTGCCTCAACTGTTTCGTCTGCCCGCTGTACTGCTGGTGAACCGCACTTGAGGCACTTTCCGTCTGGTGACGGGGGTTTGCTCTTGATATTATATATTTCCTGACAGTCCGGATTTGAACATGTCCGTCGCGTTGTCAATCTGTCGAGGATAACCTCTTTTGGAACATCGATATTGATGACCGCATCAAGCTTCATATTAAGTTTTGCAAGGAGTTTTTTAAGCTCTTCCGCCTGCGGAATTGTCCTTGGAAAACCATCGAGAAGATATCCATTCGCACAATCAGGTTCCTGAAGTCTCGCTTCCATAATGTCCATAATAAGTTTGTCAGGAACCAGTTCGCCTCTCTCCATATATCCCTGAGCCTCAATTCCGAGCTTTGTCTTGGCCTTAACAGCATTCCTCAAGATATCCCCTGTAGAAATCTGGACTGAACCGTCATAATCGCTCAGCAATTTTGCAATAGTTCCCTTTCCAGCGCCAGGCGCTCCTAATAACACGATTCTCATTGCCATTCCTCCTTTTATCAGATATTGCTACTTATTCTTTTTTTCTTCTTTTGCTTTTCGTTTTTCTTTTAAGGTCTTTTGGGGAGCCTTTTTCGCTTCTTTTTTCTGTTTGCTTTTCTCAGCCATACATACCTCCCATTTAACTGTTCTTTGAGTTTACCAAAGATAGGGGGAAAAATCACGCAAAAACAATCGAGGCAATGGGCAAGAGGATATAGGCAGCAGGCTAATCCCGAAATCCTTAATCCTGTAATCCTGATTCATTCATTTACGTGTTCTCTGGTTCTTCAACCGTTGGGAGCGAGCTGTGCCACTGCATAAATAACCATTTTCCTTCACGTTTTTCGAGCACTGCGGTAAGTCGTGCAGGCATGACCATTTCAAGCCCATTTACCACCGCATGGATTTCGATATCTGCTGCAAGCCACGCCACCGGCCCAACTGCCGAGACTGAACTCCATCGCACTTCAAGGTATATTGACGCATCGTGCGCCCAGTCATGTTCGGCTTGCTCTCGAATTCCCTCAATACCGATACTTTTCTCATCTTCTCCGTTTCCGTAAAAAATAACATCGGAATCAGTCGCAAACAGCGCAAGTATGCCTGGCAGGTCTTTATCATGATACGCGCTGATAAACTTGTTCAAAACAGCAATTACTTCTGTTTCTGTTTTCGTATCAGCTTTCATAACAACACCTCAATAAAAAGGTTTCAATGGTTCAGGCAGCAGCAGGTTCAATGAAATGAAAACGAATATGAACCATCCATTTTATCACTCATCCGATATCTTACTTGGTCTTCCTCATCACATATTCGTGTATCACATAGGAACTTGCAAAAGATATAATGATTGACACTGTAGTTCCTCCAATAAACCCGAGAGGAACATATGTGTACCGTACCATTATTCCATAGATAACAACACTTATAGCCCCTAATATTGATGATTTCATGACTGCCGCCGAGAATGAAGCCCCTTGCGAGAAGTATGTCATAAAAATCATACCTACAAACATGGCCGGAAACATGACAAACATACCGCCGATGATTGGCCCCCCAATTTTTGTAATGAGTACAGCAAAAACAATAACCAATCCACTCAATACAGCCCTAAAAATCATAATGGCTGGTGTATAGCGCATGGGCCTTCCTGCCACCGATCGTATTTTTAAACCCCTTTCAACCATAGAATGGGTGATGGCAACCAAGCAAACGTAGCTGATGAGGGAGACAATAAAGCTGTTGAAACCTATTGCAACAAGCGCGAAAGAAAACAAAGACCAAACAAGCAAGGCCACTCCCAGGGCAACCCAGAAGTTAATCCTGAGAAGGTAAATATACGTTACAATGAATAGACAATTAATACCGCCGATAATCGGGACAATCGTTGTAGCATCAACGGCAACACGCGTCGATTGTGTCCAGGCAATAAAGAAGAGGGATATGAGAATTGTTGATGGTAATCCTGCGATCAGACCGCCGATTTTTGTGCCGTATTTCTCTGCGAGGACAGTGCCTATCGTTATCCATAGACTTCCAACGATAAATGAAAGTACTATCTTCAGTATAAATATGCTGTCCATTTCATAGAGGTTAGCCTATGCACAATGTACAGTCAACGAATTATAATGCCTGCGCGCAGGTTTCTGTTCACAGCAAATAATCACATGTCGGATGGTGAAAACTACACGCTGACAGCCCCTCTTTGTTATTCAAGTTCTTTGAGATGGAATATTAACGTGCTGGACAATGCGACGAAAATACCAAAAATCGTGATACCAAACCGAAAACTTATCATGTCGCCTGATATACCAAGAACATACGGAACAACACCGCCACCAAAAATTATACTTATAGCGACGATGATGCCTGTCGCCAGGCTCCTCATTTCACTGCTAAACGTCTTGGCCATCGCTACAAGCCCTATAGGAAAAAAAGCAGTTACAACAAATGCCTGGAGAAAGAGAACAATCCCTATGTATCTCTCAGAAACCAGCCCCATAAGAACAGTGAGAACACTTGTCGTGATCATTACAAGAAACATGATTTTTCGGAGGTTGAATCTATCGATAAGAAAACCGCACGCAACAGCAACGATAATGGCACCCAACCGTGATATTCCCAGTATTGTATTTGCATAGCCTATATTCAAGTGCAGTTCCTTTGTCAGATAAAGTGGGACGACAGAATAAATTCCAAGGTTTGCCCCTGCGCCAAAAATCCAGATTATTGCCATGAGCCAGAGAGACCTAATTTTAATTATACCTGTAAGTATGGATTTCGGTGCATTGCTAACTTTAACCTCAGTGCTTGCCAAAAAGAAAATAATGGAACAAACTAACATAAACACATGCAAGGACTATAAATATTCCTCGCCAGGGAAAAAAATGAAGCAGAGAAAGTGCAATAAACGGGGTGGCAAAGATTGAGCATGAAGCACCTGTGTCATGAATGGCAATCGCTTTACCCCAATCTTTTTCTGAGTAATATTCAGTGATGAGCGGAATAATAGCAGGTAAATAGAATCCAACAGAAAGACCAAGCATGAATGCAAAAAAATAGAGGAGAAAAAACTGTTGAACCAGTGGAATCAAAAAAGCAACCAGACTTAAAAACAAAAGCGAAAGTATAATCGAACGTTTATATCCGAATCTGCCCGAAAAAAGCCCAGATAGTATCACGGCAACACCATATCCAATGGAGAGAAATACAAATATGCTGCTTGCTTTTGCGTGGTTAACCAAAAACTCATCTTCTACGAGCGGCAATATAGGCGCAAATGCAATCCTTGTGGTGAAGTTTATAAACCAGAGAAACCAGATAAAAAACAAAAACAGGAGGGCCCTGCCCCGTAAATTAGCATATCGTTGCATATTCTCAATCTAACCTAACACCCTTAAAGATTTCCACATAACTCTTCAGGTCAGTTGTTTTTTGTTGTACAATATGTCGTCGTGCTCTCAATGAAGAATGATCCAGCAAAATGGATAAAAAAGGTTATCGAGGAGTTCAACACAACGTCCGAAAATAGCCTGATGAATCTCCAAAACGAGCCTGCATGGGATACACCACTCGTTGGGTATGCACGTGGAAACGACTCGCTGTGGGAGGAATATAAGCGACATATTGGCGATTTCTATTTGACACCTCACGAAATTTTTGGGTTAACCTTTCCTTCTTTGTCAGTAAAACCGGACGACATAACAATAATAAGCTGGGTTCTTCCCCAGACGAAGCAAACCAAGCTTGACCATCGCAAGGAAAATCGTTTTCCTTCGGAACGATGGGCACGTTCCCGAAAGTATGGCGAAGAATACAATGTGAAGCTTCGCATTCATCTTGTGAAAACACTAACAGATAAAGGGGTTGAGGCGTGTGCTCCATTGCTTTCTCCTTATTGGAGGATGGAAATTTCGGAAAATTATGGGCTTGCATCAACATGGTCAGAACGTCACGCAGCATATACAGCTGGCCTCGGGACATTCGGATTATGCGATGGCTTGATAACCCCTCTGGGCAAAGCTATTCGCTGTGGTTCTGTGATAGCGCGCGTATCGATAGACCCTACCCCAAGACCCTACCGGGATCACCATGCTTACTGCCTCTTTTATTCAAAGGGAATTTGTGGAAAATGTATTGATCGCTGCCCGGCAGGTGCCATTACCAAAGGGGGGCATGACAAAAGAAAATGCCAGCAGTATGTTGATGTCGAAACGCGGACATTTATTAACAATCAATTCGGCTTTGATGCCTATGGCTGCGGCCTTTGCCAGGTAGGAGTCCCTTGCGAATCACGAATTCCTGTTACATAAAACTGGTTATAGGCTATGGGCAATAGGCGAGGGGTTCCAAAAGAATCATTTGACTTTCCTGATATGGCTGCTAAAATAAAGACATGATGCAATATAATAGAGGGAATTGCATTTATTATTTTGGCTATTATTGCTTGGGAGACAGGACTGCCATCCTCTTCCTAAGCACATAGCTGACTGAAAAGAGGTCATGGATAGTCCTTAGGGATGCCCATGACGTGCAGTATTAAAAGGGCCATGGGTCAAACCCCTGGCCCTTTTCTTTTGAGGTGAAAAAATGACCCTTCCTGAACAGCTTACCCAGATCAGTGAGCGAATCGAAAAAACCGGCATGGGTGCCACAGATGCGCTCACCCTCATTAATATGACCTTTGATGAGCAGATGAAGCGTCTTGATGTCTCTTCACCATATGAGGCCTTCACAGGCTTGAGTGAATTGATCGATCATACCGTTCGGGGAACCAAGATTGAAAGGTTTAGACCCAAGGAACATCGCCGACGCTTCCATACCCTGGAAATTCACACCGAAAATGGAGAAATTCTTGGATACCTTAATATGCTCTATCTGAAAAGAACAGTCCCCTGTTATTATCTCGTCTACGTTGAGGTTATGCCAGCATTTAGGGGGCTTGGCTTAGGAACAAAAATCGTTCACGCTTTTAAAGAGTTTCTCCTGGACAAAAAAGCTATCGGACTCCTTGACAATATAGTCCCTCCGGATGATCCTACCTATTCAATATATACCAACCTCGGGTGGAAGACGCTCTCGGAGATCATCGGGGATGAAGGATCTGAAGAATGGAAAAATTATATGATCCTTATTCCTGAATCCATCCAAGTTCATGACATAAAAGGTGATCTTAATAGAATCCTCTTCAGTCTCAAGAAAAAACGGCCCATCATCGACATGCATGATAACGAGGATATGGTTAAAAGAACCATTGAAGAGTTTCAAAATGTCTATAAAGCCTTGATGAGACTCTTTCGTGATGATCTTCAAGCAGGTACTTCAAACACCCTTATGAGGTTCATGTTTACTCGTCTTACGACACGATTAATAGGATTTCATCGGCGCATTGAATCCTTGATTGGGTATACAGGTGGTGAATCCCTTCAACAGCTTTCGTTTGACGAAACCATTCAACGATTACCTGTGCAACCGTATTCCCTCTGGAAGTTCGAAGAAGAGGATGGAGGGATGTGGGGAAACGAGGAAATACTGCGCAGCCTTCCTCGCGAACTCAAAGAAGATCCGACAATCTATATTGAAAGCCTTCCTTTTTACAGAAGGCCCTACCTCGATAATTGGATGAAAAAAACAGGATTGCAGCCATCCCAAGAACTTACCATAGCAGACCTCCTTGATTTCAGGTTCGACCCCACGAGACTGCGGGAATTTTATCATAATGGGGTCACGTATATTTTCGAACGCGTATCCCCGCTTTTCTTTCATGCGCTTGTGCGCAAGCGTTCCTTCTTGAAACAGGTTGAAAGATCGGAGGCTGCTCTTCATTTCAGTGGAACGATCATCCGTGTAAACCCTATTATTCTGGTTATTCGAGACAGAGGAAATGTGTATGCATTAAGAAGACAGGTGCAAGGCGTCCACGCACAAGAAGCTCTCGATCAATTGAAGTCTATCCTTCACCTGAGAACCTTAAACAGCACTGTAGGTATTGATCGTTGTATCCTGAACGTTATCAAAAACACTGAAGACTGGCTTAAAAAAAGATTCCATTCCCGCTTCAAAAGAGAGATAGAAGAACTCGCCTATTTTATTCCGTGGGACATTGAGCACAATGCTCCGGCAATCCGTGTAGACATTTCGGGAATTTCATTAGATACAGTTTGGCTCGCATAAATGTATTGATCCTTAGTGATTCTTAAGGACATTCTGAGCTGAATTCTGATCTCGTAATTGCCAACGCATCACTGGCCATTTTCCTCGCTGCTCTGGTAAAAAACCAATCTTTTATTCGATCTTCAAGATAATTTACATAGAAAACACGATCGATACCAAAACGGGAAGAATCTATATGTACGCCTGTCGTCGTGAAGCGCCATAGCTTATCTGCATCTTTAACGATTCTGTCATTCAGCGAAAGTGCCTTCAGACGTGTATCGTGACCATCAATTATATTTAAGATTTCATGAATCTTATCTTCCGGATAGTTGAGATCATTCAAAATCTGGCCGGCAATTTTTACTCCTTCAACCTCATGATACCTCTGTATATCATTTTTTCGGACCTCCGGACCAAACGCCCCGGCTTGTTCATCTTCAGGCACCATTTTCCATCCTACATCGTGGAGGAGAATAGCGGGCAGAACAATATCTTCATCTGCCTGTGGGTAATGTTCTAATAATCTCTTTGTAAAATCATAGGAAAGCTCCACATGGATATCATTGCAGCGCGTATTCAGATACGGTTTCGCCTTCTCGTAAATCATGTCATAGATCGTTTTTCCCATGTTTTCCCTTTCTATTTGTCATGGCTTACGTCGCATGTAAGCGTACCAGTCTGAGAGCCTGCACGCGTGCAAGGTATTCTTTTCACTTTTCATTTCGTCCCGCCCTTTCCGCCTCAAGTATTTCCGTTTCGTCATCCGAGTTTCGCGTTTCGCGTCAATTTCAAGTTCTTCCCGCTCGTATATACTTTATACCCATCCAAACCCCTACGACTGCAAAGGCAATCTTTAAATGGAAGTCTGGTAGTAGGTTCGCCGCATACGCCCCAAAGTAGGCCCCAATAAACGACCCGATC
>Ga0067045_1028613_pt1 | contig 30251 bp, 21 predicted proteins | sample TerdegcTABiofilm_FD_59184 | JGI IMG/M metagenome (GOLD analysis project Ga0067045, IMG submission 59184) | Combined Assembly of (Gp0054472, Gp0054536) Wastewater bioreactor microbial communities from Singapore -Terephthalate degrading...
TTTCAGTTGTCTAAGGGACGGGTTTTCCTATTGGCGGCTTCATTGTGCGCTGTAACCGCCTTTCTGAGCGCGTTTCTTGACAACGTCACAACAATGCTCTTATTAACCCCCGTTACCATCGAAATATCGCTTGTCCTTGGAATTTCTCCTTTTGCTCTGTTGATACCTGAAATCATGGCTTCTAACTTTGGCGGTACAGCTACTCTGATAGGTGACCCGCCCAATATCATGATAGGTTCTTATGCCGGGTTAAGTTTTAATGATTTTCTTGTAAACTTAACTCCAGTGGTCTTAATAACCATGGTAGCTCAAATCCTCTACACAAAATGGTACTATGGAAAAGACTTTTCTTCAGCCAGAGTGGAAGATGTTGAAAAGACCATAGTTTTCTTGAGAGAAAAATATAAAATCACAAATATGAAGCTGCTTTTTGTTGGCGGCACTGTTTTATTAGGGGTTATTCTTTTGTTCATACTCCATGGTTTTTTTCACATGGAGGTCAGCGTAGCGGCATTGTTAGGAGCTGCGCTTATAGTTTTTCTAAACAAAACTGATATTGTTCACACACTTGAAAATGATGTTGAATGGCCATCGTTAGTCTTTTTCATAATGTTATTCATAATAGTCGGAGCAGCTGATGAAACAGGGATACTCCAGTTTGTAGCCAATTGGCTTAAAGACGTGTCCGCTGGAAACCTTGTTCTTGCAATACTTCTGATCCTTTGGACATCAGCTATTTTATCAGCAATCGTTGACAACATACCGTTCACGGCGACGATGTTGCCCGTGGTCGCTGTTTTGAGTAAATCCATTCCTGGAGCCGAAACGGGAGTGCTCTGGTGGGCTCTAGCCTTGGGGGCGTGTTTTGGAGGTAACGGCACTATTATTGGGGCTTCAGCTAATGTTATAACTACGGGAATAGCTGAAAAAGCAGGTTACAAAATTTCTTTCATCGATTTTCTAAAACATGGGGCTCCGATAACCGCGGTAAGCCTAATATTTGCATCTGTGTATCTTCTTCTTGTTATGAAATAAAGGATCCAGGCGTCGAGAATTGCTCTCGGCGCCTTACTCCGAGCCTAACAAATTATGCTACAAAGTTAAATTCCAAGTCGCCATTCTCCAATCAACTAAGATTGTTGATATTTTTGGATTTGCGCTCTTCTTTTTGTAAAACCTTGTTTTAAAAAAAGTCGTTTTGCACTAAATTGGTATGGTAAATTCAGATAGGGGGTCTCTGATGAAGTTTCCATCGATCGGTTTCGAGCCCTTTTTCAGTTGGGTAAATAGGACGCGGATTCTTTATGCCCCAAGTGTAAGAAAAGAACTGGCCTTCGAGCTCTCTCAATTGGGCGGGAGTAACGTCGTTCTGTTTACTGATAAGGGGGTTAGTAAGGCTGGAATTTCCCAAAAGATCGTCGAACAAATTTCAAATTCTGAACTAAAGCTTGCGGGGATATTTGATAACATTCAGCAAGATGCCCGTATGACCAATATAAACGATGGAGCTGAGTATTATAGAAGTTGCGGCGCTGATTGCATGGTCGTGGTAGGCGGCGGTAGTGTTATGGACACGGCAAAAGCCGTCAACATATTGATAGGAACGGGCCTAGACGATTTTAAGCCACTGGCTGAACAAGCTGGTTTATGGGAAGACGCCAAACCATTACCTCCGCACATTGCTTTTCCTACAACTGCTGGGACAGGGTGTGAAGTAACCAATGCCATGGTGGTTCTTGATGTGGAATCAAAATCGAAGCTTTCGGTGACACATCCTTATTGCAATTCAGATATCGCGATGCTAGACCCCGAACTAACTCTGAGTTTACCACCCAAAATCACTGCTTTCACGGGCATGGATGCGCTAACCCATGCTATCGAAGGAGTATCGTCTGTTGGAGCAGAACCGATAGCAGATGCGTTAGGATTGCACGCAATTCGTTTAATATCCAAATACTTACCCATTGCCGTGAATGAACCCGAAAATATCGAAGCCAGAGGCAACATGTTAATAGCCTCAACGATGGCGGCAATGTGTTTTTGCAATACAATGACAGGAGCTACCCACGCCACGGCTCATGCTCTAGGCGCTCTTCACGGTATACCCCACGGAATGGCTAATGCCATAATGTTGCCTTTGGTGATGGAGTTCAACATAGAGGAATGTCCTGAAAGATACGCTGTCATTGCCGATGCCTTGGGTCTTCAAGTTCACGAAGACGAGATATCAACTGCAGCCAGTAAATCCGTACAGGCGATCAGGGAACTAAAAGAACTCATCGGTCTGACAGAAACTCTCAGAGATTACGGTGTAAAAAATGACCCCGAACATTTTGGCCCATTAGTGGAGCTGGCCGCAAGCGACGGCCAAATATCATATAACCCCAGGTATGTAGAAGAGAATGATTTGCTAAGACTTTTCAACCAGGCAATTTGATATAAAGGAGACGTTCATGGAATATTGGAAAGATCAACACGAACCGATTACTGCATTTCTCAAACTTTTTGAAAAGGCTAAAGAAGATCCTGAGCTATCAGAGGGATTGAAGAAGGTTAATCAGTTAATTTGGTTTGACTATACTGAAGATGGTTCGGACTGTTCATTCCATGTTGACTGTCGGAATGGCCAGGTTGTCGCGAAACAGGGCAAACCCTCCGAAGAACCCGATTTGATCATGAGTCTATCAGCCGATGACGCCCATCGATCGTGGTCCAACAAACTTAACCCTGTCATGGCCATCACGAGAAAAAAAATCAGGGTAAAGGGATCCGCAACCGGGCTGTTAAAACTTGCCCCCAAACTTAAGAAGGTTGCCTTGATTTATGAGCAAGCGCTCAATGAATTGAATTTTTTGGATAAAATTCTCAAATAGCCTTTAGCGGGAACCATCGAAAATGTACGGCAATACCGGTGAGATATTATTGGTCGACCTGAGTTCAGAGACTTTGGAACGAAAAAAAGTTCCTGAGGAATATTACCATAACTACATCGGTGGAGCCGGACTGGCCGCAAGATTATTTTGGGATTGGGGAGATTTCAAAGCGCAACCCGTCGATCCTGGATCTTTGTTGATTTTCATGAATGGCCCATTTGCAGGAATAAGGTTGTCCGGTTGTTCCCGTGGGTCTGTAGCAGGCAGATCACCCCTGACTGGGCACTGGGGTGACTCATCGTGCGGAGGTCATTTTGCTCCCGAACTTAGGTTCGCTGGATTCGACGGAATTGTCATTCGAGGCCAATCACATCGGCCTTGTGCGATTGTAATTGAACCAGAAAATCTCAGAATCTTGCCGGCAGATGAATGGTGGGGGCTAGGAGTATTTGAAACAACGTCCAGGATTAGGGCCAAGTTTGGAAAACGAGCAAAATCTTTGGCAATTGGACAGGCAGGCGAAAACCTTGTCGATTATGCGTGTATAGTAAATGACAACCATCATGCCTTTGGTCGTGCGGGCTATGGGGCTGTGATGGGATCAAAAAGGCTCAAGGCCATTATCGTAAAATCTTTTGAACAAAACTATCACGCTGCCGACCCAGAGGGTCTCGATCAACTTAGGCGTTCCATTGATCTGAAGATAAGAGAGTCTGTAACCTCTCAAGTGTTGCACGAAAACGGAACCGCTGCAAACCTCGAGGGTGGAGTTCATACCGGAGATGTGCCCATAAAAAATTTTAGGAGCAGCTTCTGGGAAGAAATGGCGGAAGCTTTGACAGGGTCTACACTTTCGGAGAAGTATCTCAAAAATAAGGCGGCATGCGCTTTTTGCAAGATTGCATGTAAAAGAGTGGTTGAAATAAATGAGGGTCCTTTTGCTATCCCTAAGGGCCCAGGGCCCGAATACGAAACCATCGCAGCATTCGGCTCAATGTTAGGTTCCATGGATCTGGCAGCAACCTGCAAGGCTGGTCGACTGTGTAATGATTACGGCATGGATACTATAACTGCTGGTTCTACTATAGCTTGGGCTATGGAGGCCTTCGAAAAATCAGCGCTGACTCTTGAAGATACTAATGGTCTACCCCTGAAATGGGGGGACATGAAAACTGTTGTAGATATACTGCTTCCTCAAATCGCGTTTAGAAATGGTAAGTTAGGGGGATTGTTAAGCCTTGGAAGTCACAAAGCGTCCCTTCAAATCAACAAAGGATCCGGTGAATATCTTACAACTTCCAAAGGACTTGAAGCTCCGATGCATGACCCCAGAGGCGGCGGACACGGGCTCGCCCTAACATATTCTATCAGCCATAGAGGGGCCTGCCACACGGCCAATCCGATGCTTTTCATGGAAATGGGCGCTTGTTACTATCCTGAAATTGGATTCGAATATGAGCTTGAACCGATGTCTGAAGAAAACAAAGCCGAATCAGCTCTGCTGGCCGTTCAATTGGGGGCCATAGAAAATAGTTCCTGCTATTGCCAGTTCGCAGATAGGGAAATCACAATACCTGAATGGGTTGATTTATTCAATTTTTCAGCCGGTTACAACTGGACTATAGAGAACATGATGTCCGCTGGATTGAGAGTCTTTTATCTTCAAAGACTCTTAAATTTTAGATTTGGCCTTACAGCAGATGATGACTCAATATCGATGCGACTCTTGGAGCCCGCTGTTGATGGCGCCCCAGAAGGCGTTCCAGTGGAATTTGATTCTATGAAAAAACGATTCTATCAGCTTGCAAGGTTGGACGAAATTAAAGGAATTCCGGACAGAGCTACTTTAGATTCACTCGGAATGTCAGTTGAAGCAAGTTACGTTTGGAACTGATTACAATTGAAGATCACGATAATTCCTGTAGGCTCTGTGAAAACCTTCATGAACGAGACCATCGTTAATGTGCCAGCAGGGATAAGTTACGAAGACATTTTAAAATCTCTCAAGTTACCCAAGAGTCTCAGAACCATAGCCTTGGTAAACAACAAAAGACCTAATGCAAAACAGGTTATTCACGACGGAGATGAACTTAAGATCGTGTCATTGATCATGGGAGGCTAATTCTGAGCTAAGTTTGTTGCGATCTGCCTTTTTCAAGCCAACGAACCAAAGACAAAACGGTCCATATCTGCCTGTTGTAATCTGCCTTTCCACTCATATGGTCGTTTAGAATTCTTGAACAATATTTGGGATTAAGGATGCCAGTGTTTCTGATTCTGCTCTCGGACAAATATTCCTCAACTAAAGGTTTAAATTCATCCCTGATCCAGTAAGGCAAGGGCGGAGTGAAACCCTTCTTCTTACCCCTTCGAATTTTTGGTGGAAGTAAGGTCCGAACTGCTCTCCTCAGAAGAGTCTTGGTTTCCAATAGCCTCGTTTTGATTTTTGGCGGCATCATTGCTACTTTTTCCACTAGCTCATGATCCAGAAGGGGAACTCGAGCTTCTAGGGAATTTAGCATCGTCATTCTATCAACCTTAACCAGGTTATCATCCAAAAGAAATGTTTTTGCATCCACATAGAGAAGCTGGTTCAATGGATGAGCATGCCTGACTTTTTCGAACTGATCAGAGAAGACCTCGAAGCTATCACGGAAACCTGATCCCAGGAAATCTGGTGTTAACAATTGTCCCTTTTCATCTTCATTGAAGATGACTTTCCACCAATAGTGCCCTCGATCAAAAGGTAAGTCAGCTCCTGTAACAAATCTCTTGGCTTTGTAATCAAAACTTAGCCTATCCATTGACGTTGGAAGAGCAAAAACAATAGGGTTGATAAATCCATTCTTTACCCACCTTGGCAATGATTGGAAGACCTTGCTAATCTTGTATGCCACATGCGTGGGATAACCTGCAAAAATCTCATCCCCACCATCTCCGGTAAGGGTCACTTTCACATGTGACACCGCAAGTTTGGATACAAGGAATGTTGGAATGGCAGAGTAATCAGCAAATGGTTCATCAAAGTAGTCTAAGAGTTCAGGAACAGAATCCACCATAGTCGGTGATATGATCTGTTCAGTATGTTCACATCCCAAAGTTTCAGCAACTAACCTTGCCTCTGCAGACTCGTCATAACTCTTTTGATCAAAACCGATTGTAAAAGTCTTGAGCTTGGCATTCAAATTTCTGGACATGACTGCCGCTATTGTGGTCGAATCCAGTCCTCCGCTGAGGAACGCTCCTATCGGGACATCGGAAATCATCTGACCAGCGACCGCTCTCTCAACAAGCTCTATGACCTCTGTCTCATAATCCCGATTGAAGTCATATGTAGCCCCCTGATCTGGAACTGGTATATCCCAGTAAGTCTTGATCTTGATTCCATTCCTTGAACATACGATCATACTTGCGGGAGGAGCTTTTTTGATGTGCTTAAATGCAGTTGATGGTGTAGGCGTGTACATCAGGGAGAGATAGTCATAAAGAGCCTGATAATCTGGCGCCCTGTCAATGGGAGCTTTCAACAACGATTTTATTTCACTGCCAAAATATAAAGTATTGTCAGAGGCGATAGAATAAAATAGCGGCTTTATTCCCAAACGGTCTCTGACAAGCAACAATTTGCTTTCGTTAGAATCCCACAAAGCAAACGCAAACATTCCGTTTAAACGATTGACACTATTTTCACCTTCCTCCTCATAAAGATGAAGTATCACCTCCGTATCAGATTCGGTCCGGAATGTATGTCCACTCCGAACTAGCTCCTTGCGCAACTGCCTAAAATTGTAAATTTCTCCATTGAAAACAATCCACAGTGTTCTATCTTCATTGCAGATTGGTTGAGCGCCACCGCTTAGATCGATTATGCTCAATCGCCTCATGCCTAGGCCTATCTGCCCGCCCAGATAATAACCTTCATCATCCGGCCCACGTCGATACAGGCATGAATTCATAGATTTCAGGAGCCCCTCAGAAACTTCCTGAGAACTGTCCGGAGAGAATATTCCGCAAATTCCACACATTTTTTATTTTTGCAGGCTCAAAGGAAGAGATTGGCTTAGATTAGACATTTATTACAGAAAACCATCAAGAAATTAAAGATGTTAAAAACACCCGAGAAAGGTTTCCAAGATCTCTCACAACTAGTCACGCTCTCTCAAGCGTAACGACGCAAACTGGTCGAGGATTAAACCAAAAAATATCGTATTTATACCACCGGCTAAAAAAAGAACGGCCCCACTGCTGAATTGTTGGAACAATATGAGATTCCTGATCGTTATCAACAATCCCAAGAAGACCATGATCAACCCTGCAGGAAAGAATATTCTGTTCGGATTAGCCAGGGTGATAATCCTCAGAATAAACATCAAGAATCTGAATCCATCCCTGAATGGCCTTAATTTACTCTGGGTGTCTGACGGACGTTTTTTTGCTTCTATGGGTATGAAATCAACATTATATCCCGACATCAGAAAACTCAAAGTGCTAGTTGATGGGAATGAATACCCATTAGGATAGATATGCATGAATCTACATGCAATGTCATGTTTGAAAGCTCGAAAGCCCGACGTCAAGTCAGTAATGTCCCTCTCGGAAAGGAATGACGCCAATCGTCTGAGAATGATGTTTCCAAGGTTTCGCAAATGAGCCCCTGATTCACTATTAAAAGCCCTTGATCCCACTACCAAATCATACTCATTGAGCCTATTTAAGAGTTTTGGCAAATCTTTCGGATCATGTTGTCCATCGGCATCTATAACCGCAATATATCCGCTCCTTATGTGGCGCAAAGCTGTCTTGATACAGGCGCCGTTCCCTTTGTTCAATGGATGGGATATAACAAAAGCCCCAGATCTCTCTGCCTCTCTAGCCGTCGCGTCCGTTGAACCATCGTCAACCACCAAAACGTTCGCTTCCGGAACATGTGAAATAACTCCTCTTACTACAGAACCAATGGTCTTTTCTTCATTGTAAGCGGGAATGACTATGGTGATCGTCTCTTTTAGATCGGTTGTTGTTGTGGAGGTCAATTCATTGTACCCGGTAAGAAAAAGATTTCATTAATACACTATGAACTTTCCTAGAAATAAAAATTTCGTACTGCCAAAATCCGCATTTTGTCCGTGACTGCTCGTTCCGTGATCAGCTCTTTCGATAGTCTTGAACCACGATTCAATTAACATTATACACAACAAGAGTCAAAGAGATTAAGATAGGAAGGCTAACAGAGAGGCCATGGTGGCGGTGCAGGGACTTGAACCCCGGACACTGCGGATATGAGCCGCATGCTCTGACCTACTGAGCTACACCGCCGCAACACCCGTCAGAATAACATCCATCAATCTAAACTGTCAAGTTACGAATGCTTACACCAAAACGCTTAAAAATCTTAAATTAAGGCAAGAGCAGTCTGACAGCATTGATTTGTTCCTGTATATCCGTATACATGGCTTCAACACCTTCAAGACTGTTAGCGGCCGCTGTTTTTTCAATTCTTTCAGCAAGTGACGCAACTTCATTAAGTTGAAGATTCAAGGCCGCGCCTTTGATTGAATGGGCTCTTTTCCTCACCGTTGAGACATCCCTATTTTCGAGAGCCGATTTCAATCCTGGAAGATCCTCGTTTTCAGTGTAGTCAACAAAAACTGAAAGGAATTCAAGCACATCTTCCTTGTCAATTCCTAGATCTTCAGACATCTGTTCAATGGTTGTCATATCGCGCCTCACTCAAAATGTTATTAGGTCCAAGGAATTTGGCGCCATCAATGGCGTCGCTATTCTGTTTAGACCCAAATCATATGGTTAATGCCCAGTGGCACTCTTGAATTCAGGAAAATATACATTAACTTCAAAAGAAAGTGGGCCATCAGCCTATGAGCTTGTTGATGAAATCAGGCAGAATGTTTCTTCTCTTGTTCATGACTACCCCAAGGAGTCTCTCTTTATCGCATGATACCTCATTGATGGCTGCAATAAGCTTTCTTTGGCTTGAACGAGTTACGCTCACTACGAATATGACATAATCTAATTTGTTTGCCAAAAAATTAGAGATCGAAGATGTTAAAATTGGAGCGCAGTCAAAAAATATATAATCATAACTGTTTCTTAGAAACATGAGAAAAGTGTCAAAACTCGATTCACTCTCCGGCGAAAAGTTCAAATTTTCAGGGTTTATAATTTGGAGAAAGCTCAGGTTTCTCTTTGTTAGGCTGAATTCTCGAAAACCAATATTCGTGCTGGTAACCTCTTCTTCATTAGATAGTTCAGGATAATACTCAGATAAAAAATCGCTCAAATATAGACTTTCATTTTGCGTATCAACAACGACTACCCTCCTGTTGGAGTGCTTCGACACAAAGATTCCCAAGCCCAAGGCAATAGTCGTACAACCTTCGCCTTCAGATGCGGAACACATTACGAATGAGCTTGGCAGCTCCTCATCCGAGACATTTTTTCTGATGTTAGACCATAAGGCGTTCATTTCCTTTTGGAATTCCCGGGAGGAATTTATTAGCTCAAAATCACCCTTATCAATTAAGGCTTCTGATTTCTTGCCTTTCCAAAAGGACAACTTGGCACTCCTAGCTCACTAATTTTGTGGCGCAAGCCTAGAGAATTTTGAATTGAACTTCAAGATATTTTCTTGGACAAGAATAGCAGACCGGATTAAGCAAATTCTGGATTTGACCTCTATTACCGACGAGGTTTCGATTTTAGGTGATGAATTGCGATTTCGGGAGGACAATTTATTCTTAAGGGAAGACCTGAGCTACCTACGCCTGCGGAAGTATATCCTGGCATGCCTTTGTAATACCAGGGACCACGGCAATACGTTCTAGGACAATTAGCGTTCATCCAAATAGGAATTCCCCCTGGTAGGCACAATTGACCTGCATGAGTGTGGCCACAAACAATAAAATCCGTGCCGTGCCTATATGCTTGCTCAAGAGTTTCAGGAGAATGCATCATTAGAATTTTAATTGCATTCTTAGGAATGCCTGAGAAAGCCTTATCATAGTCATGAACTCCATAAAAATGAGCGTCATCAAGCCCGACAATCCATAACTCAGTCCCATCCTTTTGAATTCTATATGCCTCATTAAGTAACATTCTGATGTTATGCCGTTCGAGTTTTGGGACGAATTCCAAAAAATCATGGTTACCCAAAATTCCAAAATTTCCAAAAGGTGATTTTAGGTCTCGTGATAACTTTTCAATTTCTTTAAATGTGGGATAATAATCGCTGTGCGTGTGGAACCTGTAATCACCTGTTATCAAACATATATCAAATTTCTGGCTGGCTATGAGGCGTCCAAGGTGAGCGCCAAAGCCTGGTTGAACATCCAGGTGAAGGTCTGACAAGTGTAGTATCGTGAAATCGTCGAAAGCCTCCGGCAGCCCTTCAATGACTACACTATTGTGCACTATCTTGTGCGCTGTTATGTTTGAATAAGCACGACTCCAGACCCCTAAGAGTTTTAGAAAGTTACCGAACACTTTCAGAGCGAAATCCAGATTCTCAAAGTGAAATGACCCTAGACCAGGACCTAGCACAGAAGCCGCATGTTCGACCTGAATTGTAAGTCGCTTCGATACATAATCAGACCCACACCTTTGTATGATGTCGCTTAGCGCTGAGCTGTCCATCGGGATTCTTGCCCTTATACAAAAATCAAACCGTAAGATCTTGTCGAGTCCATAAGTTTACACATCATATCAAATAAATATTTCAATTGACATGCGAGGTGAAAACCAAATGACTCGGTTTCATTTTTAAAGAAAACCAACAACAGGATTTGCTTCAAAAAAATACCTGTTAAAATTGATCCTAACAAATTACAGCATGTCCATCCGTTGAGTCATAACCCGAAAATAATCATCCACACATTTCAGCTCTATGTCTACCTTCTCGGAACTGAGAAACGCTGCAAAAGAATCTTCATGCTCGGGCGCAAATCCATGCATACCCGGGAGCGCTTTTAATCCCATGTCACTCGGAGCAATCTGGAATCCCGGATCCATAAGGACAATCTTTTCACCATACATATTGTCCGGAAAATCTATGCTGTATCTTTTGAGCTCCTCGTCATCCAAGACGTGACAATGCGGTGTTTTGTCAAGAGTTTCAAGAATCGCTTGCTTCGCCGAATGATTGAAAAACCATAATCTTACCATTGTCGAATCATATACTGCTACGTAATCTTTGCCGAATTTGTAGCCTAATTGCTCAACCGGCTTTTTAACATCAACAACTTCAGTTAAGGTCGTCATTCCATGATCTGAAAACACAGAGAAGTATATTTCCTGATACTGCTTTTCCAGTTCAACGAACAGACGCCTTATCTGGCTTTCGTACCAATCCATTTTCGTATTTATTTCAGAACCGTCTTTGGTTACCCGGTGTAGAAGTCCGTCCATGGCCGCCGTATAGAGAAATGCAAAATTGATGTCACCCTTTCTCACGTCATTTATCAGCGCTTCAATGTTCTCAATTTCTTTCAATCTCCAATTTGATATGTGATATGGAATGCGTTTATCCTCAAGAACATCAGCAAGATTTCGTACCGGGCTCAGCCCTCCAGGAACGAATAAATCTGTCTTTTCAATGTAATCAAAATATGAAATCCGGCTGAATGGCATAGCATACATTTCGAAATAGCCCGTAAAGCCATAGTATTTGGCGACCAACTTGGACAGCATGTGTCGCACTCGCCACCTGTCGGCTATGGAAGAAGGCAACATGCCCAATCCCATGTATCTGAACATCTTGAACGGAGATTTCTCAGGGGCATAATAATAAAAGCTCAAATGCTTGTGGACAGTTGGCTTCTCTCCGGACAGAATTGTCGGAATGGCAGTGGATGAATAGCCAAACTGCATTCCCACCCTGTATCTATGAGGTAGCAAATCCTTGAGAAACTCCCTGTCCTTAACTATCTCCCATCCCATAGCGTCTATAAACATGCACACTGCGATCTTTTTCATTGACACACCCTTGGAGACTAATAGTTTAAAAATAATTCGAGGAAGACAGCTTGCGCGGACTCCTGGATTAAAGCATTCGCTACCTCAAACAATTGGTCGATTTTTCGTATCTTGTCTCAAATTAAAGAACAACATCAACGAGCGCTGAATAGCAATATAAATTAGAACTTAAAAATACTTTTGTGAACCTTACCCTACTCTACTATCAAGGTCCTGAAAATATGGCCCCAATCCCTCTGCGGGCAAGAAGCGAACCGTCCGCTACATAGAATTGCGTCAGGCCTTTTAGATAATCAATTCTGGCCTGAGCTGCAGAAAGCTCACTTGTAATGGTTTCTCTTTCCGCTTGAGCCACATTAAATGCGCTCGAAGATCCAAGCCGGTATTTTTCAATTTCAGCGTCACGCTTAGCAATTTGATATCTTACAGTCTCAGCGGAAATTTCGATCTGCTTTTTAGCTCTTTGCAACTCCACATAGGCCAGAAGAACATCTTGTTGCGCTAACTGAACAAGATTGTCGATCGCCTGCCTACTCTTGGCAAGGTCTAAAATAGACTTATTGTAATCAGCTTTTGCTTTTCTGTTTATCGGAGGAAATTCGAATTGTATACGCGCAGTGTAGTCAATTCCTCCGCTGCCTGAACCGTAATCATAAATTGACAGATCAAAGTTTTTAGCATAACCGGTTCTTCCAATCATCAGGAATGCGTCGAGTTTTGGCAACAATCCATTTTTCGTTTTGACCACTTCGAGGGTGCCTTTCTGCTCCTCCAGCCTTGCTTGGTTGAGATCTGGCCGCATTCTCATGGCCACCTGAATGTGCGAAGCGATGTCTTCAGTGGAATCCTTAGGGATTATGGGTCTTGTTAATAAACTCAGCTTGCGATTCCAGATATCAAAACTCGGCGGGCTAATCAGCCTTAGAAGTCTTATTCTGGTTTTTTCCTGAAGACTTTTTGCCTCTTCTAAGGCCTGTCGGGTCGATGACTCCTGCGCTTGAAACGAAAAAATTTCTGACTCGGCTTTTTGTCCTGCAGCTATTCTCTTCATGGTTTCATTGACCAAATGTCTGCTCAATGTCAAGCCCTTCTCCTGAATATCCACCCTCATCAATGCCAAGAAGTAATCCCAGTACGCTGACTCAATATCGGAGGCAAGAGCTTGGGCTAATCCCGTCAGTTCATACATAGAAATCTGAGTATCGATCCTTGCCTTTCTGAGATTCGCCAGATTAGCCTCCAACCCGGCCCCTCTTAGAAGAGCTTGATTGATGCTCACATTTGTAACGGTGCTCCAATATTTGTCCTCTGGATTTGTGGTGGTTGTGTCGCCTCCGTCTGTGCCGATGTTATCAAGCTCGTTCTCTCTGTACCCGGTTTCCAGTATCATCTCCAATGTCGTTCCCGTCGGGAGCAACTCTGTTACAGAGGTTGAAGCAGTGAACCCCCTACCAACCTGTATCTGATCGGATTTCTTTCTATTGGTGTCAATATTCACTTTGGCCACAGGATCGAACAAGGCTCGCTCCACTTCCTGAGCAAGACCTGTTGTGGGAGGTTTGAATTTCTGAACTTCAAAGGACTTGTTATTTGACAGGCCTGTCAGTATTGCATCCGATAATGTAACCTCAAGTTTGCCGCCTGGCGGAGGACCGATAGCAGGAGGGACAAAGGGAGCCAAAGGAAGACCAGCCGTTTCTTGCGATAACGAGTGGGATTTTGATTTTGAAGGAGATAGATAATCCAGGAATGGTTTGCTAATAGATGCAGCGCAGGCAGACAATATCATTGGAGCCAAGAAAGACAGGATCATAGCCAACAGGCTTTTTGACAAACTCAAGCCCAAATGATGCTCCATAAACCGATAAGAAAACAATATGGCCTATCCATTCGTTCAACAAAAAACAAAAGGATAAAGACAATTGACCAAGACCGCGCAGTCCAAACAGCTAAATAACGAATAGTCTTCAGTAACTAGTAAAATTATGAGTCATTTACATCCGATTCCTTATATTCAACCCTATTTTACATAATAGCTATAATACATTATTTTTACAGGTGTTTTAGGCCATGATATAAAGCTATTAGAGCAAATGACCTTATTATCATCTATCAGTCCTAGGTAACGAAACCATAAGACTAATAATAACAGACCATTAGAGACAACAAGCTAACCAAAAAACACATTAGCTCTAATCCGCTATAGTCATTTATTGCATTACACTGATTTCACTTTAATTATATCGTAGTTACCTACAGGAGGTCAACACGTTTATCATCTGTGCTCACACCATCAACAAATTATTTAATCCATAAAAAACAGATCATTATTCTATTAAGTGATACTTTGGTTTATTTTTCTGACTTTTTTCGATCGAGGAAAGGTCTTCAGGAAACATCCTGGTCGAATTGGTTCACGGCCAAATTTCTCAAAAGAATCATGAATTCGCGGTTGGATTTATAGAAATTGCGACAATATGCTACTAGAGAAAATGATGATGATGATTTATTCTAAAATAGCCATCGGATATTAGAGCGTGGAAGATTAATGAAATTTCAGACCTTTCTAACCTCAATAGCTTTTTTTTTATTATTCAGTGGCATTGGTTTATGTGACCAGACATGCAGGGATGGCATGCCTATTTTCATGGGTGAATTCTCCCCCGAATGTATGAAATATATTACTTTTGACTATTCCGAAAATTCAAAGGGGCGCCCAGCGCTCAAACTTAAACCCGATACCTGGCACTCTCCTGTATTAAAACTGCATTGCGGCGCGGGAACTCGCAAGGACTTCTCGCCTTTTTCGCATCTTGAATTTTATTTTCGTAGTCCGGAGCAAAATCCCGGTGACCCAACTATTCAATTACGCACGTGGAACCAAAAATCTAAGGTAGCGCTAATAAGAGACTACATTGAAGGTCGAGTTATTGATAACACGTATCGATCCGTAACAATTCCTCTATCTGAATTCATGACAGACGACTGGGACTTGGGCAATGTCGAAGCCATTGAGTGGAATCTTGATTCAAAGAAACGTATTTATTATGTCGACAAAATAAAACTGACTCAGAAGGCAGCCCCTAAAATAATCATAGGAGGGGATTGGGGACCTTTTGCCGAAAACAATAAGGTTATCCGCTTGAGTTTTACTGGAAGGTTACGAGAAATGAGCCTCAGGGACGTCAAGCGCTATACAATTTCGAGCCCTGACGATCGTGCTTACCGCAATCCTCTCAATCCGTTGGCCGTTGGTTTGCACTATAGGGTTTATGGCTTTAGTCCCTCAAAGTCGCCTTATACAAGATACTCCGTGTTCATCGAGTTGCCTCAACGAATGAAAAATGATCATACTTACATTCTCCGAGTAACTGGTCTAATCGATGAATTCTGCAACGAGACTTCTGCTACCGACATAACACTGAATTATAATGACGAAATTCTCAAGACTCCGAATATAAAAATTAACCAGGAAGGTTACTTACCCGAAGCCCCAAAAATAGGATACGTGGGCGGTTATGTCGGAGATCTGGGTGGCGGGGCATGGGCGGCAGGTCGTGGTGGATCAATTTATCGCTGGAGTTTGGGCCATGGCTGGGAAAGAGTCGACTCTCCAACCAACAAGGATCTACGGTCAATAGCCGGATTTAGAGAAGACAACGTATGGTTTGTGGGGAATAACGGTGAAATTATTAAATGGAATGGAACACAATTCGTTAAACTGGATTCTCAGACCACCGAAGACCTTCATTCGATTGCTTTTGGACCACAAGGAACCGGATGGGTTGTTGGAAAAAACGGCCTGATCCTTCAACAAAATGGCGATTTTTGGCAAAAAACCGCTAGCGAGGTCAGAGAGAACCTCAATTCAATATGGGTTGGGAATAACAACAGCGCATGGGCTGTTGGGGACAATGGGGTCATCCTTAAATGGAACGGCTCAAAGTGGTTGAAAGAACAACACATAACAAGTTCAAACCTTAATTGCGTCGCCGGGAAACCCGACTCGGACGAGTTATGGGCTGTTGGGAATAATGGAACTGTGATTACTCGAATTCATGGTAAATGGAAGGAATTTCCAATCATAACATCCTCAGGAGAAAATCTTACCTGCGTGGTTGTTGATCCTAGTGGGGCGGTATGGATAGGTAGCGATAGAGGGGTCATGAGATATAAAGCAGTGCCCAGTCAGGATTTTGAGAAATTAGAAAACCTCTGTGACAGAATCTTGTACGGAATGACGCGTCAGAATGGCCGACGTTTATGGGCTGTTGGGGCCAGAGGTCTCTTGATAAGCTATGCGCCTGAGGGCGAAAATTGGTTATTGGAAAAGGATTTAGGTCCAGAGGATTTGCTGACGGTGTTCTCAATCCCGTACGGAGCCTTGCGTCTACCAGAGCTAACCCCTCAGGTCACAATTAGAAACATTTCTACGGGACAAATTTCCCTGAAGACTCAACTAAAACTTGAGGCTTCAAATTGGCATTTGTCAGGCGAAGATGTATACAGTTTTGATTTTTCATCAATCAAGAGTTCGGGCTTTTATGAGGCTTACGTTCCAGGCATTGGTGTTTCCTGGCCGATCCGGATCTCTGACAAGGCTTTGGACAAGGCGGCGTACGCTACGGCTCACGCTTTTTATTATCAAAGATGCGGCACCCCCCTGGTCGAGCCTTATGCTGAAAAAGATTTTACCAGACCTATCGATCACGAATATGACACCACTGGACGCAAAATAGACGCCGCTTTTTACGAATCGCTTCCCAAGTCACCATTATACAATGGGGAAAGCCCCGGAGAAATGATCGACGCTCAAGGAGGGTGGCATGACGCGGGTGATTATGGAAAATATATGCCTACCGCAGCTGCTGCGCTTTGGTATCTCTTTACGGGTTATGATATCCAGCCATCAAAATTTCTGGACGGAACTTGGAACATACCTGAGAGTGGCAACGGCATCCCTGACCTTTTAGATGAAGCAAAATGGGAGCTTGACTGGATCACGAGAATTCAAGCCCAGGACGGAGGCATATATCACAAACTCACTTCTGAAGTATGGTTTCATGGCATGCCTCAGGATGAGAGTTCTCCGAGACAAATTTTTGACAAGACAACTCATGACACTGCTTCTGCCGCTGCTGTTCTTGCAAGCGCATCCAGAATATGGAAAAATTTTGATCTTAAACTGTCCCAAAACTATCTCGAAAGAGCTCAGAGGGCCTGGTCTTTTCTTGAAAAACATCCTCAACCTATTCCAGAAGGGGGTTTTCGCAACTCACCCAAAAACACCACAGGAGAATATCGTGATCGGATAGACATTGACAACAGATTATGGGCAGCCGCTGAACTTTATAGAGCAACTGGTGAAAAAAAATACAAGGACTTCTTTGATTCCTGGTGGTCAGAAAATAAAAGTCATCCGTGGGGATGGAACAACTGGCAAGACTTCTACCGATGCGCATATTGGGCATATCTGAATTCAGATTGGGCAGACACCAAGCGGACAATTAAAGACGCTATCAAAAAAGCCTTGTTAGATAAGGCCAGAACAATCATGGAATTCACACGTTCCAACCCTTACCGGAATGGGGCCAGGTTAAATGTTCCACAATGGATAGGCTGGGGAACATTCACTCAAAGTTCAGAATATTCTTTTGTATTGCTCTTGGCGTGGAGTGTCACCGGTGAAAAACGTTATTATGACATGGCTCTGCTCAACCTAGATGCCCAGCTAGGAGCAAACCCCCTTTCAATGTGTTTCATCACGGGCCTGGGCTACCGGTCTCCGAAAGATCCACTTCATCTGCCGTCCATTCATGATGGAGTCGACAGACCGATTCCAGGACTGCCTGTTTTTGGTCCTGTAGCGCATCTGCCCAACAATCAGCCCTACTATATTGCAAGCCAACAAGATTCCACGAGTCACCCGCAAAGTAGAGATATCATGGATCCCTATCCCATCCTAAGACGATATATAGATGCCAATCAATTAGTTGGAATGTCAGAGTTCACAATAGTAGATATTGCGGTTTGCGCCGCCACACTTAACATCTTGGCCCAGAAGCCTCACAATAATTGATCCACAATTTGCTCGACCGAGAACATTTCTTTAACTGTTCACAAAGTGGAAAACATTGATTGTGGTTCTGACAAGCCCCGATTTCTACTCTCTAAAATGTGACTGAAATAACTCCACCGAAGATCCAGTTGCTTCTCAGAAAAGATACATCTGCGCTGCCGGGGTTTTTTTTGTCGGTTTTGCTGTCATTCGGATCGGCTGCATCAGCCTCTGAAACTTTTCCAGAAAACTCTCGATATTTTGCAAACCCTCCAGCGCTTATACCCCTCCAAACCGGTGTGGAAACCTGAGCAAAACCTTCAAAAAAGTATCCTGAACTTATTTCTTCCCTCAACTTCAGGCTATTTTCATAATCTGGCCCCAAGGATTCCTCATAAGTCATGAGGCTAGGAATGCCCGGAAAGCCAATGAAATAGGTTTTCAGTCTCATGTTTGACCAAAACCCACGATCGTACATCAGCCCCAGAAATGGAGAGCCTCCAGTCACGTTAATCTGAGCTCCTTGACTTTTATTGAAATATCCACCATTGCCCTTTTCGTTTTCAGGATCAATGAAATTTGACATGTATGAATCGTACTGAAATCCCAATATTCCCGTCAAAGATTCAGAAAAGGTATAATCTATTGAAACTTTGGCATTTATCACGGTAGTTGATGTGCTCCAATTTCTCTCAAGTATTTGACCTTCAACGCTATAGGATTCCAGAGGCTTATAATCAGCAGGAAACAAATAGCCAAATGTCGCAGTGAAGCCTATTGGCATTGCGCTTTTGACGGGGATGATCAACTCTGTCCATACTCCCTGAATTTTCGAGGTTTGACGCAAATCGAGTCTTTTTGATCCTGGGCCCGGCCTCACAGCCGTTATTGATAGGTTATCTGACCCGATTGGCAGCATATACCCAATTAATATGATCGGTTCCACATGCACTAGCGGTCCCGGATCTTCGATCAAAGGCCAGCTTTCAGCCGCAAATGAGTGCGACGATAGAACGGCAATCAATATGGTGATGATGGCCCAACATTTTATTTTAGATTTCACCATTGCCTCGTAACACTCCAAGAGACATCTCAGGAGATATCTACTTGACATACCTTAGTATTTAGTGCGCCGTCACCTGACATGTCTTCACACCAAGAACGCCCTGCAATCATTCTAAAGTCGTCCTAACAGAGAAGCTCTGCCCAGACAATTAACAGCTCACTTTGTCCAACAATACCTATTTATTATACATCATATTAGATGTTTTTTCTATTTATTTTAATGATATATATTTAATAACAGCTTATTTTATGTAGACTAATCAGTGATTCATAAATGCGGTTATCTTCTAGATAGTTAAGTCTGTGACACAGACTTCAAACACAAGGCTGCCCTTAGGATACAGAGACCGGATCATGTTGCCGCATTAATTTCATTGTTTCCAACCTCATGAATAGAAATTTGGATTCGCCTATGAATCATTGTTATTCAATGACAATTTGTCTAGTCGCTAATGAAATAAGAATTGAACATAACTTTCTTAAGTGATAAGATGGAATGGAATCATTGTTTAGATAATTACCGTTGTGATTAATTAAAGATGGAAATGAGTTCTAAACTGTTCTTTTTCCAGAGGGTGCGATGGAATTAAAGCTCGAGCATATCGATGATATAACACTTGCGCAGATTTGCGTAGAATCTATTCGAGCAGACAACGCTCCCGAATTCAAAGACATTCTTTTTAATCTGTTAAAGCCTGACGCCAAAATAGTACTCGATATGGGATGTTTGAAATTCATAGATAGCTCAGGAATCGGAGCTTTGCTCGCCTGCCTCAAAAAATCAGAGAATGCCAAGGATTCATTTCGACTGTGCAATGTCACGAGACAGGTTCAAAATCTTTTTGATCTTGTTCGTGTCAGCCGTTTTTTTCATGTCTTTGATAGTTGTGAAAAAGCTATTAGTTCTTTTTACAAGCAAGAAAGCTCTTAATTTCCTGAACATTTTCAGTTGTCTGGGATCCTCCCGGGCGGCCTTACGTCTGAAACGTTGACCGACTCTAGATATCGGCCCTAGGTAAGAATCACATGAAACCATTTGTAGTCATGAGATCACACAATGATATGCCAATCATTTCTCAAACGCTTCAAAAACTTCATGAGCAGACGCAATCATTCGAGTTATTATGCCTGGACAACGAATCAGGCGACGGAACAGTTAATGAGTTGAAGAAATACACTTCTCAGATAGTTAACATACCTAAAGGAACTTACATTCCCGGACGAGTCCTAAACTTGGGAATGGAAATGTCCTCTGGACCACATGTTGTCTTTTTAAATTCCGACTGTACACCTCAAAACTCCAGCTGGCTGGAAAATCTTCTGGCCGGTTTCGGTACAGATAAGAACGTGGCAGCGGTATTTGGACGTCAGATACCCCGACCAGACTGCAAACCATTGTTTGCCAAGGACACGGAAGACACTTATGGAGATGGTAGTCGACAGAAATATTGGCGTCATTGTTTTTCAATGGCATCCTCCGCGATATCGAGGGCAGTCTGGGAAAAGCACAGATTTAACGAACACATACAGTATTCAGAAGACATTGATTGGACATGGAGGGCTAGGCAGAAAGGTTATTCCATAAAATACGTTCCGGAATCGATCGTGACGCATTCTCACAATTACACCCTGAAACAGCTCTACAAACGCCATTACGGTGAAGGAAAGGCAGAGGCCATCATCTTCGACTGGTCAGCATGGGAAAGTTCTATTGTTCGTTACTCGTTGGCGCCGTATGCCAGACAGATACTCAGTGATTGGAAATATTGTTTGGGGAACAGATGTTTAAGCGGAGTCTTTGCTTCGCCATTAGTAAGGCTTTACCAAATGTTGGGTAGACGCAAAGGATTCAGGGAAGGTATTAAGGAGAAGAGCCGATGACCACTATCTATACCAGAGATGGCTCTGAGGCCTTCAATTTAGCACTCGATGAAACTTTGCACAGAATAGCGGATCGGGTTGAGTCCGAAATGGGAGGCAATCTTGTCGCCCTGATTTTAGGAGGAGGATACGGACGAGGAGAAGGTGGGGTCATCGTCGAGAACGGCGACGAACGGCCTTACAATGATCTTGATTTTACCCTGGTCGTCTCCAACAAATCAAATGTCCCTTGGAAGAAACTTGATATTGTGAGCAACGTTTTTGCCAAGGAGTTGGGAATCCATGTCGATTTTAGTAGGCCACTTACTATAGAGGACATAGAGAACTGGCCGAGCTGGCTGATGTGGTACGACCTTCTCAATGGGCACGTCACCTTGAAGGGACCAAAAGACCTACTTGAAAAACACGCGCCTGATTCTCTTAAAGAGTCATTGCCTGCGATCGAGGGAACACGTCTACTCTTGAACCGAGGCGCTGGAATTTTGTGGGCATTACGAGTAGTTCGAAAAATTGAAACTGAGCCCGATAATGATTTTGTCCGACGTAATTATTATAAATGCGCATTGGCCTTGGGTGATTCTCTTCTGATAGCATTCAAGCGTTACACCACTCAATATTTTGGCAGAAATGTGTTAGTTGACCAATTAGCTTCAGATGAACAAAGGGTCTCAAAGCTTGAATTACTAAGTCTCTATGAAGAAGCTCTTAAATTCAAATTTCGTCCGGACTTGGTAGCCAAGAATCCGAAGTCTGAAACACAGCTGAAGGATTTGGCCGCATTGTGGGGAAAAGTTTTCCTTCTTGTCGAAAATGTTCGCACTAATGCAAATTGGAAATCGCTCGATGAGTATGTTTTGTGGAAAGGTATCAGAGAGACAGACCAGCACACGAGCAAAAAGCTCCTGAGAAATTTAGTTCGTAACCTCAGCCTGAACAAATTGAGTCTGCGTTATCCGAGAGAAAATTTGTATCGAAAACTTCCAGTTCTGCTAGGCCTCGTTAAAGCACCCCCAGTAAACTGGCCTTCAGAATCACATAAATTTATGCAGATTTGGGATAGGTTCAACTAAATGAACGCCGAAAACCTCAACGAATATTCAACCGGATTGGGGATTGATCTGGAATCTCTCGAATTGATCCAGGAAAACAAGTACTGCCTGATCCACCTCGCCAAAACTCGAGATAAACGATGCATCATCAAGAAATATCGTGGTCAAGACCCCGCTATGATGATGATGGAGGCCAAGGCGTTATCTTTCTATCATGAACTTACCAGAGGTGATCCGGAATTAATGGATTCTGGCAATCCCATCGTAAATCCAGAAAAAAATTTGCTCTGCATAGGGTTTGTGGAAGGACGGCCTTTGAGCGATACCTTATACTCCGCACGAAGAAACCGCAATTTACAGGACAAGGCCCATCGCTATATGCGAATATTGGGCAGACTGATGAGAACTATTTTTGAGAAAACTGAGCAACCCGAAAAAAATACAGAACCATTGATTTTCGAATATTTTGATTTTACGTCGAAAAGATTAGAAGAAAATTCTCTTTTAGGATCAATTTTTTTCAAAGGATATCAAAAATCTGGCGCCGAACTAGTTGCCAAATTTGTCAAAGCAAAAATTTCGCCGTCATTTGTTCACGGTGATTTTGTTTTTAGAAACATTCATGTAAGCGAAAATCGAGTCGGTTTAATCGATTTTGCCAATTCGCTTTACTTGAGTCACCCTCTGAATGACATTTACAACATGCGGATCGCCCTAGACAACATGTTGATTCCCAAATACTTCAAAAATGACTTGCTGAACAATTTTAGTGATGGTTTTCAACCCATTGAATTTCCAGAAATAGCCCATCAGTTCTACTACGAATATCAACGTCGAAGATGGCTAATGCTAAAACTTTGCTGGTCAAATGTTGAAGAACAGCGAATGAGCCTAAATGACCTCAAAGATTGGATTCAGGGTTTACGAGGATTGGCAACATTCGCCAAACCATACAATTCCACGGTAAAATTTCCATGACTTTAGCTTCTCTGTTAGGAATTTTAACGTTCCTGATAGGAGTGCCATCAGTGGTCTTGACATTGTTTTCGTTTCCACAGCTCCGAAATCCAATGTTGGGGCTGATGACTTTCATGACCTGTTATGTCAAGAAACCACTGTATCAAGAGATTTTTTTTCTTCCTTATCGAGGTGTAGATCGTGGATTTGGGGTAACAGTTCCAGATTTGTTGTTTTTTGGTTTCTTCATTTGGATAATTTTAGGTGGATCCAAACAAAAAATCATCTGGTGGCCTTACAATTCGTTCGTGTGGGTCTTGCTTATCCTTTTTTCGCTATTATCGCTCGCCGGTTCACCAGTAGCCTATTATGGTTTATTTACGTTACACAAATTTGTCCGTGGTTACATTCTCTACTGGGTAGTAGTCAACCTGGTTCGTGATGACAAGGCTATTCAGGCCATGGTCTATGGAGCGCTCTGCGCAGTTTTATTTCAGACTGGTGTGGTCATTTGGGACAAATATGTCACAGGCGCTGTGGTCAACCGTTCGGAAGGCTCGTTTCCCCACCCCAACACCTTGGCAATGTACGTGGATTTGATCATTCCGATGGTCCTTGCCTTGGTTTTAGCAGGCAAATTCAAGGGGCTCTGGTCAAAGTTGGCTCCTGCTGCAATCATCGGAGGATTAATCTGTATAATTTTCACCAAGTCACGAGCCGCTTTGGTAATTGGGGGAGCTGCACTCGGAGGTGTTACGTGCTTATCAATACTTTTGAAGCCAACTGGCAAGAAGATTGCCCTTGCAATGGTAGGTTTTCTGCTCGTAGACATAATTGGTTTGATAGCCGCCCCCAAAATTATTGAAAGATTTCAGAAAGCCCCGGAAGCTTCCGCATTAACTAGAATATACTTTAACCAGGCCGCTCGCGCTATGGCTGACAGCCACCTGTTCGGCACAGGACTCAATTCTTATTCTTGGACTTTGGCTAATACCGACTACTATTGGTACGTTTATGCTGATGAACAGGATGAAATCAAAGACGAAGAAGAGTTTCGTGAAAGTCCAAGGGGTCAAAGCAGATTAGGAACTGCGCACCACATATATTTACTTTTCGCCGCAGAAATGGGATGGCCTGGAATGGTTGTATTCATAATGTTGATAGGCAGGTACTATTTACACAACATTATCCTACTCTTTAGAACCAGGAATGACTACTATCAGGCAATCTTGTTAGGTCTGTTTGTGGGCTTTTCCACATTGCATCTTCAGGGTTTCTTGGAGTGGATATTCCGCCAAACCCAGGTGTTTTACCTATTTTGTGCCCTATCTGGGCTCTTGGTGGCAACAGGCAGGATAATTAAGGAGTCACGGTTAAGGAGCGCCACGTGAAAGAGGCAAAGAATTCGAGTGGGAATGATTCAGAGCAATCCCACACGGGACCCAAAAACAGATCCCGTTATATACTCATAAACACACTGTCTAGTTATGGTCGGGATTTGGTGGATACCATCGCATTCCTGGTTCTTATTCCCTTCATCATTCAAACACTAGGAAAGGAAGCCTTTGGATTATGGTCTCTTATATGGTCATTCTTGGCCATTTTCGAGCTAGCTGATTTCGGCTTTGCCGCCTCGGTCATAAAATATATCGCCGACGCCCGAGGGCGGCAGGACACAATGCGCCTTAAAAAGCTGGTCTCCACACTTTTCTGGATTTACGTGGTCCTTGGGACAATCGTCATGATGGGAATAGCGCTGAGTCTATTCTTTTTCAACCAGATCTTTCAGATTCCTCCGGATCAAACGCGTCTTGCTAACATTGTTTTGTTGATATTAGGAGTCCGTTCAGCCCTCTACTTACCCCTGGGAATGTTCAGAGGCGTTCTGGTGGGCTATCAAAAGATGACCGTGGCCAATATTTACAAAGCATTGGCCAACATTGTTTATCTCGTTGCAACTATTATCTTCCTCACTCTGTCTCCAGACATCATAGTTCTAGCAATCGTAAACATGATCACAGGACTAATTCCGATGTTTGCCATGATGATTCATGTAAAAAGGATCGCCCCTGACCTAAGCATACATCCTCGACACTTTGAAAAGTCATTTGTTAGGGAGCTGACGTCATTTTCTCTTTATTTTTCCCTCATACAGATGGCAGGAATGATAGCAAGTAGAGCTGACGCTCTGATCATTAAGTTATTTCTTCCATTGGAGATGGTGGGAATTTATTCAATTGGGATGCGTTTGTCCGAAAAAGCTACCACTTTTTGTTCTCATTTGACCAGGGCCTTGTCTCCAGTTTTTGCCGAACTTCATGGCGCTGGTGATCAGTCAAACGTACGTGCGACTCTTTACATGGGGTCAAAAATTACCACCGCTTTTTCGATGCCGTTGTTACTCGGGCTTGGTATTTTATCCGAGCCATTAATAGTGGCATGGACTGGCCCTGATTTTAAGGCTGCCACACCTGTATGTCAGTGGCTTGTAGGCGCTGCAATGTTGGGAATCATTCATGGCAACTCGGTCAATCTTCTAAGTATGGGCGGTTACCAGAAATTTGTAGCGCTAAGCATATTTGCTGGGCAGATACTTAACATAATCCTCTCGTTTTTATTCATTAAATCCCACGGCATAACAGGCGTTGCATTTGCTACCTTTTTGTCGACTTTTCCCATATATGTGTTCCTAATTCAGATGATGGTAAGTAAAGTCCACCAACAATCAATCTGGAGCTTTTACATAGCTACCCTTGCTCCTAGTTTGATTCCGGCTTTGGCGATGTCGGCATTTTTCGCTGCAGTTCTAAGATTTCATGCCTTGACCAATCTTGTCGAGGTCGCTATTTTGGAGCTTTTAGGAGCGATTATTTTTGGGGCGTGCTTCTGGATTATTGGTTTCAGAGCTTCTGAACGGGCATATTTAAAAGATAAGATTGGAAGGGCGCTAATCCGACGGAGAAAACTATAAAATCGTCCTGATTTTCCAGATGTTTTCAGAGTAGTGTGACAGTTGTGACAACCACTGACGATCAAACTTCTTCATTAAAACTACCATTTGATCCGATCACTATTCTGGTTGGATTTGTGCGGCGATGGAAACTCCTTGTTGCAATATTGATCGTTTCGGCATTCCTTGGCGGTGTTGCTGCTAAATTCCTGGGCTCTCAGACTTTCGAAGCAGAGACCATTCTTTTATACATGATCCCCGAGAGGACCAACGACCCCACGAACCGCACTCCTCCTTTGAGTACTCAGGTTCAAATGGTAAAGATCAATTCCAACCTTGAAACCGTCATTGAAAGATTGAAATTGGATACCTCAGTCAAAAATCTTCGTAAGGCTGTAGAGGTTAGAATAGAGAAGAAAACTTCCCTTGTTTATATATCTGTTCACTGGAATTCAGCGAGATTGGCAGCGGAGATCGCCAATACTCTTAGAGATGTTTATGTTGCTAGTCAGCTAGATCTAAGACGTGGAGACACAGAAAGAGAACTAAAGGAGGTTGAAGCTAATTTTTCAATTGCCTATGACGATTTTAAGCAGTCAGAGGAAAAATTTCAGAATTTCATTTCGGATAACAAAATAATTGATTTACCTAAGGATATTCAGATCCATGTCGAACAAATTTCGTCCAGGGAAACACTTTTGGCCAACTCCCAAAACGAAATCGAAACACTCGAAACACAAAAACAGAATCTAAAGGACAGAATCGAAGCACTCAGGGAAAAAGTTGCGAAAGAAAAAACCGAAGCGACTGCCACTACAGGTCTGGCTGATTTAAATATAAGAATCGAAAGGTTAAGGCGCGCTATTCATGACGACAAAGAACAACGTAAGGGAAATGTTGAGCTTGTCAGAGATGAACTGGCCTTCGTCAGGGCCAAGGAGTTGTTTGAGAAAGGATTAATTTCTCAGCAAGAATTTGAGAAATCCAAAGCCGAGTATGAGTCCAAAGAAGTTCAGGCCGTTGACACTGAAGAAATCAAGGAATGGAAAAGACAGCTCAAAACGCTTGAAGAACAGGTAATCCCCAAGGAGGAGAATTTCAAAAGCCCCACACAGGAACTGCTTCAGAATCTTCAGTCAAAAGTTCTGGAAATGGAACTTCAAGAGGTCTCATTAAAAAAGAGAATTTCTCATGTGACTAGTCAAATAGAAAGCCTAAGATCTAGGCTTGAAACCCTCACACATCTGCAACGTCAATATAACGTATTATCAAAAGATCTTTCCTTAAAAGAATCCCGAAAACTCAGCATTGAGCAAGACATGTCCCGGCTGCGAAAGGAATATGATTCTCTTGAATCTGGATATGTTATCGTTTCAAATGCGCAAAGACCGACCCAAAGTATAAAATCTAATAAGAAGATAATTTTCGCTATTGTTCTTGTACTTGGCACGATGATAGGTTATGTGGCCGTGTTAGCCTCAGAACTCATGGACACAACTATCAAATCCGCAGCCGAACTGTCAGCGAAATTCTCCAGACCGATTTTAGGAACCATACCGAAATTTAAGGGCTCAAGCGAACTATTTCCTACCGAATCTAAATTTCCGCTTATAGAAATGTTTAGAATGATCGTTCTGAATGTTCGAAGGGAGGTTCCTAAAAGGGGCGCAGTGGTCATGCTGACCAGCGCTGAACGCTGGGAAGGTAAAACCTTTGTAGCAGCCAATCTGGGAGCGTGTTTGGGAAGGCAGGATGAGAGAGTTCTTTTGATGGATGCGGAAATCAGAACTCCTCCGAGTGAAATAGACTTAAGATACATGATTCCCGAGAAAGATAAGCCTATTACCGGTTTGGGAGAATGGTTGTCATTTGAAGCGCTTTCTGCCGATGAGATAATATGGCCCACTGAATTGCCAGGTGTCGAGTGTATCCCACGCATCGAGGCATCCGTCACTCCTGACCTCCTTGGATCCTCACGTATGAAAGAACTCATTGAAGGTCTGTCAGAAAGGTTCGGCATAATTCTGATAGATGGCCCTCCGGTAGCTTCTCTGGTGGATGCAGAATTGTTAGCCCAATGGTGTGACGCTATAATCTTTGTTGTCAGAAGTAGAATGTGTCCATCATCAAAATTGAAGAAATCTGTTGAACGCATCACGAGTACCGGTACGCCAATTGCTGGATTCATCCTTAACGATGTTGACCAACTCTACCTCAAGCTTTCGTGATATTTTTCTGTTGGTAAACTGAAAGGCTGTCGACTCATGAATATCGTTCAAGTGCCACGACGATTTGTTAAAAGCCATTGGGGGGGCACTGAAACCGTGATCCTGGAAACTTGTAAAAGACTCTTGGCAAAAAAGCACAACACCAAAGTAATCTGCCCCAAGGCCTTGTCTGATAAGCATGAAGAAATCATAGACGAGGTGAAGGTAATCAGAACATCATATTTCTATCCTTACTTCGGTTTATCGTTCAACGCAAAAGCTCAATTGGATCTAAAGGGTGGAAATCTTTTTTCTTTTTCCCTGATGAAGGCATTAAGAAAAGAGCCGAATCTGGATCTCATTCATCTGCATACCGCAAAGAGGACCGGAGGTATAGCTCGGCATGTCTCAATAAAACGTCGAATCCCTTATGTGGTATCCTTACATGGAGGCTTGTTCGATGTTCCCGGCGAAGAGGCGGCCACATGGACTGAACCCACAAAGGGAGCCTTTGAATGGGGGAAAATACTGGGTTGGTGGGTCGGTTCAAGGAGAGTTTTTGATGATGCTTCAGCAATAATCTGCGTGGGAGAGGAAGAAAGAGTCCAAACACAACGTCAATATCCTAACAAGAATGTGATTCTCTTGCCTAATGGAGTAGATCCAAGTTTTTTCTCCACAGGAGACGGAAGATCCTTCAGGAAAGCACGCAATATCCCTGACAATGCATACGTTATACTCACTGTTGGACGTATAGATCCTCAGAAAAATCAGTTTTTTCTCGTCAAACAGTTCAATGAGATTTCAAAATTGGAGAGCAATGCGCACCTCCTCATTGTCGGCCACGTAACAAACCATCAGTATTATGACGAAATCAAGCGATACATTTTAGACAAGGGGCTGGAACAAAGAGTCACTATTATTCCAGGATTGGCAGCGAATAGCTCGGAATTGGCAAATGCCTACCATTCGGCAAACTTGTTTGTCCTTCCATCTGTTCATGAGCCATTTGGTATTGTGATTCTGGAAGCTTGGGCATCAGGGTTACCAGTTATTGCAAGTCGCGTAGGTGGAATTCCCTCTTTTGTCGTTCATAGGCAAGATGGTATGCTATTCCAACCAAATAATAGCGCTGAGCTTCTTTCAATCGTCAAGGTTTTGCGAGAAGAAAATAATCTGGCAAGTAAAATAGCTTCACTGGGTAAGGAGAAGGCCGCAAGGGAATATAGCTGGGACATAATAACTGATCGATTAATAAATATTTACGAGGATGCCATTCGTGAAAATCCTTTTCGTAAATGAAAAATGTGGTTATTTCGGCGGAGTTGAGCAAAATATTGCCGTAACGGCTAGAGGGCTTACACAACTAGGCCATGAATGTTATTTGGCTTACGGTTCGACTGACTCAAGAGACTCTGAAAATTACAAATCAATCTTCCAAAATGTTTTTCTCTGTCAAGAAATAGATCATCAAGATGATCACCCAGAGGCCAAAATATTCAAAGAAATAGTCGAGTTAATTTCGCCTGAGGTAATATATCTCCACAAGATCCCCCGAACCGATTTTTGTCTGCCTCTACTAAAAAAAATCCGAATAGTTAGAATGATCCATGACCACGATTTGTGCTGTCCCAGAAGGCATAAATATTTTTTCCACAATACAAGAATTTGTCACCATAAAGCTGGCTGGCGTTGCTATTTGGATCTGGCGTTTTTGGAGAGAGGATCCGGGTTTTTAAACCGGTTTGGCTATTCGAGCATCGAAAAAAAACTGAAAGAAATGAGACAAAACTACAACTGGGATAGCCTGTTGGTTGGTAGCCAGTTCATGTTAAACGAGTTGGTTCAAAATGGTTTCCCTCAGAAAAGAATTCATATAGTACCTCCATCCGTTCCTATCAAGCCGTTGATTATTACTCCTCCGCCGAAAACCCCCTCTATACTCTGTGTATCACAACTTATCAGAGGCAAGGGCGTAGATCTTCTGTTAAGAGCCCTTCGAGGCTTATCGTGTGATTTCAAAGCCACAATTGTGGGAACTGGAAATGCAGAATCAGGACTCAAACAACTTAGTCAGGAATATGGGTTAGCTGATAAGGTCAATTTTGTGGGCTGGGTAGATAATGATTCGATCAGTAATTATTATTCTCGAGCACGAGTAGTCGTTGTACCGTCTCGATGGCCCGAACCTTTCGGGATGATTGGCCTCGAAGCAATGCGACA